>Ga0209725_1000695_pt1 | contig 20086 bp, 17 predicted proteins | sample I18A1metaG_FD_184145 | JGI IMG/M metagenome (GOLD analysis project Ga0209725, IMG submission 184145) | Lake sediment bacterial and archeal communities from Gulf of Boni, Indonesia to study Microbial Dark Matter (Phase II) - ​I18A1 metaG... | ecosystem: Environmental > Aquatic > Freshwater > Lake... | reverse complement strand
GGCAACTAGTCATGATCCCGGTCGGGAGCAAAGCCGTCAAGCGCGCCATAGACAAGTATCAACCGCTCCTTGGCCTCCATGGTCACATTCATGAATCAAAAGGCGCGCGCAAGGTCGGCCGAACATTGTGTCTCAATCCTGGAAGCGAGTATCAGCAAGGGACGCTTAAGGGCGCGATAGTGAATCTTGACGAAAAAGGCCTAAGGTCCACTATGTTTACTTCGGGCTAGAACTGTTCAGAACAAATAGGACGAAAAAAGAAGGGGGTCTTTGCGGAAGGCTTAGGCTGGCGGGACTTCGCTGTAAATCAAATCGAGGTCTATGCCCTGTCTCTTTCTCAGGTACTTGCTGATATAGTAGACGACGAAGGCTCCCCAGAAGAAGACTAGTGACCATATGATGAACCACGTCCTTTCTAGGGCAGCTTCGGTCGTCGTTAGCTCTGCGAACGGTGGAAACGTGTAAGGCCAAGCGACGAGGCCGTAGAGCAGGACGATCATGAGTATCGTTGATATTATGCCCGCCACAGACATGAGCGGCACCTTGCCAATGTTCTTCTGAGCAGGTGAACCTTCGTACAGTTTCTTTCTCCTCCAGGGGAAGACTATGCCTGAAATGGATGTGAAGAGATACGCCATTGTGCAACTCACAGCGCTTGCCGCGATAAAAGTCACGAAAGCGACCCACCACGTGTACAGAATGAGCGCGGTCTCTGACAAGACGAAGATAGCGAGTATAGCATAGGTCGGGGCATGGTATTTGCGGCTGACTTCAGAAAACTTGTCGGGCAGGATTCTATCGAAAGACCAGGCCATGACGCATCTGCTCGTAAACGTGTACACGAATATCATTGTGCCGAACGGCCACAAGATAAAACCGAGTCCCATAATCCATATCAGAACAACGTTGGGCGCGCAAATGCTGGCGAACAAATTGTACGAGGCCAGAACCGGCAGAGGACTTGCACCTATGAGTTGCAGGTAGTAAAGGCTTCCCAGGAATTGATCCCCTATGACGAATTGCATCCCGTACGCCATTATCAGCGTCAATGGGGCGAGTATTGCCAAGCACCCCATTATCGAGAAGAACATGTTCTTCCTAGGGTTCTGCAGCTCTCCTCCTGCGTACACGTTGTTCTGGGTATAGAGTACAGTCAATCCGGAAAACCCGATCGCTATGAGAGCCAACCAGCCGTCGTTCCACTGTTCTATTATGGGGAAACCCTGCTGCGCAGCTGTCTCGATGACGCCGGAGTATGACGTGAGTGCATTGAACCTGCTTACGAACAGATCGTGGGGAGTTAGTGCGATGACAAAAATAGCTATGCAGACGCCGATCATTCCGATTATCCAGAATATCTTCTGAGCTACCATGCTTGGCCTTAGACCCGTCAGAACTATTGCTACGATCACGACGTTGATGATGGTCGCTATCAGAAAAGTGATCTCAGGCTGAGTTACCCACGTGGCCACACTCATCAGTCCAGGGGCGTTGGTCATCAAGCTGAGGGTTGAAAGAAAGCCGGCCATTCCAATGGTCATGGACCAGTTCCCGTAGATGCTAATGAACAACCCGGCAAACGCTATCATAGCCACGTTAGCGGCGAATCCTAAAGCTGGCGATAGACTTCTTGAATTGAATACGTAGTCTCCTCCTGAAACGGGAAATGTAGATCCGAACAGGACATACACGGCATCAAGAAATATCGCTGCGATGATTGCGAAAACTATCGACCAAACTAGGTGAGAGCCTGGGTATGTTGACGGTACGAAAAGCAGTCCAACGGCGCCGTAGATAAGATTCGCCAAGAGAATGTTTCCTATCAAAGCGTCTGTCCCTGACATTCCTCTTACGAGTCCGCTAGCCTTCCTAACGAACAGCTTCTCAGTTGCCATAGAATTTCCCAGTGTGTTGTGCCCGCTGTCGCTATTTAAGATTTGACAGTTCGCCCCGAAGAGATCTGTCTTTGTCCGGATCGTAAAGCCAATTGGCCGCTTTGCTTTACATCGGGAAGGCTTATGAACGCCTGCGGCGACCTGATGCCGGCATGAGAGGTCTCTGGGTTGGCAAGCAAGAAACAGCCCTGGAAAACGGCTCGGTGGTTTGTAAGTCACTATAACTACAGCAAGTCAGCGAGACAAGGACTGAAGCTCCCGAAGCAAGTGCAGGTTCACGACATCACTCTACGAGATGGCGAACAACAGGCTGGCATTGTAATTCGCAAAGAAGAGAAGATTCGAGTCGCACGGGCGCTAAGTGAGGCGGGCGTCGACCGGATTGAAGCTGGGATGCCGGCAGTCTCGAAGGAAGATGCCGAGGCTGTCAAGGCCATTGCGCATGAGGGTCTTCCTTCCAAAGTGTTTGCGTTTGCGCGCTGTGCCAAGAGCGATGTTGATCTCGGCTTGAAAGCAGACGTTGACGGATTGGTCATGGAGGTTCCGTCAAGCGATCATATCATCAAGTATGCTTACGGATGGCCTGAACAGAAAGCCATCGATCTCTCGGTGGAGGCAACCGCCTACGCGCACGACCACGGGCTCTATGTAACCTTCTTTACCATAGACTCATCGCGTGCAAGCTTCAAAGCGTGCTGGAGACTCATCAACGCAGTCGCAACCAGAGGTCATATGGACTCACTGACAGTGGTCGACACCTTTGGGGTGTGTTCTCCCCAAGGCTTTGCTCAGTTAGTTCAGAGCATAAAGAAACGGGTCAAGAAACCGCTCGAGGTGCACTGCCACAACGACTTCGGACTCGCGGTTGCAAACACTATTGCGGGGGTATCGGAAGGAGCCGAGGTGATTCACACCACAGTGAACGGCATAGGAGAGAGGATGGGCAACGCCTCTCTAGAACAGACCATGATGTCCCTGCAACTTCTCTATGGAGTGAGATCCGGAGTCAAACTGGAAAAGCTCCGAGGCCTATCAAAGCTTGTAGAGCAGGTAACCGGCCAGAAGCTACCCGTGAACGCGCCAATTGTAGGAGACAACATCTTCAGGACCGAGTCGGGAATCATAACTGGATGGTGGTCCAGACTCGAACCTCAAAACATGCCTCTTGAGATATTTCCCTTTACTCCCGACCTGGTGGGTCACGAGCCGATAGGAATACTCTTGGGCAAGAAGAGCGGCAGAGACTCCATATATTACGCGGCCAAGAAACTAGGCCTGACAGTTCCTGAAACTACTGTCGACGCACTTCTCGAGAAAGTCAAGACAACTGCCGAGACGAACAAACGGACGCTAACTGAGGAAGAGTTCCTACAGATCGTTAGGAGCACCGTTTAGACCCTCTTAAGGCGAGCATGACTAGGCCACCTCCAATCCGCCCGATAGAAGACCTTTGAAGAAGCTTTGAAATCTACAATGCTTACCAGACGCTAGGATGTTCAGGAGAACCGCTTGCGGAGGTATTTTCAATGCCTCTCTTTAGCTTTACAGAAGAAGCCCGGAGGTTAGTGGATAGCGCCGGGGCTGACAAAATCACGCTAAGGGTCATGGGAGCTACGGCGATTAGGATACACTGCCCAAGATTCTCATATCTTCATGAGGCGCTGCTCAGGGAGATATCCGACATCGACTTTATGGCCCTCAGCTCAGAGAAGGACTCGGTTCTAGAGTTCCTCGTCAGAATGGGATATCAGTTTGACAGACGGAGGGTCATGATAATGCGCTACTTGAACAGATACATTTTCGATGACCCGGATAATAGACGCGTTGCAGACATATTTTTCGATCGACTCGAAATGTGTCATACTATTGACTTCAGACAAAGACTCAGCGTCGATTATCCGACAATTTCATTGGCCGATCTTCTGCTCGAGAAGCTGCAGATAGTCAAGATCACTGAGAAGGATTTGAAAGATTGCATGGTTCTTCTGCGAGAGCATGATGTCTCAGCGAGCGACGAAGAGAGCATCAATATCGTCTACATTTCGGATCTTCTATCGAAGGACTGGGGATTCTATTACACCTCAAAGCTGAACCTGACGAGGATCGCAGAATCATTGAAACAGTACGAGGTCCTACAGGACTCGGACAGAGCTGATATCGCTTCGAAGATACGGCTTCTCGAGAAGGAGATTGAGAAAGCCCCGAAGTCAATGGGATGGAAGATGCGAGCGAAGATAGGACCCAGACAGCAATGGTACCGAGAAGTCGAAGAAGTCGAGCGTGGTCCAAATACGTAGTTCGCGGACAGATGATCTGTAGCCAATTCTCCGCCGGATAGCCCCTACGTAGGCCGTGCCCGTACGGCCACTTTGAAGCCTTAGGCCGCCGACGCAATGCCTTCTTTCGTCGCGGGAACAGGCGGTGGCAGGATGTACCTTTCTTTCAAGACTGTTGTTTCCTTCAGGCCAGTTCCGGTGATCACGCAGACGACGTTGTCGTCGCGCCCAACGACGCCCTGATGAATCAAGCGCCTGAGGGCTGCTACAACTGATGCGGAAGCGGGCTCAGCAAAAATGCCCTCTCGAGCAGCTAGTAGATTCTGTGCGTCCAGCATCTCTTCGTCAGTAACCCCGATCGCGACGCCCTTTGACTCTCTGATCGCTCTCAGAGCGGCCAGTCCCGTAGGAGGATACTCTATGCATATGCTTGAGGCAATCGTCTGAGGGTTCTTTATCGCACGTATTCGCTCGTGTCCCTCGCGTAGCGGTTCCACCAAAGAATCACAGGCGCTCGCTTGAACGCCCACAAGCCTAGGCGGTCTGCCAGCCATGTTCAGAATTTCAAGCTCTTTGAAGCCTTTCCAGTTGGCAGCTATGTTGTCTCCGCCACAAACCGGGTAGAATACCCAGTCTGGAGGGGTATCCATCAGCTCCGACGAGATCTCGTAAGCTATCGTCTTTGCACCTTCAGCCTGATACGGGTTGGTCGGTCCGGATGTCGGTATGGGGTACCATCCCCAGGCGTCATACGCCTCTCTGAGAAGGCCAAGTGCTGCGTCAACTGATCCTTGAATCGGAATAATCCTGGCCCCGTAAGCCATCGCCTGAACCAGTTTCGTCGGGCTTGCAGTAGCCGGGATGATGATCCGACACGTCATTCCTGCCTTGGCCGAATACGCAGCGAGCGAGGCGCCAGCATTTCCAGTCGAAGCGGTCGAAACATCTGTAACATCATTCTCCCTTGCCACTGTGATGCCGACCGAGACCGATCGATCCTTGAAAGTACCGGAGGGATTTCTTGTTTCGTCTTTGAGATACAGCCTCCTCAGACCTAGGGCTTCCGCGAGTCGGTTGCTGGTTAAGAGGGGTGTATCGCCTTCTCCTAGGGAGATCGCGGCTTTCATCCCCTTGACTGGAAGAAGCTGCGAATACTTCTCAATCAGACTTTTCCCTTTGCCGAATTGGCTTTTGGACAAGCTCTCGGCAACTGAGTCTATGTCGTAAACTACATCTAGAAACTCATGGCATTTGTCGCAGGAGAAGAGCTTTCCGTACGCGTATTCCGTCGAACAAGAGATACATTTCAGCGCTTTAACGTACACCTTGCATTCCCGCGACGCCCAAGCGGCTATCTTCCTAGCCCGTCTATAACGGTCTCGAGCCTGTCGAACCCTTCCTTTAGGTTTGTCATCGATGTCGCGTATGAGATTCGTAAGTACCCTTCTCCCTCTTGACCAAACGAGCTTCCGGGAACCGTTGAAACCTTGCCCTTCTCCAGAATGTGCATGCAGCAGTCAAGGGAATTCATGCCTAGCTTGCGGATATTTGGAAAGACGTAGAAAGCACCCTTGGGTTCCGTGCATGAGATACTGGGAATCTTCCTGAGTCGTTCAAGGACGTATCTTCTTCGTCGACCATACTCCTCGGCCATTTCCTTTACGCAGTCCTGCGGGCCTCGAAGCGCCGCGATCCCGGCTACCTGAGCGATAGAGTTCGCGCATGTGTTGGCGTACAGGTTCAGCTTGGCCATCTCAGCAACAATGCTTGCAGGGGCAACAGCGTAGCCTAGGCGCCACCCAGTCATGGCGTAAGTCTTGGAAAACGCGTTTATCGTAATCGTCCGGTCTTTCATACCGCTTATGGCCGCAAAACTCAGGTGAGACGCACCACCGTACATGAATTTCTCGTATACCTCGTCGGAGATCACGACCAGGTTGTGCTGCTCTGCCAAGTTCGCGATTTCCTTCAGAGTAGACGGGCTGGTTACGGAACCTGTCGGATTGCTTGGAGAATTAATCAGCAGGACCTTGGTCCTAGGCGATATCCTCTCTTCTATCGCCTCTGGATCTGGTGTGAAGTTTGCTTCTTCCTTCATAGGATAGTGAACGACAGAGGCCTCCGCCAGACGCGCACAGGGTTCATAGTGAGGCCACGCGGGATCCGGCAATAGGACCTCATCACCAGGGTTCACAAGCGTGAGCATAGCGAGATCAACCGCACAACAAGCTCCGGCGGTCACAACTATCTCGGTATCTGGGCTTGCAACCAGTCCGTTGTCCTGTTCCAGCTTCCTTGCCAATTCCTTGCGCAGTTCGAGCAATCCTTGACTTGACGTGTAGTGTGTAAACCCGTCGTCGAGAGCTTTCTTCGCAGCCTCCCTGATGTGAGTCGGCGTCGGGAAATCTGGCTCTCCCAGCTCCAGCCTAACTAGGCCGGTCATCTTCTGAGCTTTCTCGAACACCACTCTGATTCCAGAAAGAGGTATTCCAACAGACCTCTTCGAGGCCTCAACTCGAAAACCGCCTTCTCCCTTCACCTTGCCCTCACCGCCTGCCCGCATCAGTGACTCTCCTCAGCTCTGGGACGGGGGACACGGTTTCCCAAAGATAAGTCATTTGCGGTATTTGCTTCTCAACATAAAACGGGTTCAGCCCCTGTCTTTACATTCTAGTTTTGCCCGCATGTGTTATATATTTCGTTCCGGCGAATACGATTTTGCAGGTGAGACGAACGTGCCTGTAGATTATGATAGACTGCGCAAGGAACGAGTCGAAAAGACAAGAAATGTGATGAGACAACTCAACCTGGACGCATTCATTGCAACCACTTTCGAGAACGTCAGATATGTCACTGATAGGAGACCTTTCTTCGTAGTAGGATGGATGCCGAATTCCATCGCAGTGCTTCCAAAGGATGGCGAGCCGCTCTATCTGCATCCAGACGAGTTTGTCGCGCAAGGACCAGCTTGGCAGAATGATGGAATAGCCTTGAAAGAGAAATACTACATCGACCATCTTCAAGTGTGGCCTGCACCGATAGCCCGCGACATATTCGCAAAGTGGCTCACAAAGACGTTAACGAAACTGGGAATCACCAGGGGCAGGATAGGCTTGGATATGGCGCCATGGCAATGGTATGACGAATTCAAGAAAAGCATGCCTGACGCGACGATCGTAGACGCGGAAGAAGCCATACTCTACGAAAGGGCGGTGAAGACCCAAGACGAAGTAGCTTTGATCAAGAGAGCGTGCCGTGTTGCATCGAAGGGAGTCGAGGCCGGACTCAAGGCCCTGAAACCCGGCGCGAGAGAGTATGATGTCTACGCAGCCTTCATGGGAGAACTGTACAGAAACGGTTCAGAGGGAGACGGTTTCTGGCCGTTCCTGACATCGGGTCCGTGCGTGGAAGGCGCCTTGTACCCCACCAACCGAAAACTAAAGAGGGGCGACGCTGCGATCATAGATAACGGCCCCATCATAGAAGGTTACAACGGCGACTGCATGCGGACAGGCTTCGCTGGCAAGCCCCCGAAGGAATTCAAGGATCTGTACAAGGCAGTTTATGACGCGATGTACGGCGTCGTGAACGCAGCTAGGCCTGGGGCGATGACTTCTGAGCTGAGTGCAGCCAGCCGGAAAGCCATCAAAGAGAGCGGCTTCGACCAAACTAGGTTCGACCATGGCCACGGTATAGGGCTCAGCTGCTGCGAACTCCCCTGCATCGTCAAAAAGGAAGCCTACGAGAACCTCGGCAAGAGAGACATCGAACTTAAGCCGGGCATGTGCTTCTCCAGTGAGCCAAGATTGTTCAAGTACGTCGGCCCCAAGAAATTCATACAAGCGGCAATGGAGGAAGTGGTCATCATCACCGAGACTGGAAGAGAGGTCGTCACTTCCGCACCTTTCGTGGAGGAGCTACTCGACTAGCTTCCTCCGACTCCCCTTTTTCACATCAAACCCGGTCAATGGTCGAACTCTAATTGCCGACAGTCTAATCAAGGAGCCTGTGGATGACGAGGTGAGGGGCCTTGACACGTGACAGAATAGATGAGATTGACCGCAAGATACTGAAAATTCTTCAGTCAGACGGCAGAGCTTCGATGAAGGACATCGCCGACAAGATTGGCAAATTGAGCAAGGTCGCAGTCTCTTACAGAGTGAAGCGTCTGAGGAAGACTGGAGTCATTCAAGGCTTCCACGCAAAAATAGACCCAGACTCCTTGGGCCAAGAATTTCTCTTCATAAGCAGACTGTCCATTGCCGCGAAAGCCGTGCGGGAACGCACGATCGCGAAGAAGATAGCTGCGCTCGACGGGGTTCAATCGGTCTTCGAGACTTTCGGCGACTATGACATACTGGTAATTGGCAGAGCACGTGACGCTGTTAGAGGCCGAGATATCATTGCGCGCATGCTCGGGATGAAAGGAGTTGATGACTCCACGACAATCGTGGCGCACACAGTTGCCAAAGAGAGCTTGGATGTCGCCCTCTAGAGCGCGAAGCCGCTACGTCACTCTTATTATCGGTCTATTTGCTACCGTCGTGTTGGATTCTAGGTGATGCCTCTGCTCTCTAGAGAGGAGGAGACGCTCGTCGCGAGCGTTGACAGTTGGAAGATGCGTGAGCATGACCGCATCCTTTCGGAGGAGATCGGAGACCGCTTTCTCGGGACCGAAGGCGACCGCAGATCCATCGATTATGTAACCCGCCACTTCGCGTCCTGTGGCCTAGAAGTTGTACAGGATCCTGTGGAGACTCTGACCTTCGACTATCGTGGCGCCACCTTTTCGGTTCGTGCGCCAGTCTCGCGAGATTTGGACTGCAAGGCCGCGTACTATTCAAAGCCAACTCCGCCAGGGGGGGTGGAAGGAGAACTGACCTACATCGGCAGCGGAACGGAGCAAGAGATGAAGGCGGTGGATCTCAAGGGAAAGATTGCGGTAGCTTCAGCCGGAGCTGGCGACCCGATGTTTTGGCTCGGCTTCCACATCACCCGTGCGGCAAAATTGGGCGCAGTCGCCTTGGTCATATGTCATACGTCACCCGTCGCCTTCACGCCATCCGCATCCTTTGGCCTGTGGGACCACACTGGAGGATGGCGGAAGGGCTACCCGCCGCTGGACGATCAGATCCCGTGCATCACGATCGGATGCCATGACGCAATGCCCCTCCTCTACCACGTCGGCCGTGGAAGAGTGCTTGGGCGAATCGTTGTAGACTGCACAACGGAACCGAGAAAAGGTTACAACGTTCGAGGGCTGCTACTAAGCAAGGAAAGGCCCAAGGAACATGTAGTCATTCTTGCACACCGTGACGACGGAGCGTGTCCAGGCGCAAACGACAATGGGTCAGGAACCTCGGCCTTGCTGGAGCTGGCCCGTCTATTCGGAAAACTGCCCCGCCCGAAGCGAACGGTTGAGTTTCTCTCAACTACGAGCGAAGAGGGCACAACTGACGGAATCTTTCAGTACGTCGCGAACCGTCGCGCGAAAGGTGAACTCGACAGCATAGTAGCCGCGTTAGATATGGACATGATTGGCGTAGGCGGGCCTCCCCGGATAATAGATGGCGGAAAATGGCCGGACGAACCTTCAGTTCCGCACAACGCAAAGCTCAACGACTACGTTGCTGCCTGTGGCAAGGAAATTAGGGTGATGTTCGGGCGCCTCTTTGCAAGTTGGGGGACGCCTGAAGAAGGATGCCTGAACGCAAACGGCGTTCCGGCCACCTGCATCTGGAAGCCCGACGACCCCAACTACCACAGCCTCAACGAGCTTCTCGACAACGTCGACTGGAATGCGGTTCGAGCAGTCGCCCAAGCTGTCGGACTATCCGCTTGGAGAATCGCGCAAAGCGACGTGACCTTCCGCTAGAAAGCGCCTTCTCGGGCGTTCTGCACACGTCGTGAGAGCGCAAGCTATCTAGAGTGGATCAAGAGAGAATCATTTGGATTGCGGCGCAGACAGCTAGTCCTGACTACACATCCCAGACAGCTTTGGCGTGAGGAAGCGTCCAGGAGATCACCATATAGTAGGCGCTGGCGATTCTGGTTGGTTGCAGCCGCCTAATCCTAAACTGTGCGGAGTGGCCGAGCTCTAGGAGCCCTCTGCCAGCCCACAGATCGTGCAGTCGGGTATCCTCAAGCCGAATGTGAATCAGTTGTCGAATGGGTCGCCCGTCCTGCAACGGAGAAGGAATCTTGCGCAGGGTGAAGTTGTCATCCATGTTTGGCAGCTCTTCTGGCTTTGCTCTTCGCTCGAGCGTTACAGACGCCTTCATCAACAGTTCCCCTCTCCTCTGTATCGTCCCTGTGACCGTATGACCGTCCTTCATATGACGAGGATGTGGGTAGTCGACAATCATTTCCGGCCATCCGTACATCTCCCTGTTCGCAAGCACCGCCTCTTCAGGGCATCCGAAGACGTAAGGCGCATAGAACCCGAATTGGTCTTTGTATTTCGCTCGAACGAAGATGTAGCCTTCATGGAAAGGCGCACCGGAGGCGATCTGAGCGTCCTGCACTACCGCAAAGGCTGTGCCCGGCTGAAACTCTAGAGGCTCAGGCAACTCTGCCTCGATTGCCTCGCGAGACGCCTCGAATTCGATCATTATTGTCTCAGCATTCTTGAACGGGTACGGCGGCGGGAAGTAAGCCGAACTTCCGAGCGGGTTTGTGAAACCTTCCTCACTCTTTTTCACTACAATCGCCCAACGATTCGTTGACAGGAAGCCATGTTGTGTAGGCGGATTGTACTTAACGATTCTCTTTGCCCGCTTGAGATAATATTCTTACATCTTTGACCCGGCCAAGCGAGCCACCGCGCGACAGGAGCATGATAACCTGCGCTGTCTAATGCTTGCCCAGGCCCTCCCAAAGGAATCTCTAGCTCGTGTACAAGAGATATAACCAAAGAGAAAGACCTTTGAAGATAAGGTAGGCGTCGTCGCATGCTGCTCCAAAAGAAAGTGGCCCTTGTCACTGGAGCTTCAAGGGGAATCGGGAAGGCAATCGCACTCGAGTTGGCGAGAGAAGGCGCGGATGTCGTTGTCAACTGCATCCACTCGGAGCAGAAGGCCGACGACGTTGCTCGCAGGATTGAAGCACTAGGCCGGCGAGCTTTGGTCGTGAAGGCGGACGTCTCGAAACAACAACAGGTAGAGGCTATGCGCGAACGGGTCCTCGAGCAGTTCGATGGCGTAGACGTACTAGTCAACAACGCTGGAGTACACCATCACGTCAAACTCTGGGATATGGACGAGGCCGAGTGGAGGAGTCTGCTCGGCGTAGACCTTGACGGCGTGTTTTTCTGTAGCAAAGCGTTCAGCGCTGAGATGAGGGAGAAAAAGCGGGGTCGCATCATCAACATCTCATCAACAGTAGCGTTCACCGGAACTGACCATGAGGTCCACTACGCGGCCTCCAAAGCCGCCGTGATTGGGCTGACAAAATCGCTTGCTTTGGAGTTGGCAGGTCACAACATTACCGTGAACGCAATCGCGCCCGGAGAGATCGCGACGGACATGACAGCCAGTGAGACCGCTGAGGAGAGAAAGAAAGCGCTTGAACTGATCCCGCTCGGCAGGATTGGCCAGCCCGAGGACGTGGCCTACGCTGCAGTCTTCCTCGCGTCAGACCGGGCCAGCTTCATCACAGGACAGACGATACACGTCAACGGCGGAGAAGCCATGTTCTAGATCGAACAAATCTCCAGACTACGGCCGGCCACTCGATGAGGAGATCAATGATTCTTCTCAACCCAAGAGAACTTGCGCTGTAACGTCTTTGAGTAGTAGAGTTTCCAGTCAAAGTCGACCTTCTTACCCCAGCGATAGTAGAGTCGCGGGTCTATGTAGCTCCTCAGAGATGTGCCCAGATTGTAGTCCCGTGTCGCCTTCATCGTCTTTATCTTCAACTTCAAGGCCTTGACCGCTTCTGCAGATTTCTTCGTTTTCTTGGCCTGAAGCAACTTGAGCCGCTCCACCTTCTTCGCGAGCGAATTCTCCCAGTTCTTAGGAAGCTTTCGCTTATGGTTACAGATGACCGCAGCCTCCAAGTTTGCTAGAGTGGCCACATTCTTCTTGACATACTCAGGATCTTGGCTACTGACTTTCGTGGTCTTGAGATACTGGCTCACGACCTTGGATGCATGGTATGTTCTGAACGCCTTCGCGGAAAGACCAGGTACGACTTCGCTTAGGAACTCCCTGACGTTGTCGGATCTGACTCCTTCGAAGATGGAGGAACGGGCTCCGCTCATGAACTCTGTTATGTTCGTGACGACCTGTGGCGGCAATTCAACTTCTTTGCACCAGCGTACAGCATCCTTTCCGAGGAAGTCGAAGACAACGCGTCCACCCTCGCGGATCTTGATATGCTCCGGCCTTAGTGTCGTAGCTCCGACGGTGTCCGCTTCATCCTTGTCCTTCTCATCGCCGACCCTTAGCTTCAGGGCGTCGATGAGGTAAGCGACCGTTGCGATCTTTCGCCGTTTGAGGTCGCTGGCTGCAAGGTTGGCTTGGATGTGGGCTCGCAAATCGTTGATCTTGCGGTCAAGCGCGTTCGCCTTGTCATACTTCTCGATCTCGCGCTCCTGCTTCACCGACGAGGAGTCTGCCAGCCAAACATACTTCTCTTCCCCGCGCAGCCTATCATCCCACTTTGCAATCCACATTGACTCGGGCTGCCAGACCACTTCTTTCCAGTTGCCCGGAGGTCGCGGTGCGTCCGGTGAAAGATTCAGAGTCACATCCGTCTCGGATGGGCCCTGCTTCCATTTTCCTCTGAGCGGGTGCTTGCCGCGGCCCATGAAGATGCAGGACGGCTCGGCCATGTAGTTCCCGAGGTCGACCTTCTCCCCGTCCACGATCGCTTGCCCGTACTTTACCTTGTTCGCTTCCCTGGCCGCCTTCCGCTCGGCCGCGACCCGTTTCTTCTCGTCTTTCCGCATCGAAAGTTTCCTCGCTCTCTCATCCTCAACGTACTTCACGATTTCGGAGAAGTCAAAGTCCTTGCGATCAAGCGCACCGTTGAGTCCGAGCGCCCTGCAAAAGTCTCCGAAGAAGTTCTTGACGAAGACGGGGTCTTCCGGGTACTCCGTTCCGAGCTTCCTCACCCAGGCGACTGCCATCTCTTCTTGCTGGGGAGTCAGGTCGATGAGTTTCCCTCGTACTGTGATCTTGAAGCCTTTTGGCTCATATTTCGGAAAGAGTATGCCGTTGTGTACTAGTTGTTTCATAGCGTTCGACTCGCCGAGGCTGGTTGCTCCTGCAGGAAGCCCGATCCGTGTATCATGTTCGCCTTCAATCTTTGGCCCTACGAACACGAGAGGGTCATTAAAACTCATCCCCGTTTCTCGGCATTAGCCTCGATCTATGACAAACATGCTACCAGGTCATGGAAAGTCTCCCACCGAAGCACTATCATCGAGTATGCTCCGAGAGGAAACCTGGAGCTTTCCTGCCTCTATGCCGGGGCATCATGAAAAAGATGATTCGAAGAAGAGCGAGATTCTAGGGACTCATACGATGATCTTTCACTTCACCTAGGCTCGAGCCTTGCGTTCTCCACGATTGCATCGAGCGCAGCAAGATGTTGACCTGGCTCGTACTTCCATCCGACCTTGTTCTCGAACAGCTCGGCCGATATGGTTTGAGTGTGGTTTGTCTCAGGTCTGAGTCTGATCGCTGAATAGTCGCTCACCAACCCCGATCTTGCAAGTCTTGATAGCATCGCAAAAAGAGACCCAGTTTCACTGCGCGGGGTGTAGGTTCTCACGCCAAGTTTCTTCTCGCCCAAAACTTTTACCACGCGCAGAACCGGAAACATCTCCTGAGCTGCTCCGTAGAAAGCGCTCATGCTTTCCTCATCCTCAAAGCTGACGAGAACTTCATACATGTCTGAGAGCTCAGGAGGGTATGGCAGCACGTTGATTACAAAATCTCTCACGAGACCTCGCGGAATAATCCTCCGGTCATAACGGTATTTGACGGCTTGAAGCGTGATTCCGACAAACTTTGCCATTTCGGAGAACCTCGTTCGAGCATTTATCTCAAGTCCAACCAAAATCAACAGATCCGACTTGTCCGCCTCAATCGAGTAACGGGCGGGATCACGAATTCCCTTCAGGCGCTTCTTCTCATTTGCCGACTCCGTCCAAGTATCCCATCTGAACATCCAAGCCCGGGTTCTCGGTTCATACAACTCGAAGTTTGGAAATCCATAGTGGTAGTCTGACACCCACGCTATTTCGTACTTCCGAACAAGCCCTCGCCGCTGAGTCTCGGCCAAATACTTCTCGAACTCTTGCTCCCGCCCGTCAGGAATGGCGTGGAGCGCGTAGTGAGTAAATCCTCCTTCACATCTTGTCATCGTCTTCCAGTAGTTCGGAACTGCCAAGGCCTCCGTCACAAAGTCTTCAAGACCTGGGTTTGATTCGACGATAGTGATGCACTTTCGGAGCCCAAGCTTCGAGTGGTCTGGGTTTGCAAGCGAGAGGACTCCGAACTGTTTCTCGAGCTTTCGCGTGCGGTCGTACACGCTCGTAGCCGGCAGCCCAGCAGCCCTAGCAACTTCCAGGAGGTTACGCGGACCGACCTTGTGCATGTGCTTGATGATGCGGATGTTTGTGTCATCGAGAGCGTACATGAAGTTGCTCATTAGATGGAGGCGTTGCTCGACGGAAACCCTCTCAATCGCCCCAGAGATTGGCATATCGAATACCGTCATCGTAGTTCGCACTCCTTCATTTAACAGCTCTTACACAAGTTGTCAGGGAAGTTTAGCCCCAAGCGCCGCCGCCACACGCCCAGCCCACGGGTTTGCACCTCGTGTGTGTATTTCACGGCAAGTCGATTTTATAATTTACGGAGCCTTGTCCATGATGATGTGAATCCTTAAGAAGCCCCGTGCGACGCTTGGACATGGAGAGTGGTAGAACCATCCCGCGCCCTCGCACGGCTCACTCTCAACCAAGCGGAGTGCTTTCGTCGGTGGAAACAACCGCGTCCAAGGAAGCCTACTCGATCGCTGAAAACGTGTTCGATACATTGCTACACGACTCTGTGGTCGATACATTCAATGAGACTCTTGGCAAGATCGCAGGTCAGGCCCTCGTAGATGCGGTGAAAAGGCACACATCCTCAGACATGGAGCATCTCCTTGGGAAACCCGAACTCATAGATCAAGCCTTGATCGCCCACTTGGGCATCGCCGCGCAGGTGCTGGAGCGGAGGGTCCTAAAGACACTAGTGAGCAAGACCGGAGCGGGAACGGCGCGGCGGGGCACTGACCGTTTCTCTTTTGCCTCCGAGGTTGAGAAGATTAAGGAGCAGTTCCTGCAGCGTAAGCAGGCGGGCGGGCAGCCCCACACACTGGAATAAGATGGAAACTGCCAAGTCGACGTTAAGGCTCGTTACTGCAAGCCAGCCCGGCCCTAACAGACTAGAGTCCAAGTCAAATTGCTGTGCTTTCCCAGTTGGTAGAAAGGCAAAAACAGTCTCAACGTAAAGAGTCCACTCTCGACCGTATTGGGTCGAATGCGAAAGAAGAGAAAGCTCATGGAGGCATGATCGTCTTCTCGCGTATCCGAGAGAGAGTGATAATCCCCCTGGTTTTCTTGGGGTTGGCTCTCTTTGTTGTGAATCTCGGGTTTGGGATGTTTGCTCCGATCTTGCCGCAGTACGCGGCTAGACTGGGGATCGACACGACCGCTCTCGGGTTCGCCTACTCGCTCTACAACATAGCGCTGATAGTCTGCCTGATCCCCGGCGGAGTCATGGCGGACAGGCTAGGCCGCGTGAGGACGATCGTGATCGGCCTCGTATTGTTCGCTCTCTCGTCGTTAATGCTGGTCTTCGTTAAGGATCTGCCACAGTTCGCCATGGCACGGATCATCGAGGGCATCGGCTCAGCTCTGGCTATTCCAGCCGTGTTCGCACTCACAGCTGATCTGGCACCTCCTGAACGGAGAGGAAGCGGAATGGGTTTCACGTCTACAATGGAGAATATTGGGGGCCTCGCAAGTCCGACCGTAGGCGGCATGATAGCACAGACGGCCGGTCTGGCATTTCCATTCTATGTTGCGTCTGCCATGGGTATCCTGTCAGGCGCTCTTGTTCTTCCGATCAAGGATCGAACAATACACTCTCGCTCTTCGTCAGAGTCGTCCCCTCTTGCAATTTTCATGTCGCTACGCCGAAACGCCGCGCAGAACAGAAGTCTGCTTGTGCTGTGTTTCAGAGGATTCATAGTAGGCATCACACAGGGCCTGTACGTGCTCGTATTCGTGTTGTACATGGCTTTCGAGTTGGGTATGCAACCTGCAGAGGTCGGATTCTCTTTCAGCCTCGTCACCGCGTCGATGCTCGCGTTCACATTCCTGGCGGGGCATCTTTCTGACCGTTTTGGGAGGAAGCCTTTCGTTGTCTTGGGCGGAATCATGATTGGTCTGGGAGTTCTTGCTTTTCCTTTGACGATTTCGGCACCGCAAGTCTACCTAGTCGCCACGTTCCTCGGCTTGGGGATCGCTTTCAATAACGCGCCGATCAACGCACTGCTTGCTGACTGCGTTATCTCTGAGATCCGGGCGAAGGTAATGGGCGGTTATGAGGTGATCGTTGGGCTCGGGCGGGCACTTGGAGTGATAGTTCTTGGAGCGTTGTACGCGATGTCGCCGCCCATGCCGTTCAATCTTTCCGGAATGCTCATGTTCATCACCGTCGGCCTTGTTGCGCTCTTTGTCACAGAGCCCTCGATGAACCATTCGGACTGCAGGAGCTTCCCCCTAAAGTCCTGAGGATCATCGATGATAGATAAGATACGGAGCGCTCCACTAGCGGGCTAGATCTTAAAGAGAGGCGACTCCTGTCTACGATGCGATGCGCCTCGGTAGCTCAGCTGGTAGATGCTGGAGTCAGCCAGGAGCACCCGCCTCGTAAGCGGGAGGTCGCGGGATCGAAGCCCGCCCGAGGCTCCACTTTACGTTTCTCACGCTCCTGCAGTATGCGGAAACCAAGCGAATCCAAGCATTCAAGATCATGAACAACCATCCACTAGCGGAAGGTTCTGGAAAATGGTTGAGGAAGCTCCACTCGGCGAGCGCAGGATCATCCATCTCATCGTTGAAAGACTTCACAAGATGCCCCGCATGCCCATACCGTTTGGTGATGACGTCTCGGGCATGAACATCGGAGGCGGCAGACTCGCCATTCTCAAGTGCGACATGCTCGTTGGCCGAACTGACGTTCCAAAAGGCATGAACCTGAAACAGGCAGCAAGAAAAGCCGTCGTGATGAACGTCAGCGATTTGGCCTCGAAGGGCGTTCAGCCCCGCGCCGTGATGGTCTCGCTCGGCCTTCCAAGATCAACCACAACTCGGGACGTTGAAGAGATCGCAGAGGGACTCGACGAAGGAGCGCGGGAATACGGCGCGTATGTAATCGGAGGCGACACGAACGAGTGCGATGACCTCGTGATCGGTTGCTACCTGTTCGGTACCGCCAAGCGAGATCTAATGGTTCGAAGAAGCGGAGCAAGGCCCGGGGACTTAGTGGCAGCTACGGGAGAGTTCGGTAGCAGCTTAGCCGGGCTCAGGGCCCTTTCATCTGGTGCGAAGATACCATCATCCCTGAGGACGAAACTGCTGAGGAGCGTCTACGAGCCCAAGGCACGTCTCAAAGAGGGAATTGTGCTTGCAGGTACTCGAGCACTGACAGCGGCGATGGACTCAAGCGACGGATTGGCATGGAGCCTTCACGAGATCGCCCGGGCAAGTTCAGTGGGCATGGAGCTAGACAAGCTACGAATCTCAAACGAGGCCGTAGAGTATGCTCGACTGAGCAGCCTTGATCCTGTTGACTTGGCGCTGTACGGAGGGGAAGAGTTCGAACTTGTCGTATGTCTCAAGAAGAACTCGGCGACGAGAGCACTGAACGCCGTGAAGTCTCTGCACGTTATCGGCCGAGTCACATCGGACACAGGCATCGTTGCGCTTTCACAACACGGAAGGCGAACACTCGTCAAGCAAGCTGGATGGGAACACCTGACATCGAACACCTTCTGAAATTGACGCGTCCAAACTCAGTACTGAGGAGCAGAATCGGATCTTCGAGGAAGCGATTCGATTCTCGCAAGAAGCCTTGAAATCCAGCGGATCTGCCCTTTCAGCATGACACCTTGTTCCAAACTGCTCGCTCTTTGTCTGTAGAACCGTCTCTTGATCACCACTACCAATCCGAGATAGAGACCGACCAGTCCCGCGAGGACGACATAGAACGTCAACAGCAGTCTTACAAAACCGAAGAGCCCCCCAAATGGGCCTCAGCTCGCTCAGGCAGTCTACGTGACTCACAGCCTGCGTGGACGGACCGACGCCCACTTCATTACGACGCCTATTATGAATATCACGACGCCTGATAGCACGACAAGCGGACCCGATGGCAGATCGAGGTAGCCGGATAATAGAACTCCTGAGCAGGCGCTGACTATGCCAAAGATAGAGCTAAGCAAGGCGTATCTGAACAGGCTTGAACTAAGGTTCTTCGCGGTAGCTGCCGGAACAATTACCAGAAAACCGACAAGAAGGCTTCCCGCGATCTTGATACCTATGGCGACGACGAGGGAGACAAGCAGCAAGTAGATTAGGTTCGTTCTGTGGACATTGATGCCGCTTGATGTCGCGAGCTCCTCCGAGATCATTCCTAAGATCATGTTCTTGTAGACCACTCTTGTCAGAGACACTGCCAAGAGTCCAATGATCACTGCGACGATCGTGTCAAGCAAGGTGACTTTGGTGATGTCGCCGAATAGGGCCTCGAGCAGGTCAGGCTGGGGGATGATCAATATCCCTATTGCGAGCGCCAGCGTGAACATGGCGCCCACGATAGTCTCAACTGAGAGTCTTGTGATTCTTTCGATATGCCATACGATCAGGGCTGACCCGAACAGGAATATGAACGCGCCTATGAAAGGGTTGAAGTTGAAGAGAATGCCCAAAGCAAGCCCTGGCAGAGCGACATGTGATAAAGCGTCGCCGACTAGCGCCATTCTCTTCAGCACCATCAGCGACCCTAGGTAGCCTGCTGACAGACCCACGAAGACTCCGATAGTGAGACTGAGCATTGAGGCGGATGTCACATGGATCAGCTCCTCTCTTTGCGTCTCTTCAAAGCTGTGCCGGCACCATAGATTGCTTGAAGGAGAGAGGGCTTCACTATTTCCTCAGACTCCGCGTAGCAAATCATGCCCTTGTTCAAAGCCAGGAAGTGCTCTGAATAGTCTCTGATGACATGCACGTCGTGTGTTATCAGAAGTACCGTTATTCCGTGTTCATGCTCAAGTCTGTTGAGCATTTCGTAGATGGCTTCTTCGCTATCAAGGTCGACCCCAGTAGTGGGCTCGTCGAACAGCAGAACGCTCGGGTTATCGATTATGGCCCATGCTATCAGAATCCTCTGTAGTTGACCTCCCGACAGAATGCCCAGCGGTTTATCCAAAATGCTCCTATCATTTAGACCGACCGCTCCGAGGCATTTCTCGATGTCTTGACATTCTTGAATCAGATTCTTCTTGTACGACAGGAACTCCCTCACGGAGATCGGCACGTCGCCGACGGAGAGCTTCTGGGGCACGTATCCGATTCTCACTCCCTCTGCCCAGCGGATTTCTCCAGCATATGGAATAAGATTGAGTAATGCCCTGAATAACGTTGATTTGCCCGCACCGTTTGGCCCCACGACTGCTAGAGTCGTCCCTCTCTTCACGTCGAAAGTTAGGTCTTTCAGAAGCATCTGGTCTTGAATCGTCACGTTGAGATGTGACACTTCGAGTATGTTATCGCCGTGAGTTTGCACAGTTCACCGACTCGTCTTTGACGTGAGCGCTGCATCTCGCATATTGAGATTGCTGTCAAGATAC
>Ga0209725_1000694_pt1 | contig 20087 bp, 14 predicted proteins | sample I18A1metaG_FD_184145 | JGI IMG/M metagenome (GOLD analysis project Ga0209725, IMG submission 184145) | Lake sediment bacterial and archeal communities from Gulf of Boni, Indonesia to study Microbial Dark Matter (Phase II) - ​I18A1 metaG... | ecosystem: Environmental > Aquatic > Freshwater > Lake... | reverse complement strand
GGACCAAACTCGGCCATTGTCTCGATCAGGGATGATGATGCCGTGACCCCACCGTCATGGATAATTTGCAGTGATGGCCCAGGTGGGTATGATCCTGTGCCCGCACTCCACCGGACCCCTATCATAAGATGCTCTAGACCGAACTCGCGCATGACCTCGGGAAGAAGAGGAAGGTATTTTTCATTCTCGAAAGGATAGAATTCCCCGGCTACTCTTACATCTCTCCACCAAGCTTCCCTACATGGACCGACTGATTGAATCTTCTGCACACCCTCACCGCCAGTTTGCGGTGTGACGACGACTGTTGTGCACGATTTCGTTGGTTCTTTGAGGCAAGGTGCATGGGCGATGTGTCCTACAATCTGGACATAGTCGGAAACACGGGCAGGAGGATCGGATGTCCTCCATATCCAGTAGTAGACAGGTACTGCACTCGACATAAACAGAGCCGTAGCGTTTCCTCGCACCACTTCAGTTACGTTGACGAAGAACCCCCAGCCACTCATGCCCCCTGTCATACCGTAGATGTAGTCCGGGTTCGAAACCACATATCCCCTGAACCACTCTGTCGCATATTCTATGGTGAGGGAAGTCGGAATCAGAGTGGCAACCACACTGACGACAAGGAAGACGGATGCGAGCGTTCTGATCTTCAAAGGGAGAGGCCAGAGAAGACTCTGGTCCAAGTTTCCAACACTTGAGTAATACAGTTTTCTGTGAGCTCTCGCGAAGCCGATTCACCCCCGAGGCAGTCACCTACCCCTTCGGTGCGGGCTTCTACGCTAGGATGGAAATAGGGGGGTGCATCGGTCAGCCAGATGTGCACAGCAGCGCAGATACCTCGAGGAACCTTCTATGACTCGTGGAGACTGTGGCGCCGCCCTAAGCGCCAAGCTTGCTCTTGCGAAATCTGAGATTCTGTGGGACCGCGCGATCAAGTTCAGTCCAGAACAGCAGCCTAGGAACGTCGAAAAGACGATGACTACGTGTTAAGAACGATGAAGTGAATCGTGCACATGCTCGATGAGTGAATTGCGGGATCTTCGGCGCGTCGGGTCAAGACGGCTGGCTGGTTGGTCCACTGAACTATAGGTTGAGATCACCAACTTCAGAACAAATGATCTGAACCCAGCCAAGCATGATTTCGCAATGGTGGGCCGGGATATTTCTGTGGCTTCGTAGGAGCCCGCACCCGAGGGTTCCGTGACTCGTTCGGGTTGGATTCGGGTTCGCTAGCTAAGAGGAAGTCTGCGCGAGGTAGTCTGGACGATGAGCAGGCCATACACTTCACGGGACAGGCTTCTGAGCCTATTGGCCGATGGGAAGCCACGATGTACACGAGAGGTTAGAGAAGAACTAGAGCTCACTGACAAGGCTGCGGAGACTGTCTGCCACCGATACTGGAAAGCTGGCTTGCTGCTGAGATCCGATAAGCCGCTTCGTGAGAAGAACAGAAACTTCTCGGGTAGAGCCGGCACATCATGCAACACTCGCTCCTTCTATCTCTACGTTCTCGACAACCGTGGCGACGAGACGGTCATCGATAACGTCAGATTCCTTACATTTGCGAAAACGCCCAAGATCCAGAGAGAGAACAAGGCACAACTCATTCTGGCGTTTCTGAGAGAGAATGCTGACCGGGCATTCTATACAACCCAGATCGTTGAGAAACTCAAAGGCAAAGGCGTCACAATTCGTGACATGACATGCAATCTGCGAAGGTATGAGAAGAAAGGACTGGTCTACTTCCGTGGATACCGCTCCGCAGAGCACGAGACACCGTTCGCAGCAGGCTATATCGTGACATACGTTAACCCGAACAAAGACCGCAGCATTGCAGTCAGCGAAGCCACAGAACGCACTCAACTGCTGCTTGAAGGCGGCTCACATGCGAATCCCACAGCGGACAGAATTCGCATGATCCGCGATGAGCTTCTGAAAGCCAGAGAACTGAAAGAGATCGTGAGCCTGAACTTCCTCCAACAGAGACTGCACTGCAGCGAGCATCTGGTTCGATTCACGCTGGACCGAGCTAAGCAGCTGTTCAAGGACGAGATTAGAGAGATCAGCATCTTCAATTTCCCGTATTTCTACCATGCGACTCTGGATGAGAATGACTTGAAGATCGCTATCGCGGTCAAACAAGACTACATTCGGAAGGTGAAGGGCAAGCAGAACCGCGTAGGCCACAACTGGGAGGCCTGCGTTGAATTCTTCGTTGACAAGCTGACAAAGGGAGCAGAGTTCTGGGAGCAAACCCACAGGTCAAGAATGGATAGGCGCCGGATCACGCTCAAGCTTCTCAGACCTACTGGTCAGAGGAAGCTGTTTGCTGAAGTTGACAGGGTCTGGACGATACAGCCCAGCCCTATCAGCCAGCCTGTTACCTACGTCTTGGAATGCAAGTGGGGTCTAGTGCGAAAGGAAAGCCTCGAGGACTTCCTCAACGTGTTGAAGTGGAGCATGGACTTCGGAGTCGACTCGCAGCACGAGAGATTGATCAAGCAGGGCGTGATAGGGATATTCGCAGGCACCGCATTCAACCCCAAAGACAAAGTCAAAGTGGGCAGCGAGGTCCTGTCCGTTGCCCAGTACGCTGCGAGGATGAGCATTCAACTCTTGAAAGCGTCAGATCTGAACGAGATGCTTCACAGACGAGGACTTGACAAGTCTGTGACAGTGCAGAAGATTTGCACAAGGGCACGGAACGAGGCCGAGGTCAGAGAAATACTGGGCAGAATCTGGAATGAACCTAATGATGCAGGAGAGTTGATTGACCAGCTAGTCCTGAAGAATACGGGTGTCTTTGAGTTTGAACGAGAACTAGAAGTGGTCTCGAGGCAGGAGAGTAATAGTCGGGAAGATTGCATAGCTGTCCGGAGTGCGTGATTGATCACACCCATCAGCCCAATCCTGTGGTGGTGAGAGTAAGGGCGCTGAGCGGTCAAGCCCCCTATCTTCACGATTCAATCGCCTGGGTTCGGACCCGGGGGGCCCGCCACAAACATTATCCGAGTCCCTCCGCCGCCTGCGAAGGCTAGCGCACACGTAGGCACAGCATTTCCTGCTGCGAGGTTCGAATCCGGTGGGACGCGAATCTAGCTGGGCGGATTTCCCAAGCTCGGTAGCCTACAGGTGTATGCAGGCCAGGTGCAACTGCTAGGCGTAAGGAGTCCTGCAAGGTCCTCGTGCCCGCAACCGATACGTTCATCATTCGAAAAGCTGCACTTCGATAGGATGAGCCTTCTCTACTTGACTGGATCGAGGGAAAGACTTCGGCTGCAGCTACCACAAGCTTTGCCGGTTCAACCATGACCGAGGCAGGATCCAAGTAGACGTTTTCGTGATGAAAGCTATCGCAGAACGGCGACCTATGGCGGTCACTATATCCAACTATCAGGGGAAATGAGCTGAACTTGGGAGAGAGGTTGGGTTTCAATGCAGTTGAAGAAGCTACGGCAGGGACGCCAACAATAGTGAAAGCACTAGTTTCAGTTGGATTCGCTCCGGAATCGAAAGCGGAGCCCTATGCCCGCGGCATCGTCGAATACCTCTCGGACCACCGAGAGGAACTCAGGAAGGCACTGGAAAGCAGCCAAGATAGTATGCTCAGAAACTGAGAAAACGGTCTGGACAACAGGGGTCCACTCCTCGAAAAGAAGGAGATGCTGCATTTCTTCATCGGGAGGACTTGCCGGCATTTATAGCGAACCTGTCTACTAAACCATCTTGTGTTGCATGATGCCTAAGCAGGGTATCGCGCCCTACGGTGCTTGGAAATCCCCGATCACCTCAGATTTGACCGCTTCAAGTCAGATCATTGAAGTCGGGCTCAATGGAGAGCAGGTTTACTGGATAGAGCTGCACCCAGAGGAAGGAGGAAGACACATCATAATGCGCCGGGATCCTGATGGCCTCATAGCCGAAGTCACAGTGGCACCGTTCAGTGCTAGAACACTGGTTCATGAGTACGGTGGCGGCGCTTTCGTCGTTGCAGAGGGCGTCGTCTATTTCTCAAACTTCAGCGATCAACGGGTCTATCGACTGGACCCAGACACTCAACCTCGCCCGATTACTCCCCAGCTTGACATGCGATATGCGGACGGAGTCATCGACCGACAGCGACGCCGCCTCATCTGCGTTCGAGAAGATCACACCGCTACTGGGCGCGAGCCCGTGAACAGCTTGGTGAGTCTCGACCTTGATGGGGACGCGAGTGCCAATGTGCTTACTGCTGGAAATGACTTCTACTCGTCTCCACGTCTCAGCCCTGATGGATCTCATATTGCGTGGTTGACCTGGAATCATCCTAACATGCCGTGGGATGCGACTGAACTATGGGTCGGCGAGTTGACGGCTGAGGGTCGGCTTCGTGGAAGTGAACGAGTTGCCGGGGAGCCCGAGGAATCTATTTTGCAGCCTGAGTGGTCACCTGACGGCATCTTGCACTTCGTTTCTGATCGGACTGGTTGGTGGAATCTCTACCGATGGCACGAAAGACGAATGGAACTTCTGTACGGCATGGCTGCAGAATTCGGACGCCCACATTGGAGGTTCGGGTATTCGTCATACGCGTTCGAGTCGCCACAACGGATTCTTTGTGCCTACGCGTTACAAGGAACTTGGCACCTAGCAGAACTTGACGCTGCGAGTGGTGAGCTTCACTCCATTGAGAACCCCTACTCTGACATAGCGCATCTTCGTGCCGAAGCTGGTCATTCAGTGTTCGTGGGTGGTTCGCCAAGCAAGGCTAAGTGCATTGTACAGTTTGACTTCGCCACAAGACACATGGAAATTCTGTATCCCTTAAGAGCTCTCGCGATTGATTCCGGATACATGTCAGCTCCGCAGCCGATTGAGTTCCCCACCTCAGACAGCCAGACAGCTCATGCGTTCTTCTATTCTCCAAGGAACCCTGACTTCGCTGCGCCATCTGGCGAACTACCACCATTGATAGTGATAGCTCACGGCGGCCCTACCTGGCATACCAGTGCGACACTCAGCCTTGAAATTCAATACTGGACCAGTAGAGGCTTCGCAGTGCTCGATGTGAACTATCGTGGCAGCACCGGTTACGGACGGACTTATCGACGGCGATTGTATGGGCAGTGGGGCGTCGTTGATGTTGACGATTGCGTGAACGGGGCAATGTACCTTGTCAGACATGGCGAGGTTGATGGCGAACGGCTTGCGATTCGAGGAGGCAGCGCCGGTGGATATACGACGCTATGCGCCATCACTTTCAAAAACGTCTTCAAAGCGGGTGCCTGCTACTATGGGATAAGCGATCTTGAAGCCTTTGACAAGGAGACTCACAAGTTTGAGTCGAGATATGATCTGACGCTCATAGGTCCCTACCCGGAGCGACGCGGACTCTATAGAGAGCGTTCCCCTGCTCATTTCGTAGATCACGTTTCAAGCCCTGTCATACTATTTCATGGACTTGAGGACAAGATCGTTCCACCCAAGCAATCAGAGTTGATGGTGGAAGTGCTCCGCGAAAAGCAGCTGCCTTTTGCATACGTGGCTTTTGAGGGGGAGCAACACGGTTTCCGCCGCAAAGACAGCATTAAGCACGCGCTGGAGGCTGAACTTTCCTTCTATTCAAGAGTGTTGGGTTTCGACTTGGCCGATCCGATAAGGCCGGTGCGGATCGAGAACCTTGCGTCGTAAGTATGAGGTCTCTCGATCGAGTCGTCGTCTCCAGTCGCGCGTCTCAAGCCGTGCCGGCGAATTCAAGAAGAGCTTCATTCTCTCTCGTCGAGACAAACTCCCATCGACGAAGTCGTACTAGTTGACGCATTGACTTCTGGCAAATGAACTACCACGGTGCTATCCCGCCGGCGTGCTAACAGAGAACCACATGCGTTCGAGGAAAGTGGCGTAGACAAAACTGCCCATCCCATTCTCCCAAGAACTGCATTCTGCAAATCCGCCGCTGCCCGGCCCCCAAACGTGGGATGGTCGAATGCTAGCGTTCCTCATATTCCTGCTTTCGCAAAGACCACTGATTTCTTGAAGCCCCTAGGCTTCATACCTGGATCACGATCCTTCGCATCGCGGGCGGCAAAGTGGCAGAACGCTGGACCAACGAGGACACGTTGGGTATGATGCAGCAGCTTTGCGTTATCCCGCCAATGAAGTAGTTTAGAAAGCAACTCCCGCCTCAAGACATGCTTGGATTCACCCGCTTGCCATCTCTTGAATGAAAGATGACTGTTCCAAGTAAGGCATCGTACTATGTCGCTTATCGTCTAGGCAGCGTGTAAAAAACTGATATCTGACTAGACTCGCTGTGTGCGTTCGAACGGCAGTTGACACCATTGGAGCGGATACTGGCTACATTCGAAGGGCGAAAACCCGACAGAATAGTCTGGCAACCTCGCATCGATCACTGGTACGACGCCAACAAGAACCTTGGGACTCTTCCGTCTAAGTACAAATGCATGGAATTGTTGGACATATATGATGACCTAGGCGCCTCTCCACGAACATACCGGTTCTTCGCCCCGACCATCCATGTTGTTCAAGGCCAAGGCGTTGAGATGCAAGTCGCCGAGGACGAGGAGAAGATCGTCACGACATACTCGACGCCCGTTGGAAAACTGAGAGAGATTCAAACCAGAACAGTTCATGGCGCAGCTACTTATCGCACCGAGTATCTGCTCAAGGGACTTGAAGACTTCCCTGCTATGACTCACGTCCTCGAAACGCAGAGCTTCGAATTTGATGAACAACTATACGAAGGGATCCGCAAGATGATCGGAGACCGATCTGAGCCGATCGTGAATCTCCCTTGGGGATCCATCCAGAGGCTGACGGTTGATTGGATGGGATTAGAGAAGACAATACTCTCGCTTTGGAAGCATCCAAAAGAGACCAACGACCTGCTTCAGGTAATCCAGAACAGTGATAGTCGAAGAATCGATCTCATCAAGAAGACTCCGTTCAAATTCGTTAATTTTGCCGATAACATCGACCAGGGCTTGGTTTCGCCACCCCTATTCGAGAAGTACATGCTTCCGTGGTACAGAGAGAAGACTCGGGAACTACATGACGCGGGCAAGATCTGCGTCTCGCACTGGGACGGAAACATCAAGTTGCTGCTGCGCTACATCAAGGAAACAGGACTCGATGCCCTAGAATGTGTGCCACCTCTGCCCATGGGCAATGTCACACCTGAAGAGCTGCACGAAGCGGTGAAAGGCATGGTTATCTTCGACGGGCTTCCAGCAAATCACTTCCTGGAGATAGTCAGCAGGGAGGAGTTAGGAGATTTCACGAGGCGAATCCTTGAACTCTTCTCTCCCAGAATTGTCCTCGGAATATCAGACCAGCTTCCGCCCAACGGAGACATAGAGAAGGTTCGAATGGTCAGTGAAATCGTAAAGGAGTTCGTTCCCTAGGCGTCAATTTTCAAGCCGCTCCGAGCAAGTCCGGTCGACCTAGGTGGAGATTATCGTCCCATCTGTGACGTTCTCGGATGCGAGGCTCACAGTTAGAAGATCCTCTGTTCTAGCCGCGATCTTGGAGGCGCAAGCACGAGTTTCGAACCAAAGCACTGTCATCTGCTTATGCACTGCGTTGCTAGTTCCAGATTCTATGCGGCCCGGATGGCGGGTCAAATACTGCGATGGTTATCGACGGAGTCCATTCCAGAGCAAAGTGTGTTCTTGGTGTTCTTGTGTCCAAGCAGGTGACCAAGGAGCTAAGAACCGGCAAGAGATGCTGGTATCATAGCCCGCGTAGCATTCGCTATGGATGCGCCATGAATCATTTTTCAAGCACAGCAGGATCTTAATTGTGCTGAGGGCGTGTGGTCGCAAAATCAGGAGGTTTGGTCGATCCTAGTGTCTGTGAAAGTCTACGCATTCGATGTCTTCGGGAAAGGCCCCATTTTGTTGAGCCTTAAAGATGGTGCCACCGTCAGTGATGCTTTGGAGGGGCTGAATAGGAGATTCGGCGTAGAATATCAAGAGAAGACTCGAACAAGGCTTGAGACAGCCTTGGCCAAGGATTTCAGAATCTTCTTGAACGGATCACTTTTGCTTCTGCCATCCGATCTCACGCGCGAGTTGAGAGAAGGGGATCAGCTGACTGTTTTTAGACCAATTCGTGGTGGTGCTGGCGCCTGCAAGGTCGCTAGGGCATCACGAGTGTCAAGCCAAGCTGCCCCAGCTTGGTCTTTGTGGGAATGCCGGTCTCGGGATCCCATCCGCACAGATCATAGTAGTCGCTAAGCATGCGATTGAGTTCTTGGTCCGTGATAGTCTGTCCCTCAGTGGGCCCGCCTTCCAAGGGTTCTTTCAACCTTTGGGGAAGATTGTCGTCTTTCCGGCTTATGCCTTCTCTCACATTGAAGGCTCTGCAGAGCGTGTTAATTCGTTCACCATTGACCATGAACTCTCCCACGTCATAGTCCCATCCTGTAGCAGCATTGAGCAGGTCGACGAGTTCCACAGGCCTATAGTGAACTGCTCCGAACCAATATATGTTAATGCATAGCACAAGTGAGTTCACTATAGCCAAGTAATCCTGAGTCTTTTTCAACGCCACGACCTTCTCTCGTGAGGTATCGAGCCGAGACAACGGCGCAGTGATTCGGATCTCTGGGGCGAGATTAGGAGCCTCTAAATCTGGGTCATGCATCGCTTGCGTGTGGCAGCCCCCTCTATTGGAGATTGCATACATCAATCCCAAGCCCTTCTTTCCCCTTGGTTCGTGCATAGGGATCTCGAGACCCTTGACATGCATTGCGAACCTCTCAGAACCCTTTCCTATCTTCTGAGCAGCTCTTCTCACACCGTCTGCCAAAATGTCGCCGAGTCCATCTCTGAGCGCGATCTTCTCCACCATCTCGACCGCAGCATCGGCATTTCCGAAAGTCAGTTCAAGGCCGTTTGTGTCGTTCTTCGTGAGTATTCCGTTCTCATAGCAATCCATCGCGAATGCTATGCAAACGCCAGTCGAGATTGTGTCGAGACTGTATGCGTTGCAGAGCATGTTCATTCGGCATATCGCATCCAGCCTATCTATGCCGAGAAGAGATCCTAGAGCAGCCATATTCTCATATTCCGGCCCACCATATTCCCGACCGACTGGTGCGAATGAGCCTTCCTTGACTTCAACCACCATCTTGCAGGCGACCGGACACCTGGGACAGGCTTCGGTGTCCACTCGAACAGTTTCCGCCATGGTCTGGCCCGAGATCTTGCCGGCTCCTTCAAATACCCCACTTCTGAAATTGCGGGTCGGAAGAATTCCTTGGTCTTGGAGATCTGGTATGGCACCGGCCTGCCCATATTTCCGTAACGCTTTCGTACTCGTATTGCTGAAGGTTTCAGCCACGATTTTTCTGCTTAGCTCCTTGATTCTTCCGGGGTCTGCCACCTCAATCTTGATCTTCTCTTCACCCTTCGCGGCGATTGCTTTGAGCCTCTTGGACCCCATGACTGCGCCCAAACCGGTTCTGCCGGCGGCTCTGTGAGCCGTATGAGTCACAGCCGAGAATCTGACTAGGTTTTCCGCTGCTGGACCTTGTGCGATCACAGCCACCTCACTGTGGCCAAGCTCTTCTTTTACAAGAGATTCTGTTTCGCTAGTCCATTTGCCTCGTAGATGCTCGGCATCTCTGAATTCCACATTCTCACCATTGATCCAAATATAGACCGGCGATTCAGAGGTTCCTTCCACAATTAGGGCATCATACCCAGCCTTCTTCAAGGCGTCACCGAACCAACCAGAGCAATTTGCCTCCCCCCAGATCCCGGTGAGAGGAGACATCCCTGCAACGACAAACCTCACGTCTCCAGGTACACCAACAGTATTCAGGGGACCGGTTGCGAACACAAGTTTGTTGTCGGGGCCTAGTGGATTTGTTCCAGGGGCAAGCTCTCTGAATAGCGTATTTGCCGCCAATCCTCTGCCGCCCAGAAATCTTCGTGCATCACTTTGATTCAGAGGCTCAGTAGACGATTTTGTGTGCGTCAGGTTCACTCTTAGAATCCGTCCCATGAAACCGTACAAGATTTGCCGACATACTCAAGCGGTCAGTTCCCTATTTCTATCTTCTCCCGTCTTACTCGCGTGAGACTCCAGAATGGCCTGCGCGCTCGCATCGAAGTGATCACCGACCAGACCTCCTCTCTTCTCACCATGGACTGTTTCAATTGCACTTTTGGCCACAGTATCTCAATGCTAGCGCCGCAAACACTCTCGACGCGACCGTGAGGTTTTCGATAGAGACCCACTCATCGTCGGAGTGCGCTGTGACGTTCGTGAAATCGAGTGGGCCATAGAAGACTGTTGGGACTCCTGCCTCATTCAGGATGGGGGGGTCTCCAACTGCACGCCATCCCGAAACTCCGACATCTTCGCCCGTCACTTCTCGGACAGCTGCCTGGCTGGACTTGACTATCTCGGAATCCCTTGGTATCTCGTACGACTCCCTGACCAAGCTCATCTGAAACTTGAAAGTCACATCCCCGTTCAAGCAGCGGCGAACGTGATTCTCCAGTTCGCCGAGTCTACCTCGTAGTCTGCCTTCCACTTGCGGCATGTCTTCACCGGGATCCCATCTCACAGTGCCAGTCAACTGGCACTCCGTGGGCAATCTGTTGTAGAAGTCTCCTCCCCTCAGAATTCCGAGTTGAGCTGAAGGCCGCTGGGCAATCAGAGGGTTCCAAGGTTTAGAATTCAGCTCTTCATCAAAGGCGCATACCTCACGGACAGCTTCCGCGATCCAGACGATAGGATTCGATAGTAGCGGGACAGTAGCTGTGTGAACAGATCCCTTTGGACTCTGGGCACTTATCGTGAAGATCGCCATCCCTCCCTGTGCAATCCCGACGCTGTCAAGAGGTCCTTCAGTGATCACAGCTCCTGCCGCCTTCATTCTCCCTTCTCTGATCGATCTCGCAGTTGCCTTGGCTCCTAGGCTCTTTCCTGCCGGTGCCTCGTGGTCTACCCACCCGATCAAAATCACGTCTCCCCTCAGTCGAGCCTTCGAATAGATCAGAGCTCTTAATGATTCAAGCATTGCTGCAAGACTTCCTTTCATGTCACATGCCCCACGTCCGTAGACTCGACTTGGATCTCTTCGTGGTGGGGCACACTTCTCCTGCGGAATTGTGTCGAGATGGCCTGCGAGAATCAGATTCTTCCCTCCGCCTTCCCCGCGCAGGGTGGCGATGACGTTCGGTCTGTTGGCCTCCACATACTCGAGGCGAACTTCCAGCCCCATCGCCTCAAGCTGGGAGGCATAGTATCTGGCGAGTTCGAGCTCTTGGCCGGTCGGACTTGGAATCCTAACTAGTTCAAGAGTAAGATCAGCTATCCTCTGTGGGTCAATTCTCTTCAAGATTCCAGAGGAACCCTCATTCATCAAAACCACCTCCGCCTAATTCTCCATCAAGGGAGTACTATTAGATGTCTCGTCCGCATGGGTTGCCGACCCCTATACGGAACGTGAAAGAATTCAGGTCAGGAAGCGTTTGGCAAAGATCGTCATCGTCTTGTCTTCTCACAAAGAGAAAGGAACTCTCTCAGCGGTAGTCTTAATAGCAACTTGGAGTGGTCTGGAAAATTGGAGGTGAGAAACGTGGCAAAATCCGTTTCTAGAAGAGACTACCTGAAGTCTGCGGCTGCTGCTGTTGCCGGTCTGGCTGTGGGTGGAGTAGCAGGATATGCTGGCTATCCGGTACTGAACCCGCCCCTGCCAAAAGAGGAGGCAGAAGGACCTGTCACTTTCTTGCGGGGAGGCACGCTACAAATTACGTTTAGAAGCCCTGTACTGAACCTCGATCCTCACATCATGACCGATGAGGCCTCCTACGCTACCGCTGAGAACACCATGGACAAGCTCGTTGAATTCGAAGGAAACACTGGCAACATACTGGCGGCTCTAGCTCATTCCTGGGACATATCGGCCGACGGCAAGGAGGTGACATTTCATCTTTGGAAGGGCATCAAGTTTCACGACGGAACCGAGTTGACAGCGAACGATGTCAAGTTCTCTTTTGACAGAATCTTGGCCCCTGAGACGAAGGCGTCATACTATGCGTACTTCAAATCGATAGATAGGGTCGAAGTCGTGGACGATTATACCGCAAAGGTCATACTGAAAGAGCCGAACGCAACTATCCTAGCGGTATTCGCGGCACCACCTTCAGTGATACTGAATAAGAAGCGTGTTGAGGAGCTAGGAGGAGACCTTTCGTCAGACACATCCGGCGTAGGATCGGGCCCATTCAAGTTCGTTGAATGGAAAGTCAACGATCACCTCACCATGGAGGCCAATGAGAACTACTGGCGTGGACGCCCCTACCTTGACGAGATAATCATCAGAGAGATTCCCGAGCGAACCACGAGGGCGGTTGCTGTACAGACGGGAGAGATAGACATCGGTGCCGATATCCCCTATGACATGGTTGAGCAGATGAAGGGGAACAAGGACCTAGTCACCATAGATGATCGTAAGCTGGGCGCCTACTATATGGGATTCAACTGCAGCAAACCACCCTTCAAGGATAATCTGGCTCTCCGCCGTGCGCTCTCATATGGCGTCGACTACGATGCCGTCCTGGCTCAATTCAAAGGCCACCTTACTAGGCCGTTAGGCCCGTATGGACCGAGTATTTGGGGATACCCCGAGGATGTGACGGGCTACTACTACGACCCCGCGAAGGCCAAACAGCTGCTAATTGATGCAGGATACCCAAACGGCTTGGACGTGACGATGCATGCCACCGATTGGAACATAGATGACGGGCAAATCTGCGCGGCAAGCTTGGCGAAGATTGGAGTCAACGTGAGGATTGTCCATTTGGATGCTGCCTCCCTTGATGCTGCCTGCGCAAGTGGCGAGGAGACGCAACTCTTTATGATGGCTTGGGGATTCGACATACCTGACCCGGACAACGGCCTCTACACGGTCTTTGAGTCGACATCACCCATAAATTGGGTGCACTGGAAGAACGAGAGAGTAGATGAGCTTGTGCACAAAGCGCGGACAATCTTCGATCAAGAGGAACGCGCCAGCCTCTACAAGGAAGCCTTCAAGATAATAGTAGACCAAGCACCCATGGTGTGGCTACATGAATTTGGGTTTTCGTGGGCCATGTCGAGACGCGTACATGGATTCCAGCACGGACCTCACTATCAATATCTGCTGAGAGGTGTCTGGAAGAAATAGAATGGGCACGCCTGACTTGCACAGGCGCGCCCCGGCTTTTTCCCTGCTCTAGGCGGTGACAAGATATTCTACGCTACCTCGCGAAAAGACTACTTGCACTAATTCCCGTCTTGTTTGGAATATCGCTGGCTACCTTTCTTTTGATTCACTTCATTCCCGGTGATCCGGTTCTGGTCATGCTTGGAAAACAAGCGATCACTGAGGAAGTGATCGAGAGAACTAGACATGAACTCAGGTTGGATCAACCTTTGTATGTGCAATATTTCTCCTGGCTCTACTGTGTTCTTCAAGGAGATCTCGGTCGCTCTTTCCAGATGAATAGGCCCGTCCTACCTCTAATAATTGAGCATTTCATGGTCACATTGAGACTGACCATATTCGGAATGCTGTTCAGTATCCTGATGGCTGTCCCCCTTGGGATCATATCAGCGGTTAGGAAGGATTCGGGAATCGACTACCTGAGTCGCGTCGTCTCCACCCTCGGTATATCGCTACCCCCATTCTTCACGGGAATAGGAATGATCCTGATATTCTCTCTCCATCTCCGATGGTTTCCTGCCATGGGTATGAGCACTCAGTTGTTTTCCATGAGTGGGCTTAAGACCCTCGTTTTGCCCAGCCTTACCCTAGGACTCTACAGTGCTACCATAGTGGCAAGAATGCTGAGGGCTACCATGGTAGAGGTTCTAGAGCAGGACTACATCAGAACGGCCAGATCGAAGGGTCTGAAGGAGAGCATCGTAGTCTATCGACACGCGCTGAAGAACGCACTGATCCCCGTGGTGACAGTACTCGGAATGACGTTGGGCTACCTTCTTGGAGGATCGGTTATCGTCGAAACAATATTTGCGTGGCCGGGTCTGGGAATGCTGATGATAACTGCCGTACTGAAGAGAGACTATCCGCTCATACAAGGCATCGTCCTATTCTTCGCCCTCACCTTCACACTGACGAACTTGGTGGTGGATCTTGTCTACGGGTTCCTGGATCCACGAATAAGGTACAGGTGAGAATCTCTGAGCCAAGGCCGAGAAATGTTCCGGGATTTCATAAGCAGCAAGTCCTCTGTCTTGGGCCTCATAATCACGATCTCGTTCTTCATCGTCGCGGTGCTCGGGCCCCTCGTCGCCCCCTACGATCCAGTAGAAATGGATATGGCCAATCGATTGCAGGCACCATCTCCGGCGCACCTATTTGGGACCGACGAATTTGGAAGGGATATCTTCAGCAGAGTACTTTGGGGCGCCCAAATCTCTATTCAACTGGGAGTGATCGCTGTCTCCATAGGCGCCGGGGTGGGAGTCGTACTAGGATTGCTTGCGGGCTATTTCCGCGGTTTGGTCGAGGCCTTTCTCATGAGGATCATGGACATCCTCTTCGCCTTCCCATACTTTGTCCTGGCAATAGCGATAGCCGCCGTTCTAGGGCCGAGCCTAAGAAACGCCATGATCGCCATAGGGGTGGTTTGCATCCCCACATATGCGCGACTCACATGGAGCCAAGTCCTGTCCATAAGAGAGCACAATTATGTGGAAGCGATAAGAGCCCTTGGCGCTAGTGATCAACGCGTCATGCTACTCCATGTCCTGCCCAACTGTGTCGCTGCACTGACCGTTGAAGCAACCCTAGACATAGGCTGGGCTATCATAGAAGGCGCCGGCCTCAGTTTCCTCGGCTTGGGAGCGCAAGTCCCCACTCCAGAATGGGGTCTGATGATTAGTACAGGGCGCAACTACCTGACTGTAGCACCCTGGGTGGCCATCTTCCCTGGCCTTGCAATAGCGACTGTGGTACTCGCATTCAATCTCATGGGGGACGGCCTGAGGGATGTGCTGGATCCGCGCATCAGAACAGCCAGAGGATGATTAAGGCCCGAAAGCCTTGGCCCGGGGAATATCTTTGGAGATTCTGGTGAGGGTGGAGCGGCTCAAGAAATACTTTCATCAAGAGAAGCCCTTCGGATTGACCTCAAGGGCTGAGATCGTGAGAGCAGTGGACGATATCAGCTTTGATATCTCGGAGGGCGAATCGTTTGGCCTTGTAGGGGAGAGCGGTTCGGGCAAATCCACGACTGGCAGACTAATCCTTGGGCTAATGAGCGGATCCGGCCATGTGTATTTCAGAGGCAGAGACATCTTCGAACTGAACAAGGAGGAGCTCAGAAAGCTCAGGCGGGAGATGCAGATTATTTTCCAGGATCCCTACTCTTCCTTGAATCCGCGTCGCACTGTTGGAGAGACGATAGAGGAGGCGCTCGAGATCCACGGGTTGTTTCCTGACAAGGTCAAGAGGCAGCAGAGGGTCCTCGATTTGTTGGAGAATGTGGGGATGAGGAGGCCAGAGTACATGCATAGGTATCCTCACGAGTTCAGTGGAGGGCAACAGCAGAGAATAGGAATCGCGAGAGCCTTGGCGGTCGAGCCGAAGTTCATAGTGGCTGACGAGCCTGTTTCCTCTCTGGATGTTTCCATCCAAGCCCAGATACTCAATCTCTTGAAGAAACTGCAGAAGGATCTCCAGCTCACATATCTTGTCATAGCCCACAATCTGGGAGTGATAAGGTATGTTTGTGACCGGGTCGCCGTCATGTACCTTGGGAAGTTGATGGAGATTGCTCCAGTCGAGACTCTCTTCACTTCGCCGGGACATCCCTACACACGGGCATTGATGTCCGCTGTCCCAGTTCCCAACCCCGATATCAAGAGAGAGGAGATAGTCCTCTCAGGCGACGTTCCAAGTCCAGTCAATCCACCTTCAGGTTGCCGCTTCCATACAAGATGCTACTTGAGAAGGGCTTGGTGTGAGAGTCATGAGCCGGAATTCAGGGAGAGACAGCGTGGCCAGCTTGTTGCATGTCCCTTCTCAGAGTGAGGAGAATACCCGAGTATGACGAAGCAAGAAAATGCTGTCTGTCTCTCCGTAGAGGGATTGAAGACCTATTTCTATACTCGTCGAGGGGTGGTGAAGGCGGTGGATGGGATTGATTTGACGGTTGATATAGGGGAGACCTTGGGGATCGTGGGAGAGTCCGGATGTGGAAAGAGTGTTACGGCTCTCTCCATCCTCAGATTGATTCGCTCCCCTCCGGGTAGAATAGTAGATGGCGCAGTCTACTTTCGAGGAGAGAATCTGCTCGAAAAGAGCGATGACGAGATGAGGGACATTCGAGGGAACAAGATATCGATGATCTTCCAGAATCCTGTGACCTCGCTGAACCCCGTATATACGATCGGCACACAGATAGTCGAGGCAATAGAGCGGCACCAAGGTCTCTCTGAACAGGACGCCTTGGAAAAAGCCGTAGAAATGATCAGAATTGTGGGTCTGCCCGATCCTGAGAAGCGCATCAAGAACTACCCACATCAGCTTAGCGGCGGTATGAACCAGAGGGCAATGATAGCAATGGCTCTGTCGTGCCGCCCCTCCCTCCTCATCGCCGACGAACCGACCACAGCTCTGGATGTCACGATTCAAGCTCAGATTATGAGGCTAATGAAGAGTCTAAGGGAGGAGTTCAAGACATCTGTAATCCTGATAACCCACGATCTAGGCCTCGTCGCCGGATTCTGCCATAAGGTAGCAGTAATGTATGCGGGAGATGTGGTGGAATCATCCGATACGAAGATGATATTCAGAGACCCAAAGCATCCCTACACAGTCGGTTTGATGAATTCTATACCGAGAATCGATAGACTTGAGCTGGAGACCATAACAGGGGAAGTCCCAACGATGATAAACCCCCCTCCAGGGTGCAAGTTTCACCCTCGGTGCCCTATGGCTAGGAGTATCTGCGCAAAAGAGAGACCTGAACTAATCCAAGCAAGTCTTGGGCACCGTGTAGCCTGCCATCTTCAAGCTTCATGACTGCCAGCAGCCAGTGGAAGGAAGCGCACTCAATCTAGTGCGAATACCGGCGGCCGCACTGGGTGTTGAGTTCATTGGCGTAAAGTTCAGAAGAGGTATTCGCACCTTGTTAGGATCGAGTACCTGCGTACTTGCCCCTAATTAGGGGCAGATACCGGCCCCTCGGACTGTCCTTGAATGGGATAATCTGTCTTAGAGGCGATGTATCATTCGGTGGCTTCGCGTACTTTGATGTCCCCCGCCCTTCCAAGACCCCCTTGGGCGAGACGTTTCAAGACTCTCTCTGACTATCGAAGAGATTGGTCAAGCTCTCGAAGCTTGTCGCCAACATTTCCGTTGTTGTGTTCCATCTTCACCAGTTGCAAGCAGATATTGCGCGCATTGTCCAAGTCTCCATTCTGCAGCGCAACACTCAGGTCGCTGACTCTAGAGGCGATGTTTGCCCACTTGGCCTCGCGGAACAGTCACAGATACAGGAAGCACTCGGACCGCCGAAACCCTCGTCACCACAAAGACCTACGCTCAAACGGCTACAGTAGTTGAGAAGCATCTACTTACGATGAGGGGCACTGTCAATGAGGCAAATGATATTGACTGGGGCGACGTTAGCTCACAGCAATTCTTCACGTTTGCGAGACAGCTCAAGATCAGTTTCAAAATGCGGGCCAATCAACAGATCCTCGTGGACTTTGGCGCCATATGTATTCAAGGAGGCTATCTGTACGGCGGCAAACAGGTCAGTGCGTTCCTTACTTGCCCTGATGTCGAGAAGTGGGATTTCCATAGCGATTACAGTACGGAATTGTACGCTCCACTAAACATTCCTGATGATCTTGTTGGCGAAGTTCCCCTCCAGCTATTCGTACTGCTAGTGGTTCTCAAACCAACCTTCGAGTCGAACCCTGCGTTCTCGATCGATTGGGAGATTGCTGTGTACGAGATGCCTTGATGTATTTATCGAGGGTGCTCAGTCTGCTCAGCACTATTCTTTCGTGACCTTGTCTGCCCCCAGAGTCGTCATCTGGCCATCAGCATCTTGCCACTTCTAAGTTCCCTAGTGAGCTGCCATCCCTTGTTCAGGTACTCCGTGAGTTCTTCCTCTGTAACCAACTTGGTCTCTCGATGACCCGGTCTCAACGTCCTGCGGGTGAATTGCCAGCTTCGCTATCTCAGACCGTATTGTGTCTCTTTCTTCATCTTGTCCGAGCTCTCAGCTGAGTTCCTTCTGCTTCTCTATCTTCGCCTTCAGTGGATCTATGCTGTGCTGTCTCGCCTGTTCACGCCGCATCTCGATCTCCGATCGGTATCGAGGTTTGCCAGCACTCAACAGCATGAAGGTGAGTATTGAATGACTCAGGTTCAGGACGAGGTGTTCAAACATCTTGCTCCTTGGCGACAGAAGCTACTAGCCCTAATGGAAGAGGCAAGTGCCCCCGACCGACCGCCCCAAGAATCTGATGATGGGGATCATGCAGAACTAGAGCGGAGCGCATCGGAGGCACGCAGAAATAGAGCAGGGCGCAGTAAAAAACCAATCTAAGTTTTGGTCACGACTTGGATTTGCGCTGTAGAACTCAACGCTCTGAGCTTCGTCAGGAGCAGCCGCCTTACCTCCGTATCTTCCAGAAGGCTATTCATCAGCTCATCCGTTGTCTGCTCCTGAACCTGCACTTCCATGGCAGTCTTCAGGTCCAGCGGTGAACCACACCGAGTGCAGAAGCGGCTGGTCGGTGCATTGTTTTCTTGGCAACGCAGACAGGTCTTGACTCGCAGAATGTGCTCTTCTTGCTCCACTTCTTCCTCGGTCTTGATTCCGCTCAGGCGAAGCAGGGCGTTGTCGATGTTCCTGCCAGAGAGGTGAACGTAGATGCTTGCCATCTTGCTGTCTTGCGTCCAACCGAACAGTTCCTTCAACTGTGCTTCGGTCAGGTCGCTTGCTAAGTTGCTTGCCCTCGCATGCCTGAAGGCGTGAGGGTTCACTCGTTTCGTTATGTTAGCTCGGACCGCTACATCACGCAGCATCTTGCGGAAAGCATAGTACTCGAGCGGCTCAGCTGAGGGGGCAACACTCTCTAGACTTGTCCAAAGTGGGCCTCTAGAATCGGAAGCGGCTGGATGATGGTTCAACCACTCAGCTAAGGCGGGCGATGAGAAGATTATCCTGACTCGCCTCTGACCCGTCTTGCCGTCAACGAAGAGCACTGCGCCGTACTTGTCGAAGCGTACGTCTCCCACTCTGAGGCTAAGGACCTCACCAACTCGACAGCCAGACTCGTAGAGGACGAGAATCAGAGCGCGGTCCCGTAGATTCTGAGTTGACTCCGCGAGTCTCCGGATCTCCTCTTCGGTGAGGAAGTTCTCGGGAGGCAGCCTCACTCGGTTCTTCTTGCCCGTCTTGATCCATCTCACCTCGTCTGGGTAATCGTCTTCGCAGTTGCGTAGCCACTTGTAGAACTTCTTCAGGGAGGTCTTCTCGTTGCGTTTGGACTCTTCGCTCAAGGGGTGGTCTGTTCTCCTTGCCCGATTGTCCTTCTTGGTTGCCTTCTGTATCTCAGCAACGATTCTGATGATGTCGTTCTTGTCCGCGTCCCTGAAGGGCTTGGCGAGAAACTTGGCGGCTTTCCTCAAAGCGAACATGTGCCTGACTATGCTCGGAAGTTCAAGGCCATCAGCCTGGCAATACTCTGCGAATGATAGGATCTCTTTCCTGTTCTGTTCTGAGATCTCAGCATCTTCGCGGACTAGTCTGAGGGCACCTTCATAGCGTCCACTGTAGTCGTGGATATTCAAGGTCTGCATGATCCCCGAAAAGCAGTTCTCAAGCTTCGTTATTTAAGCGATGTGTGATGTGAACTTGTAGTTTGGTGGGCCGGGAGGGATTTGAACCCTCGACCTCTGCCGCGCTCACCTTTGAGCTTGGGATGTGAGGGCAGCGTCACTTAACCGAGCTGGACTACCGGCCCATACAGCCCACGAGATTCTGATCTTGGTCTTGCATCTCCACTTAATTTCCCTTGTGAATATGTTCAAT
>Ga0209725_1000692_pt1 | contig 20131 bp, 17 predicted proteins | sample I18A1metaG_FD_184145 | JGI IMG/M metagenome (GOLD analysis project Ga0209725, IMG submission 184145) | Lake sediment bacterial and archeal communities from Gulf of Boni, Indonesia to study Microbial Dark Matter (Phase II) - ​I18A1 metaG... | ecosystem: Environmental > Aquatic > Freshwater > Lake... | reverse complement strand
GAGCAGTCGCAGATGGGAATTCCGAAGAAATCTCTGACTCCGAGATATCCAAAGGCGATCCAGGTGATCGCTATCGACTCGACAAGCTTCGTGCTAGGGCATATTCCTGACGGCGTATTGGGAGCTATCAGGGCGTCAATTGTGACGAAGCCTGCCAATGAATCAAAAAGGAGACTAAGCCGATACGGACCGCACATCGTCAAAGTGACAGAGCAAGAGAAGGATTCCTTCTACCAGCAGTTCTATAGAGCGGTCTATGGCATTGAGACTCGTTCCTCGGCTCCAGATCTTGCGGCTACACTTGACCAATCTAGGAACCTCTTCGAACGATACCTACAACAGAAGGTTGTGAGAGAACAGAAGAACAGTCTGATTCTACTGGACGGGAGCCTAACCGCCGCAGCAATAGTCAAGCCGAGTTCTTTTGTTGGGAGGCTCCTCGAGGACGCAGCTCGAAACGGCAGCTCGATTGTTGCCATATCAAAGACAACTAGATTGGTCCTTGAGAAGTCACGGAGGAACATCCTCTCGCTCGTTGAGGACATCCATGGCCCCTGTTCCATAGGAGGCCTCGGGAAGCGCATCAAGCAAAATCAGGACAGATACCTAGGAGAGATCTACGTGGCAAGATTCACACCGTTCGGCGAACCTTTCAGAGTAGACCTGCCTGAGGATACGCCGATCCCGCATGATGAGATCTTGAATCTAGTCTCTGGGCTTGCGGGGGACTATGGCTATCCTGAGGAACTGAGGCTTGCGCACATGACCTGTGTGTTGAGTGCCATCGAGATATTGGAGCTGCAGTCAGCCGCAATATCCTTGCACGGTTTGATCATGAGAGAGGAACCGAGGACCAAGCTCTTCCCGTTGTAGTGATCAGATTGTATCTGCTGACAAAAGACGAAGATGATCTATGGATTGTGTACTCTCCTGAGGAGAAGGTCAAAGTTGGAGACAGCCTCCAGATAGGAGACATCGTCGCCCAAGTCGTGGACATGCGGTTCGCCGACCTTCCCGGGGTCTTAGAACATATTCTTCGAAAGTCTTTGATTCCCAAGTCAGAGACAACGGAACGTGTCCAACCGGAAATCAAGAACATTCTAGACTCTCTGATCGATCAGAAGGTTGCTATGGCAAAGATCAGGGGAAGAATAGTTGAAGAAAGCCACGGCTCTGGAATCAAGCGCACGTTCAAGACAGGGCTTACAGAGTTCGATGTCAGCAGATCAAGATCACCAATCGAGGTTCTGAGTCAAGACGAGCTCTTCGAGATGCTTAAGATCACGTCATCGAAACAAGCGGATTTTGCTGAGACCATTTCCTCTCTTCCAAAAGGATACGATGTTCCGGCAGAGAAGCTTGGAATAAACCTCATCACAGGTATGAAAGGATCTGGGAAGTCTTACTCGGCGAAGAGACTGCTTCTCAAATTGATTGAAAGAGGCGTGCTCACAATTGTGTTCGATGTCAACGGAGAATACTTGAACCTCTGGAAACGTGATGAGAACACACCGAACGAGTATGCTCCATGCCTAAAGATTCTAACACCGCACATACGAGCACCCAAAGGTTGTGAGGCACCCCTTCTCATCCCGCTCAACGAGATAACCTACGATGAATTCGCCACACACCTGAACATCACCCAAGGCACCCCAACATACCAATGCCTCATGCAATTCTGGAAACAGCGATCAGGAAAGCAATTTGACCTGAACGACCTTGAGGACTACGTAGCCGACCGCAACAATGTCCAGAATGAAGCGGTGCAGATGGCTCTTCAAGGCAGGGTCGACTCAGCACGAGCCTCCGGACTATTCGGCCCGAGCTCCCTAACAGAGCTTATCAAGAATCTTCACGAGTCCGGCGGAGCAATAATCGTCAACCTAGCGCGCGTAAACCCTTGGGAGAGAGGAATAATCGTAGAGTTCATACTCCGCAAGCTCTCCGACCTAGGAGAGTCGAAAACGATTCGAGCTGTCTCGCTATTTCTAGAGGAGGCCCAACTCTACATGGAGACGAAGAGCATAGTCAACATGCTCACACGGATGAGACACGTAGGAGTATTCCCGACATTCATAACAAACGATCCAAGGACCCTTCCAGACGAAGTGTTCACCCTCCTCGACAACCTTCTCGTATTCATGTTCCGAAACGAAGAGGAACTGAAACACCTAGCTAAGTCTGGGCTTATTGACATGAGATCTCTGGGCGCTCTAAAGAATCTGGAACCCAAACAATGCTTGGCCGTCGGGAACATAACTTCCAACTATCCGATCTTCCTAGAAGTGGATCCTCAAGCAGGCGTAATGATGGGTGGAGAGTCTAGAAGACTAATCCCATAGGCCCTGAACAGGGCAACTAGAATCGTCGCAAGTAGCGCACAGCCTCGTCTCGTTATTCCTTGGCTTGACAGGGGGAGGGGGGTGGTACCACCCCGAAGCCTGCAATGGCCATCTGGATTATTAGCGGGCGCGACTGTGCAGCCTTGTCGCGAGATCCGTTGCTTAGACGCTGTTGTGTTGTGTGGAGGTTTAGGGAGAAGGCTGCAAATGGCCCATTTGAAGTGGTTTCTGGGCAGATAGGGATGGAAGAAGCCTGATGAGCCAAGCCCCCTGCCGCCCGCGACCTAAGGAAGCCACCGGGAGACTAGTAGATATTCTGATTTCAGGACAGCTCTGCGCGCCAAAACGGATACAATGGTCTCTTACTGCACGATTCGAACTGGACGCAAGGCTTACATCCATCACCGATCTGAATTCAAGATTGGGAATGTGTCGCATCTCGTTTTCTGTGGTCCTTCTCCTTCTGTTTCTGTCAGCCAAAAGCATGGCCCTAACGGTTGAAGTGGGTGCACAGGCACAGTACACGATCCCTGTTAACTGGCAGCTATCTCCTGGTCAAGTCAATATTGCAGTTCCAGCAACCCCAAAATGGGCACACGACGCGGCGCTCGACGCCATGAAAATCTGGAATGAGGGACAACTATGGTTCAAGGAGAAATACTTCAAAACTGGGAGAGTATACACGTTCAGTGAATCCGCTTCTGGCATAGAAGTGCGATTCGTATATCGTGATCAGAGCAGTACCGGAGTAGTACTGGAAACTCCTAAAGGCAGAGTGATAAGTCTACGATTAACGGACTCGAATAACAATACCATTTCCAGTGTTGTACTCGCAAGCTGTGCGGCACATGAACTGGGCCACATTCTAGGGTTAGGTCATACTTCAGTGCATCTCGACTTAATGAGTGGACTGGTGATTCCAGGCGCTCCGTCTACGTTGGACTTGTACGCTGTCCATCTACTTGCGGGCGACTTGAGAGAGCGAGTAATCGTGACTTTGCCCGGCGACATCCCTTACGTGGCTGTTCCAGAGTTCCTAGATAGCACGCGAACTATTAGCAAGACCACGAAGATGGTTGACTCGACTACGCAGTCAATCGGTGTAGGAACGAGCAAGAATGATTATGCACCATATACCGTTGCTATGGTATCGATTATTGCATTGCTTCTCGCTGGATTCATGGTCTCCAGAAGACGAAGGAACGCGCGGGTGATCCAAAATTGCCTAGATTGAGAGATGCCTAGCAATGCCGTTGGCTTCCCCTGATCCAAGTTCAGGAGGAATTTCCTTGAAAGTTGGAATCTCGGACCACCGTTGCGCTCTCTCCTAGTCGAATTTGAACGCTGAGGGGCAGAGCTTGCTTAGGACGCATTTCTCACACGAGGGCTTTTTGGCGGCACATATTCGTCGTCCATGAAAGATCAGGAGATCAGTGAACTTTGGCCATTTGTCTCTCGGAACAAGTTCCATCAAATCTCGCTCAATCTTGTCCGGATTGCTGTTCCTACTCAACTCAAGCCTTTGCGCCAATCTGCGGACATGGGTGTCCACAGCCATTCCTTCTATGACTCCGAGGGCATTAGACAAGACTATGTTCGCGGTTTTTCTGGCAACTCCTGGCAATGTGAGAAGCTCGTCCATCGTCTTCGGAACATGTCCAGCAAAGTTCTTCGCGAGGACTTGAGCGGTTCTCTTCAGGTTCTTTGCCTTGTTATGATAGAAACCGGTCGACCTTATCTCTCGCTCAAGCGTCCTGATATTTGCGTGAGCGTAATCTCCAGCACTTTGATACTTCTTGAACAGGCTGCTAGTAACTTCGTTGACTACTCTGTCTGTGCACTGAGCAGAAAGCATGGTTGCAACAAGAAGTTCGAGAGGGTTACTGTAGTGGAGCGCGATCTTAGCGTCCGGATGTTCCTTCTCGAGTAGTTCCATGATGCGTTGAACTCGGTTTCTCGTATCCACCTTTCTTTCCCTGATTCATCCTCCCCATACTTCTAAAGAACCTTGGCTCGACGAGTTCTCGGATTTTGCTGGCTGTCAACCCCTACGTTGATAGGAAACCTGTGGTTGTTCTGTTAGCTTCCCGCAAGCAACTTGTCTATTTCCTGCTCTGTTCTGGCCTTTGCTTCTGAGTATGCTTGCAGGCGTTTCTTCTGTCTTTCTTCAGTCAGCCTCAGATCCTTCGTTCTGTCATTGATCATTCTGAAAACCTCTGCCGGTGCTGGTCCCCCTACGCTATTTCTTCGTTCCACATTCAGCCTTGGATCAATAGCCTCCGCAACCTGCCTCTTGGTCAGATTCAGCTCCTTGCGCAGAACTTCGCGACTCGCTTCTTGAATCAACTCCAAAGTGATCTCTGATGCCTTGATTCCTCTCTCGATGGCTTTCCTCACAACCCTTCCGGTAACTTGGTGAGCCGCCCTGAATGGGATCCCGGCTTCCTTCACCATCACGTCAGCCAGTTCAGTAGCTATGATGAAACTTGCTCCCAGATTCTCCTTCATCCTTTCCTTGTCTATCTTGAGCGTTGAGATCACTCTCTCAGTGATTCCCAGAGTCTGCAACAACTCATCTACCGAGTTGTTCAGAATCAAATCGGCCTCATACGTGTCAAAATTATGCCCCATCGGAAGCGCTTTGAAGACAGTGACTGCAGCTACAAGTCTCCCGATCTGGGTTGCTGTTCGGGCTCTGACGGTTTCCTGAAGGAGAGGGTTCTTCTTCTGAGGCATAATGCTGCTCGTGCCAGCGAAGGCGTCACCCAGTTCGACCATCTTGAACTCATCAGTCACCCACAGGAATAGGTCCTCATTCAATCTTTCGAGCGTGTTCATCATCAACGTGAGATTGAAGATGGCTTCCAAGATGAAGTCTCTCGTGCTGACGCATTGGAGTGAGTTCTCCACTAATCCATCAAAGCCCAGCAGTTCCGCAGTCCTATGCCTGTCAATCTTGTGGCCTGTTCCAGCTAGAGCTGCTCCTCCTAGAGGCGAGAGGTTGGTTCTCTTCAGAGAATCCTCGATTCGCTCTATGTCGTGGCTAAGAAAGTCGTGGTAGGCCATCAACCAGTGAGCGAAAGTGATCGGCTGGGCTTGCTGGAGGTGTGTATATCCTGGCATAATCGTTTCGACGTTGTCCTTCGCTCTTGCAATCAACGCTGACTCTAGTTGACGAGCCTTATCGATTACCGTTTCGAGTTCCTCACGGGCGTTCATTCTTGATACTGTAGCGCTAAGATCATTACGACTTCTGCCAGTGTGCATAGCACCAGCGACATCACCGATCTTGCCTATGAGATAACGTTCCACGTTTGTGTAGAGGTCTTCCAGGCGAGGATCGAGCTCAATATCCTCCGCCTTGATCTCCCTCAGAGCTTTCAGAATCCCTTTCGCCTGATCCGTAGGAATAGTATTCTGCTCAGCTAGCATGATCACATGTGCCTTGTGGATCCAAATATGAGCATCGAAGATCTCTCGCTGTTCCCTCATTCTTCTACCATAGATGTAATCGCTGGCGTCCGGGTCAAGCTTGGTGAGCAGTCGTCCTTCTCTCAAACCAATCCACGACAAATCATAATACCTCAGGACTGGAATACTGCGGCGCACCTATTACAATCTAAGCATTGCAGCTAAAATCATGCTCTGACGCATCCAGAGCCATGTATGCGTTGCAGTGATGAAGAGGAATGGGGAAGCGGCTCTGTGGCTTCAGTGACTGACCCATTCAGAGAGGTTATTAGCTGACTTTAACAGGACTAGGTGCAGGCTGGTAGAGAGTTACCGGAACTGGCAATGTCCATGGATGTGGGTGCAATGCCGAATCGAAAAGAGAGAAAGCTTCCTCCTAACCAGAGTTGGATTGGCCGCATCCTGCGCTGGAATGTGGATCATCCCGGCATTGTTCCAGAGAACCCAAAGACCGATCTGAACTCTTGGAGACTCACCGTGGACGGTGAGATCGAGAACCCCACAGTCCTGACTTGGAAAGATCTACTGGCCCTCCCTGCAGAAGAGTCGGTGAGCGACTTTCATTGTGTCGAAGGTTGGAGTGTGGGAGAGTGCAGGTGGTTCGGGACTAGGTTCAAGGATCTCGTTGGTATTGTGAAGCCTCGAAGTGACTCGAAATACGTCTTCTTCTCTTGTATGGATGGTTACACAACCTCTCTTGACCTTGCAGATCTTATGGGTGAAGATGTGATTCTCGCATACAAGCTCAACGGGGAATACCTAGATGAGACTCTTGGTGCACCGCTCAGGTTGATTGTGCCTCAGAAATATGCGTACAAGAGCGCGATGTACGTGGAGAAGATAACTTTCATGAGATCTAGGAAGCTGGGATACTGGGAGCGACTGGGGTACAGCGATACGGCTGATGTCTGGAGGAACGATCGCCGAGCCAGATGATCAAACGTAGAAACCTGATACGGCTTTCGCTTCTTTCTTCCACGCAAGGCTTCGAAAGGCTTGTTAATTCATGAGTAGCATAGCAGGAGCGGAGGAGCTGAGCTTGTCCGCTGAAGAGCTGAAGAAGAAAGTTCGCAAAGCGATAAGAAGAAGAGCTAAAGAGATCGCGCAGATCGGCGATCAGATTTTCAAGCGTCCGGAGCTAGGCTTCAAGGAGTTTGAAACGGCGAAACTTGTCCAACGCACCTTCAAAGGCCTGGGCCTACCGTATGAATCGGAGGTCGCCATTACGGGCGTGATTGCAGACCTCGAAGGAAACACAAAAGGACCAACAATCAGTGTCATGGGAGAGTTGGACTCGGTGCTTTGCTACAGCCATCCCTATGCTGACAAGACGACGGGAGCAGTCCATGCCTGTGGGCACAATGCTCAGATCGCTGCGATGCTTGGTGTGGCGATGGGTCTTGTTGATGCGGAGGTCATGCATGAACTTCCTGGAGCAGTCTCTTTCATGGCTGTACCAGCGGAGGAATACGTGGAGATAGAGTATAGGCTGAGGCTGAGGGATGAAGGAAAGCTGAAGTTCCTCGGAGGAAAACAAGAGTTCATCCGACTGGGCAAAATGAATTCTGTTGACATGACTGTGAAACATCATACTGGGACTGGAAAGAGGCTGAGAAGGGTTGAGATAGCTGGAACAAACAACGGATTTGTCGGCAAAGCGATTCGATACGTAGGCAAGGAGGCGCACGCAGGAGGAGCTCCAGATAAGGGGATCAACGCGCTCAACGCGGCTATGCTCGGAATTATGGGGGTTCATACGCTCCGCGAAACGTTCAAGGACGATGACCACATCAGAGTTCACCCCATCATCACCAGAGGTGGCGATCTGGTCAACATCATACCGGCCGATGTGAGAATCGAGACCTATGTTAGGGGGAAGACAACCGACGCAATCCTCAGAGCAGGCAAGAAGGTGAACCGCGCGTTGAGAGGTGGGGCAACAGCCGTAGGAGCAAAGGTCGAGATACGGGAGATTCCTGGTTATCTGCCTTTGAAGAACGAGCCAGAGATGAGCAAGATCTTCGGAGAGAACGCGAAGAAGCTTCTGGGACGAGCCGCTGTCAAGCAAGGGGAGCATAAGACCGGTTCGACAGATACGGGGGATCTTTCCGTGATCATGCCTGCGATTGAGCCAACGATCTATGGAGCCACTGGGACTGGGCATGGAAGCGACTATGCGATGGCAGACAAAGAGATGTGTTACATGGTCCCGGCTGAGTTGATGGCCATGACTGTCATCGACCTATTGTGGGACGATGCCGCCAATGCTCGCAGAATAGTCGGGAGCTTCAAACCGGAAGTCAAGAAGCGAGACTATACACGGTACTGGGAAAGGTTGCTTCGATAAACGCTTTCGCTGCGAACTGGCGTTACTATCGGAGATCCTACCATTGTCGAAGAATAATCATTGTATTGGTGTTGGCCACTCCACTGACGGTGCGAATCTCCTCAACGCAATGATTCACTTCAGCAATATTCAATGTTGAAATTATCGCGGCAATGTCGTATTGGCCTGTGACCTCGTACACTACTTCAATTCCCGGTATCTTCTTCTTAAGATTCTTGGAGACTTCGGATGTTGGGATCTGCGGGTCCACTGAGACGAGAGCCACAGCCTTCGCGCCCTTCATGAACCCAAGCTGAATCGTGAACTTGCTGATGACTCCTGAGTCCACCATAGCCTTGATTCTCTTCCTTACCGCTCCCTCGGACAGTCCGACCTTCTTTCCGATCTCGATATGAGAAGCGCGTCCGTCTTCCCTTAGAACTTCCAGGATCTTCTCATCGAAGTCATCCAACTGCTGTCACACTCCTCGGCCAATAGGGCTTTGGACTCATTTAACCGTCGCTGGGAAAAGGTGTCGTACTGCTCAGCGAATTGTGCCTGTCCAGCTCATCCTACCCTATCAGCTAAAGTTGCGAAACTGGCGTCCCATCGTTGGTTCGAAAGCAGGTGTTCTATGACGAGACTCGTATTCTCCATCATCTCAGATTCCGAAATAGTTATATATCGTACGAATAATGTACTGGCGCTATAGCGCTCGACAAGGAGATATGTCTAATGGCGATGGCGAAGTGTCCGGATTGCGAGGCAGACATAGAGGTTGCGGACGATGCGATGATGGGAGAGCTTCTGAGCTGCCCAGACTGCGGCTTGGATCTTGAAGTGAAGACAATCGCCTCACAGAAAGTCGAACTTGAGAAGCTTGCAATTGAGAAAGAGGACTGGGGCGAATAGGCCTAGTTTTTCCGGTGCTTTGCCCAGTCGGATGACAAAGAAAAGAAATGGACTTGTTCACCTTAGCGGTGGGAATTTCGGAAGGTCTCCTAGTAGTGTGTTTGCCTTCTTCGGATGAGAAGTTGCGTTGAGTCTAGCTATTCTTTACGAGTATCCTGATACAGATGAGGAAGGAATCAGGATCACAGCCCAAGACATGGGTATTGATCTGAAGTATGTTCCTTTCCGCAAGATCTCCGTCTTGATTGGAAACGGAGTCTTCAGCTTCAAGAGTCAAAGGACTGACTACAATCCTATCCTTAAAGACGTAGCGGCTATTCTCAATCGTGCCCAAAGCAAGAACCGTCGTCTCTACTCAGCTAACATCCTAGAAGGCTTGGGAAAATACGTGGTGAATCCTCAGATAACCGAATTCCTCTGCTTCAGCAAGTTTCGGACTCTTCTCGAATTCTGGAACAGTGGAGTGCCTATCCCAAGGACGGTCTACATTCCCTGCGACTCACATGACCTCACGCCCACAGGCCTTCAAATCCACCATGAAGAGGCGGTTGCTGACCTAGTTCAGCGAGATCTGGCCACCCGTAGGATTGTAGTCAAACCAGACGCGGGTACCCATGGAAGGCATGTTGGCCTGATGGAGGATCGAGATTCGCTTCTGAAGTATCTCGGAGAGACGGAACCGTCAATAATCAATCCTGTAGGTTTTGTGGCGCAGGAGTTTATCGAGAAATGGTTCTATGACCTCAGAATCATAGTTGCTAAGGAATATGGAGCCGTGCCGTACTGCCATCCTACAGCACTCGCGCGAGCTGGCTTGAAGGATTTCCGCACTAACACATATCTTGGAAACATGGTCTTCGGAGCCAATCTGCCCGCAGGTGTGCAGAAGATGGCTGTAAGAGCCGCGGAGGCTGTGGGAAAGGAGGAGGCTTGGGTTCTGGCTCTGGATGCAATGGTCAGTGTTGGTGAAGATAGATTCATGGACGACGAATACATCAAGTCGGAGTTTGAGAGGCTAGAACCACCATTCCAAAAGGTCAAGGAAGTGAAGCAGGATCTTCAAGCCAAGAGCAGAGATTTCAGAGCTTGGAACATGAGCCTAGAGGCGGCCTTCAATGCATACATGGAAGAAGAATCGTATGACAACATCAAGAGGATAATCGAAAAGAGCGTTGAAGCAGGTAAGGAACGGGTTCTCTTCCATGAAGCCAATTCATGCCCTGAGTTCTGGGAGCAGACCCGCCTCGTCGCAGGTATCAATTTAGCAGTTCCACTCCTCAAATGTGCAAAGAGCGTCGAAGGCAGGACTTCCTCCCGAGAGTCAAACTAGAGGACGGGACGGAAGATGCTGGTTGTGGTTAAGGCTGGGGGAAGAGTGCTTGAGAACGGTTTACCTCCTGAAGTGGCCATGGACATCAGATCAGTGTCAGAAAAGAATGGAGTTGTCTTCGTTCACGGCGGAGGCGTTGAGGTAACTGAGATCGCCCAGAAGCTGGGAAAGGAGCAGCGCTTCATAGTCTCCCCTGAAGGGTTCCGCAGCCGGTACACCGACCGGGAAACAGTCGACATCTACACAATGGTAATGGTGGGAAAACTCAACAAGCAACTAGTCACAGCCCTCGAGAGCAAAGGAGTGAAAGCCATCGGGCTCTCCGGCCTTGACGGTCAACTCATCAAGGCGGAGAGAAAGAAACGCCTAGTAGTGATCAACGAACGCGGGCGAAGGATGGCCATCGACGGAGGTTACACGGGCAGAATAGAAGGAATCAACACGGATCTGATTCGTCTGCTCATGGACGCGGGATACGTCTTGGTCGTGTCTCCTGTCGCAATAGGTGAGGAGTACGAGCCGTTGAATGTGGATGGTGATCGAACCGCGGCGAATATCGCAGGTGCACTGAGAGCGGACATGCTTGTTCTTCTAACCGATATTGAGGGCTTGATGATGGAGGGAAAGATTGTGCCGAGGCTTCGGTTGAGTGAAGCGAAGGAGATTCTTCCCAAGATCGGGCCGGGGATGATAACAAAGATTCACGCCGCAATAGAGGCGCTTGAACAGGGAGTGAGGGAAGTTGTCATCACGTCAGGGGTAGGATCCACGCCTCTCTCCTCAGCGATGAACCACAATGTTGGCACGGTGATAGAAAATGGATGAAAAAGAAGTCATGGCAGTGGAGCAACAGTTCACAGCCAATATCTATGCCAGAAAAAACATAGTCATTGAGCGAGGAAGAGGCGCACTCGTATGGGGCAAGAGCGGGAAGGAATACATCGATTGCATGAGCGCCTACGGCGTTGCTGTCCTAGGTCATTGCCACCCGAAGATCGTTGAAGCCATCAAACATCAAGCCGAATTGCTCTATTCCTGTCACAATTCCATCTACACAGAGGCCAGATCTGATTTTCTGAGAAAGCTCATGGCAATAACCCCCCCGGGTCTGAAACGAGCATTTCTATCCAACAGTGGCACCGAGTCAGTTGAAGCCGCGATAAAGATTGCAAGAAAATTCACACAGAAAACCGACATCATCGCCTTTGTAGAAGGATTTCACGGGAAGACCATGGGTGCCCTCTCGGCGACATGGAACCCTCGCTACCGTTCCTCGTTCGAACCTCTGGTCCCCGGATTCAAACATGTTCCGTACGGGAAGACAGAAGCGGTGAACGCGGCAATCACTGAGAAGACGGCGGCCGTCATCGTTGAACCGATTCAAGGAGAGGGAGGCATCCGAGTTCCGCCCCCAACCTTTCTGAAGGAACTTCGAGAAATATGCGACAGAAGCAACATACTTCTCATCTTTGATGAGGTCCAAACAGGGTTTGGAAGAACAGGGAAACTTTTCGCCTGTGAACATTCCGGAGTCGTGCCGGATATTCTCTGTTTGGCGAAGTCCATAGCAGGAGGGTTGCCGCTCGGAGTGACTGTAGCACGGGAAGACGTAATGGGTGCTCTGAAGCTCGGAGAACACTCCAGCACCTTCGGCGGTAACCCGCTCGTCTGCGCCGCAGCTTCAGCTGCCATTGATGTCATGGTAGGCGAAAACCTTCCGGAACGAGCAGCCACACTCGGAAAGAACTTCATGGAGAAACTTGAGGAGATGCACCAGAAATACAGAGTTATTCGCGATGTCAGAGGAAAGGGACTGATGATTGGCGTTGAATGCCGTTTCGACATCTACAACATCCTCGTGGGAACTCAAAGTCGCGGCGCAATAATCCTAGATGCAGGTCGGAATATCCTCAGATTCCTACCCCCGCTGGTGATAACCCAAGAACAGCTCGACAAAGTAGCCACCATAGTGGACACTGTTGTGGGAGAAGAGAATGCCAAGCTCAGTCAGCCCCCAAGTCATCCTCCTGCGTAAGATGGTCGAGCTATACAGTCCGACAGGACAGGAGAGCGGAATAGCTCAACTTCTCGAAGAGGAGATGCGTTCCCTCGGGCTGCGCAGCCGAATAGACGAAGCAGGTAACGTGATAGGAGAATATTCTGGCAACGGTCCTACGATTCTCTTGTGCGGGCACATGGACACCGTCCCCGGAAGACTCCCCGTAAAACTCTCCAGAAAGAAGCTCTACGGAAGAGGAGCAGTGGATGCGAAATCTGCCCTTGCCACCATGATCTCCACAGCCGGCATCTTGGCTGCTGAAGGTTTTGCAGCGAAACTGATTGTGGTAGGCGCTGTGGATGAGGAAGGCAAAAGCCGAGGAATCAAGAATCTAATAGAAAGAGGTATTCGAGCAGATTACGCCGTCTTTGCCGAGCCCAGCGGAGTAGAGAATATCACAATAGCTTACAAGGGCAGCTGCCATCTCAGAATCACATGTAGAACAAAGACCGGGCACTCCTCTGCGCCGTGGCTTTTCCATAGCGCTGTTGACGTGGCCCTTGACATCTGGAAAGGCCTTCAGAAGATCCATTTTCCAGAGGAGAAATCGGACAGCAGATTCCAATCCGTGACTTCGGCCTTGACTCACATATGCGGCGGGGGTCCATCTTCAACTATACCGTCATTCTGTGAACTTCACCTAGACTTCAGACTTCCACCGGCCGTTCCTTCTAAGAGGCTCCTGGAAGAAGTGTCGAAGACCGTTGATGCCTATCGCCTGGCTCATCCCCACGCTGAACTAGATGTTGAGGTCCAAGATTCATGTGAGCCCTATGAAGCCGATCGAGACTCGGCCCTTGTGAGAGGATTGGCTTGGGGGATAAGACATGTCCGAGGCAAGCCTGCGGTGCTTCTGCGCAAGACCGGCACAGGAGACATGAATCTTCTAGGTAATGCACTTCATGTCCCAATGGTCACCTACGGCCCTGGAGACTCCAAGTTGGATCACACTGACGGAGAGCACATCCACCTGGATGAATACTTGGACAGCATCAAAGTTCTGAGAGAAGGCTTGCTTAGAACGTTGGAGCTTCTCAATCGGTCCTCGAAATAGTTCATCCGCGCTTCTTTCGGCTTGTTAGGCTTCAGGTTCATTCACTCGAAGAGATAACTTGGTACCATGTCCATTAACCTCGTAGTCTCGTCGAGTCCGAACATGAGGTTCATACACTGAACCGCGTTGCCGACATCGCCTTTGACAAGATTGTCCAAAGCGGAGATCACTCCGATTCTGCCTCGTTCCTCGTCTAGAAAGAAGCCTACATCACAGAAGTTGGAGCCTCGAACATACTTCACGTCTGGCAAGCTGCCTGGCCCACCAGTTTTCCGGGCGCGTATTCTGATGAAAGGCTCGGTTCCATACGTGGCCCTGTACGCTTTCCAGAGATCTTTTTCATCAACTATCTGGCTTGGGAACACATGTCCAATACATTCAACTCCGCGAACCATGGGAATCGCGAATATCGTGGCTCCGACCTGCTCAGCCTTGAAACCCAGCTCCTGCCTTACCTCAGCAAGATGTCGATGTTCTTTCACGGAATATGGCCGAGCAACTCCAGATCTTTCAGGATGGTGAGATGCTCTCGTGGGTTCAGCGCCTGCTTCAGACGAGCCCGCCATAACGTCGAAGACTATTCTCGAGTTCGGGAAGAGATCGAGCTTTGCTAAGGGATAGGCAGCGAGAATCATCGCGGTGGCATTGCAGCCGGGACAGGCCACATACCTAGCCTTCTTTATCTCCTCTCTGTGGAGTTCCGGTAGGCCGTAGACGTATTCCTTCAAGAGAGTGGGCATGGGGTGGTCTCGGCCATAGAACTCCTTGTAGACTGCGGGGTCCTTGAGGCGAAAGTCCGCGCTCGTGTCTATGAGCCTCGTATTATGATCCAAGAGATTTTTCGTGATGTCTATGCTGGTCCCTGAGGGGACGCAGACGAATGTTACGTCGCTGTTCTGGGCCAGTTTGAGGGTGGCTTCAGTTGCCTCGGTAAGGGCTTGGCGAGCCGGGTCACATAGCGTGAACTTTAAGTCGGTTAAGCCGAGAAGGTTCGGATGTTCTCTGTGGACATATTCTCCTGCCAGGTCGGTTTGGCGTGTTGTGGCAAACTGGAGCTCCACATTCGGATGTCTGACGAGAGCTTCGAGGAGAGCAGCGCCTGTGTATCCTGTGGCTCCAATTATGCCTGCTTTTACTCGATCAACCATTACGTGTCAATCCATGTGGAGACAGGGGAACACCTGCTTAAAGCCTTCCTCGAATTGATCCCGATCGCACGTTCTTGTTCCTTTCCAACAGCACCCCAGCGTCCTCTTCAACATTCTTCTTGATGCGCATTCTGCCTTTTCTATCGACTACGTTGCCCCTGAAAACAGATATTGGCAGAGAGAACGATGTTAAGGACGAATCGAGGGTGGAGACCGTGGCACAACCGGTGAGACTGGTAAGGCCTGAGGCACTGAAAGCTTTCTGCACCGAAGTCTTTGAGAAACTAGGAGTTGAACCGCACGATGCTCAGATCGCAAGTGATGTACTGGTTTCGGCTGATCTTCGTGGGGTGGATTCCCATGGCGTTGCGCGTCTGTCCAGGTACTACGTCAGGTTCTTGAGGCAGAGAATCGTGCCTCCTCGCTTCGAAACAAAGATCGTTCACGAGACTCCGACAACGGCGACAATGGATGGTGGAGCTGGACTGGGACTGGTTGTAGGGTGCCGGGCTATGGAGCTGGCAATCAGGAAAGCGAGAGAGAACTACGTAGGTTTCGTCGCGGTCCGTAACTCCACTCACTATGGTATGGCTGCCTACTATGCGATGATGGCTTTGCAGCACGACATGATTGGAATCTCCACAACAAACGCCAAAGCAGTCGTCCTACCAACCTTTGGGCGCCGGTCAATGATGGGAACGAATCCCATCAGCATCGCCGCTCCAGCCGGACGCGAGCGACCGTTTGTTCTAGACATGGCTACAAGTGTTGTCCCGCAAGGGAAGCTTGAGGTGTACGAACGACTAGGGAAGCCGATACCTCTAGGCTGGGTCACTGATGAAAACGGTCAACCAACGACTAACGTCTCTCTCGCACTCAAGAACCTAATCGAGCGAAAAGGCGGCGGCCTTCTACCCCTCGGCGGCATAGGTGAGGAGATGGGAGGCCACAAAGGATATGGCCTGGCTTTGGCAGTGGACATCTTCACTGCCATGCTCTCAGGTGCCGCATGCTCAGCCTTGACCGACCCAACTGACGATGCCGGTCGCCCACTTCCTTCCAATCTGGGGCATTTCTTCGGAGCCATGAGGATAGACGGATTCCGGCCAATGTCAGAATTCAAGGACAGCATGGACGATCTAATCCAGCGCCTCAGAAACTCACCTAAACAGGAGGGAGCCAGTCGCATCTACATACACGGCGAGAAGGAGTTTGAGATGTCGGAACAACGAAAAAGAGAAGGCATCCCATTGAACCACAAGGTGGTTCTCGATCTTCAAAACGTGGCCAACGAACTAGGCCTACGCATTCCATTCTAATATCGCGATGGGAAATATGCTTCGTGAGATAGGACAACTGTTCTTTCATCAAGTCAATCATTCGTCTGCATCAATCGGAACAGCACGCTCGACTCGGTCGGGTCCATCGCTTTGTTGGGCGCACGATAGTTAGTGCGCGGTTGGGATACGATGTTTAGCTGGCCTGGAGGAGAATCTTATCGACAGGAGAAAGCTCAGAAGGGGAAACAATGCTAGGATCCTGAAGGTCGTTCTGAGGTCGTATGTTTCAGAGACAGTTCCTGCCACGATTGGTCCGACCACTCCACCAAGACTCATCGATGTTAGGATCATACCCATTGCCTGACCGAGTCTTCCAGAGGGCGCGACGAGCGCCGCAATGGCGTTGCTGGCGACGGTTATAGAAGCCCACGAGAACCCAATCACTACCTGTAAGGGTATTGTGTCAAGCGGGTTCTTCACAATTGAGAGAAGCAAAGTTGCGAGAAAGGTTGCCAACATTCCAATCGAGAGGATCTGCTTTCTGCCAACCCTGTCTGAGATCCATCCCATCGCTGGCATGAAAGCGATTTGAGACAAGAAGTTGACTGCGTTGATCGTTCCTATCAGAGTATTCTCCGCACCTAGCTGAGCGAGATAGATCGCCAGAAACGATGTCACACCTCTGAAGCCGCAGTTCCTCAAGAAGACATCCACGCACAAGAGAAGCATACCGCTTGCCAGAAGATACCTCAAATCGAATCTATTTCCGATTTTCTTTGCCGACTCACCTTCAGAAGCGTCGCGCTGGAGGTTTGTGGCCTTGAGCTTCAGTACAACCAAGGAAGACAAGGTTCCAAGAACGAGTAGGAGTGAGGCGGCTGTAAAGACAAATGAGAGTCCCATAATGTCTGCGATTCTTCCTCCAACTAGTGATCCGAAAGCCATTCCTGCAGAGGTGAAGGCATTGTAGACTCCCACGTTTCTTCCGAGGATTCGTGACGGCGTGATCTCGGCTATCACCGTTGCTGAGGCCGGCTTATGCGCAGCGTCAGTCACTCCAAGAAGAAGCCCCCATAGGGTCAGGAGCTGGAAATAGGTTCCGCTAAAGCCTAGGAACCAATAGGCTGCTGCTGAGCCTGAAAGGCCAAAGACTATCAATATCTTTCTCAGTTCGCCCACATCTGAGAGCCTGCCAAAAACGATGGTCATTATCGTTGAGATCAGCCAATACGAAGCGACGAGGAACCCAATCTCGGTCATGCCTATGCCGAGCTTCTGGGCATATAGAGCAAGGAAGGTGCTCGCGGCCAACTGCCCAGCGCTTGCACAGAGGCTGCCGAAACCAAGACCTAAGAACACAGCTTTCATTGACGTTCCTCCATGTGAATGCACCGAAGCAGCGCGCTATGTCAGTTAGTGTTATAAAGCATACAAGCTAACACTCAATTAAGCGCTTTTTGGGTCTGCGCAAGTGGGAGTGTTAGTGATGAATTCGAGAGCAATCACTAGGATGGCTTTGAGCATAACAATTGTCGTAATTATCGCTGTGGCCAGTGCTGGCACATACCTGTACTTTGAGATGACTAAGCCAAGGTACAAGCAGTCTTTGACAATAGGTATGAATGCCGATTTGAACATCTTTGATCCCCACCGGGCTATGGGTCTGCCGCAAATGGGAATAATCCGTTTGGTTACCGAAACCCTGACGGACATTGACCAGAAGTCGGGCAAACCTATCCCCGTACTGGCGGAATCTTGGGAATCTTCTGGGGCAACAAAATGGACGTTCCGTCTGAGGAAGGGCGTCAAGTTCCATGATGGTACGCCGTTCAATGCGGCAGCTGTGAAGTACAATTTCGAGAGGCTCATGAATCCGGATACAAAGGCGGGGAGCAGGGGCCTGTGGATGGACATAATAAAATCCATGCAAGTGGTCGATGATTACACGCTGATATTCAATACTGCCCCATGCCCGGCGTTTCCAGCCCTGTTAGACTATCCCCCTGCAGGCATGATCAGCCCCACGCAAGGCGAGAAGCTTGGCCTTGATTTCTATAAGCAGCCGATAGGAACGGGTCCATACAAGTTTGTTGAGCATATTTCAGGGAAACAAATCAAATTGGTAGCCAACGACCAATATTGGGGTGGAGTTCCCAAAATAAAAGAGATAGTAGCCAAACCAATCGTGGAAACCGCTGCACGGGTCATGGCACTGGAAGCAGGAGATTTTGACGTAGTGTTCTACGTACCTCCTCACGAGGCGAAGCGACTCGGAGCGAACCCGAAGATGCAGATAATCGAAGGGATTCCCACCCGTAACTTCATTATACAGCTGAACTGTGCTTGGGGGCCACTGAAAGATATCAAGGTGAGACAGGCGCTAAACTACGCAATCGACAAGAAGGCTATCTTGGATCGCATCTTCATGGGCAAAGGACAAGTCATGGATTCATGGATACCACCGAACGTATTCGGCTATTCCAAAGGCAAGGATTACCCCTACGATCCAGCAAGGGCAAAGAAACTTCTGGCTGAGGCTGGTTATCCAAACGGGTTTGATGTCACTCTTCACTACGGAAAAGGAGTGCTTCTGCTTGATACAGAGACGGTCGAGGCAGTTCAATCCTATCTGAAAGAAGTCGGAGTGAATGCGAAAATAGTTGAAACGGATTGGCCAACATTCTCCGTTCTTCTCAGAGACCCAGTTGAGAAGAACAAGATGCAATTGTCACTCTGTGGATGGGCGGTGGGCTTGTACATGGACGCAGACATTGGAATGGAGCGCTTACGCTCTGATCAATGGCCACCGAGGGGATCAATCCCGCTATTCTGGAAGAGTGAAAGATATGACGATCTCCACGCCCTAGGAAGAACGGAAACGGATCCTGCAAAGCGAACTCAACTCTACAAGGAGATGCAAGACATAGTCATGGAGGAGGCACCCGTCTGCTTCCTACTCTTCCTTCCGAATACAAACGCAGCTTCGATCAAGGTTCATGAGGTCGGGCTTAGACACGACGAAACGATATTATTGAAACTTGATGCTTGGATCGAAGCATGAACAGAACCTGTAGAAGGCACGAGTCTGACAGGCGGAAGTCTTTTTAGTTTTCGACAACCACTTCGTTCCGGACGGATCTAGATGGGCAGACTAACCCTTGAGGATGTTCTCGCAAAGATAGCGGTACAGTTGAAATTCGACTTTGTCATCAACCCGAAGAACACTGCATTACTGCTCATTGACATGCAGGAGTTTGCAGGAACATCTCGCTTATTGGAGGAAGCTGTTGAAGCAGGCGTCCCGGAGAACGATGCCAGAGAGGCCCTGAGGGACCATGAAGAAAGAGTCAAAGCGGTTCTGGCGAACAGTCAGAGAATATTGAAAGCATGCAGAAAGAAAGGCATAATCCCGATACATGTCAAAGTGGAGGCCCTTTTGCGTGATGCTCGCGATACCGGAAGACTCTATAGAGCAGTTGGTTTCCATGTACCTCGAGGCTCAAAGTGGGCCAAGATCTTTGATGAAGTAGCCCCAGAGGATGGGGAGATAGTGCTCACAAAAACCCATAGTAGCGCATTCATCGGAACTCACCTAGATAGAATACTGCGGAACATCGGAATAGAGAACCTAATAGTGATGGGATTCAATACTGACTGGTGTGTTGAGGCAGCCTATCAAGGCGGTGCCGACTACGGCTACAACTGCCTCTTGGTTGAAGACGCGTGTACCAGTCTAACAAAGAAGGCCCATGATACCATGATTGCGAAATATAGGGCAAGGCAACGGCCGATCAAGAACACCATTGAAGTCCTGAAGATGATTGAGATGTGTCAATGAATGACACATCCTTTCTTCAAGGACTACGCATAACCAAACGCGAACGCCTAGGCCCATGAGCATCTCCTATGTACTGTGAGAGTGTAGGAAGACAACCCTACTAAACAAGGCAAGAACAACAGTGCTACGTCGTACTCGCTTGAAGTGATCAATGTCGTTGCAGGTGGTTTGTCCTCTTCAGAGTGCGGCTACTCTCCTAACTAGATATCTCCCAGCTTTCTCCAGCATCTCCAGCTTATGATCCTTGGATGACTGGGTCACAGTGACTAGGTCAAAAATGTCGAACTCCAGTCTCCTAAGGTAGTCTTCAAGGTTGTAGAGTGCTCGGACAGCGCCTCTTCCGCTTCCACCGGCTGATGCTATTCCCGCTG
>Ga0209725_1000691_pt1 | contig 20146 bp, 18 predicted proteins | sample I18A1metaG_FD_184145 | JGI IMG/M metagenome (GOLD analysis project Ga0209725, IMG submission 184145) | Lake sediment bacterial and archeal communities from Gulf of Boni, Indonesia to study Microbial Dark Matter (Phase II) - ​I18A1 metaG... | ecosystem: Environmental > Aquatic > Freshwater > Lake... | reverse complement strand
CCGTCTTGACGCCGACCTCGCCTTTTCCCACTTTTTCTCTGAATAGCTCGGGGGATCAATGCGACCCAGTCCCTCGTTGATCTTATACAAGAGGGAGGTGTACTGTCCAACGACGCAACGGAGGCAGCAGAATTGTACAAAGTCCTCGACGGAAATCAGCTTGATGCGATTCATCGCGAAACATTAAGCATCCTCGAACGAACCGGCGTCGTAGTCTACGATGACGGCGCTCTCAGACTACTAGAAGCGGGCGGCTGCGAAGTCGATCCAAACCGAAAGACTGCAAAGTTACCAGAGAAAGTCATCGATGCCACTGTGGAGAGAATTCCAAACAGACTCGTCCTAGGAGGGCGCGATAAGGAGCACGACTTGTTAGTCGAAAGAGGACGCATCCACACGCGGCCAGGAAGTGGGTACACCAAGGTCCTCGATATCGAGACGAAAGAGTGCAGGAACGCGACGCTCAATGACATAGAGATCGCTGCAAGAGTTGTCGAGGCTCTTGAGAACATCACCTTCTGTGCAACCCACGTGATTCCGAGCGACGTACCCTCCAGCGTCTCTGATCTGCACGCGGTCATGGCCTGCCTCGAGAACACTAGGAAGCACGTCTTCTTCTCTCCCTTGACACACAGGACCTTCCAAGCGATCGTTAGGATGGCTCAGCTTGTGAGAGGCGACGACGATGAGTTTCGAAGGCGTCCTCTGGTGAGTTTCTTGGCAGCCACCTCCTCTCCTCTCAAGATCGCTCACGACTGTGCCAGACAGCTTATCCACTGCGCGCAGGCCAAGGTTCCGGTCATGCTTGACTCCAGCCCGATGCTCGGAGCTACAGGACCAGTAACGCTCGCAGGCTCGCTTGTTCTTCAGAACGCAGAGGACCTTGCGATGAATGCAATAGTCCAGCTGAGCAGTCCCAACTCCCCCGTGATATACGGCGCTCGCTGCGCCCCGCTAGACATGAGAACGGGTTTGGTGTCATGGGGTTCCCCGGAGGCTGCGCTTATGTCCGCGGCAGCCGTTCAGATCGCACACTATTACGGCATCCCGGCTGACGGTCATGGCCCCTGTACTGATTCTAAGACCTATGATGAGCAGGCTGGATTTGAGAAGTCCGTATGCGGCCTTCTTCCTGCAATCGCTGGTTCTGAGGTCATCTCTGCCGCGGGAAGCATGGACAGCCTGATAGTTGCCAGCCCGATCCAGCTGGTGATTGACGATGAATTCTTCGGAATGATGCTTCGAGTCCTCAGAGGAATCAGAATCGACGATGAGGCACTCGCGACGGAGTTAGTCTCAAAGGTGGGTCATGAGGCTGCGTACCTGAGGCAGCCACACACACTCAAGAACTACGAGAAGGAACATCGCCTTGCAAGGCTGTTCGACAAGCGTTTCCGTGGTCCATGGGAGGCGGCCGGGTCGGAACGCATTGAGAAAGCTGCAAAGAGGAAGGTCTCAGAGATCCTCTCAAAGCATGAGGCATGTCCTCTGGATCGGGACGTGCGCAAGGAACTGGACGCGATCATCCGTCTGGGACAGGCTGGCAAGGCAGACTGAACCGCTGCGTGGTGGGATGACAGTACATCGTGTTTGGTACAGGAGCGGTTCTACTCGCCTGAGATTCCACCACTCCGCTTTTCCTTCTGCCGATTCCGTAGCCTCTCGCCCGAGTATTCTCTCAGCCTATATCTTCATGACTTTCCATGAAAGGTCACGCCAAGATAGTCAGGTTCAAAAATCCCGAAACATGGAAGCTCCGGCGTTTCGTCAAACCCTCTTCAATCTGCGAACAGACAGTATTTGGACCCCAATGTGTTAAATAGTAGCTCGGTCACACCTACCCAGCACAATTCTCAGCAAGGTGTGAGAATTGAGCAAAGAACCAGAGAAAATGGACAGAAGGAACTACGTGAAGTATGTCGCCACAGGCGTCGCAGGTCTCGCGGTCGGAGCTGCTGCAGGATATCTAGGAGCAGGTGCGGGTGCGCCCGCACCGCCCGGGCAAGTCATGACGGTAACTGAGACCAGAACCGTAACCCAGACTGCTGCTGCGCCGACACCAGCTGGATTCGAGCCAGAAGGGTCCTTTACGATTGCGACCCTTGGTGGTCCGAGACACGAGATGGCGTTGAGAGCCGTCGCTGAGAGGTACATGAAAGCGTTTCCCAAGGTGAAAATAGACTTCGAGCTGGGTACCTGGGACAGCCACTTTGCCAAAATGGCGGTTGAACTTGCGGCCGGAACCGGGAAGTATCCGGTTTTTACTCAGGACCCGGAGATGTTCAACGCGCCGTGGGTGGTCAGTGGCTATCTTGAACCGTTAGGCAAATACATGACTGGTACACAGCTGGAGGACGTGCACGAAGACGCGCCTGCCTTCGCCCTGGAACACCTCTGGCAGAGTAGCACCCCACACAAGACTGACCCACCTAGTGGGCACTACTACGGCCTACCCATTGACAGCAATGCCCAGTTGTTCTGGTATAGGAAAAGCGTGCTCGAAGAAGCGGGATGGAGCAAGCCGCCGGACACCATACAAGAGTTTTTTGAATGCTGCAAAGCCATACATAATCCTCCGAAAATGTACGCTGCTGCCTACAACATGCTTCGTTTCTGGGCAGCCGAGGCATACCTCAGTCTGACATTCACGCAGGGGACACACTTCTGGCCAGGTGCGCCATGGATGGTTGCGGGCAAGCCGCGCTTCGATACGGAGCCGTTCATACGATCAGCCGAGATCATCAGGGACCTATACAAGTACTGTCCACCCGAAGCCCTAACTTGGACTGAGATGGAGTGTGCCACCGCCGTGGGTACCACCGGGAACGTGGCGATGGCCCCCTATGGGTGGGGTCTCCCAGTATACACTGACCCTAAGCTGTCGCCGCTGGCCGACGATATAGGGATCGGAGCGCGTGACGGGCCAGTGCTTAAAGACGAAGTGACGGGCGGCCGAGCCAGTGCCCTCGGAGGATTCAGTTTTGCCATGGATGCCCATGCACCAGAGAAACTCAAGCCCACGCTCTGGCACTTTATGTGGAACGTCATGTCAAGAGAGTACATGAGTTACTCCCCCTACACATACACTACGAATACAGGGCAGCCGGGTCGGATTTCAGCTCTGTCGCTGGATTACGCGAAGATGGGACTGGTAGCACAACGCTACTACGGCCCGCTAGCTGAGGCCATGAAGATAGCCGGAATCCGGCCTCACGTTCCAGCTTGGAAGGACATCCATGAGATGCTGGGAATAAGGCTTGGCGAGATTGCCCAGGGAAGAGATGTCAAGGAAGGTATGAGGAAACTCAACGACGAAACAATAGCTGTGCTGAACAAGTACGACTATCCGTGGGGACTGAAGAACCTGCCGGCCTCCCAGGGGCCCTGATCGATCGAGAACCAAACGGCCTGAACAATGAGGAAGAAACCCTCCCGAACTCCCCTTTTTCTTCTTTACCCTACTATTGTAATCTTACTTGCGATCGGAATTTTCCCTTTGGCCTACTCGCTCTATCTGACTATGTTCGACTACTCATTGGGCCTAGAGCCCCAATTTGTTGGCCTGGCAAACTACATTGCCTTCTCGACCGATCCAGCTTTCTGGTATGCAGCTAATGTCACGTTCATTTATTCTTTCGCGGGGGTGACTATCCAGTTGATCGCCGGGCTGGGGATCGCGTTGCTACTGAGCCGGCAAATGAAGGGAGCAAGCATCGTCAAGACAATTATTGTATGCCCGTTAATGATGGCGCCTGTCACAATCGGATACTTGTGGAGACTTCTAGTTATGCCGCAATATGGCGCACTTGCCTATACCTTGGATATCATCGGATTCAAAGACCCCCACCTGTTGGTACCGCCCTTCGTTCTGTGGGTAATAATACTCGCCGAGTCTTGGCAATGGACGCCATTCGTCGCATTGTGTCTTCTCGCAGGAATCCTATCCCTTCCGTCAGACATGATTGAAGCAGCGGAAGTAGACGGAGTCTCAAGGGCTCAGAAACTCAGATACATAGTGCTTCCATCACTAAGGAACGTGATTACTATCGTATTCCTCATAAGATTGATCGATCTGCTGAAAGGTTTCGACACAATATACACGATCAGTACTGGGGGGCCGGGTCTCGCTACATCGACGATTTCATTCATTGCCTACATAATGTGGGTCTTCTTGTTGAAATTCGGCAACGCGACCACTTACGCTTGGCTGCTGGTGATCATCGTGAATATTGTGGTCATTGTGTTCTCTAGGGTCTTCTTTGGTAGGCGGAGGTAGCCAACAATTACGAAGTTGAGAAGACACACGGAGGAGAAGTCGGCCACGTCCACTCGCGCCAAGAAACTCAGCGCTAGTCGTATCTTGGAGTACTTCATGCTAATGCTGGTGGCGTGCATCTACATTCTTCCGATCTCTTGGGGGGTACTAACTTCACTGAAAACCCATAGTCAAATAGCTGGCCCGAGTCCTGTTTTGTTTTTTGCCCCGACCCTTCAGAATTATGTCGATCTATTCGAGAAGTATGACTTTGTCTTGTGGCTCATGAACAGCGCTGTGGTTGCAACTACTACCACTCTGATAGACATAGGTCTTGGTGTCGTCACGGCATACGTTATCGCTCGCTTCAACTTCAGGGGGAAACAGAACTTCGCCTTTTGGATACTGTCTTTCCGATTTATGCCTGCGGTGGCAGTAGTGTTTCCGCTTTTCGTTCTATTCGGATACCTAAAGTTACTTGACACGTTGGTGGGTCTCATTGTGGCATACGTGCCATTTACCCTGCCTTTTAGCATATGGCTGCTAAATGGCTTCATCGAAGAGATACCGGGCGAGCTGGATGAGGCCGCCCTTGTCGACGGCTGCTCTAGGTTGGGAATGCTTCGCAGGATAATACTTCCAATCCTTAAGGGCGGTATACTCGTGACGGCAATATTCACATTCTTCCTGTGCTGGAATGAATTCTTGATAGCGTTAATCATTACTCGTCAAACCACTCGGACTATGGCAGTGGGATATACGATGTTCGTAACGGCTCAGCAGATCTTCTGGGGCGATATGTTTGCGGCGGTTACGATCACCTTGATCCCGGTAATCGTGTTTATGTGGGTTCTACAGAAACACATCACGAGCGGACTGACCCTCGGGGCGGTAAAGGGATAGTCTCATTAGCAATCGGGCGTTTTGCGCATCATAGTAACGGTCGCCGGATTGACAGCCCAAGAGCCGAACGCGACCGAGAAGGTCGCGTCAGGACGGGGAGATGCGAGTTATCTAGGAAGCGAATTCCCGTGTGAGGTGGGGACTTGAATCGACGCCTCCGCGGCCTCAAATTGTATCCGATGCCGATTGCCAAATGAGTGCCAACAAAGGTTTGACAGATCCTACTGATCACTGGGATACCTGTATCAGCACCTTCAGTGCTTGTTCTTCCCGCCTAGTCAACAGGCGAAAGGCGTCCTGCACTTGCGCCAGTGAGAAACGGTGAGTGATCAGCGGCGTCACCTTGATCTCCCTCTTTCGTATCAAGTGAATGGCTTTCAGAAAATCGGCCCTTAGGTACATCAAACTCCCTCTCAACTCCAACTCTCCTTCTTGGAGGTTTGTCAGATCAAGCGTAACAGGTTCTTCCGGAACTCCGATCATCATGATTCTGGTTCCTCTTCGAGCGATTTCGAGCGCCTGTCTCACCGTTTCTTGGTTTCCGACGCAGTCGTAGACGGTGTCAATTCCGTCCTTGCCATATTCCTTGTCGAGGACCTCATTGATATTTTCAGACCGAGGGTTCATCGCCTTGTCTGCTCCCAGTGAAATCGCTTTCTCCAGTCTATAGTCAACCACATCAGTGACGATGATCTCTCGGGCTCCCGCAGTCCTTGCAGCTTGTACGACTAACAAACCTATGGTCCCGGCACCCAAGACCAAAACCCTCTCTTTAGCTTCTTGTTCAGCGAGTCTCACTGCGTGAACGGCCACAGCCGTCGGCTCCACAAGGGCTCCTTCCTCGTAAGAGATTTCATCAGGCAAAGGCATGACCTTGTCACCGGGGACCGTAACATATTCGCTTAAGGCACCATCATGACCTCTACCGCCGATCACGCTCAGGTCGCTGCAAATGTTGTATCGTCCATGACTACAGTTGTAGCATTTCCCGCATGGAACACTTGGCTCGACAACCACCCTGTCTTCCTCTTCTATTTCCGAAACGTGAGATCCAAGCTTGGCAACGGTTCCGCAGAACTCATGCCCCTGGATCATGGGGGGACGAGCAATTGGATGCCGACCTCTGTAGATTTGAAGATCAGCGCCGCAGATCCCGCACACTTTGACCTTAACAAGTACTTCGCTGTCGCGCGGAATGGGCACAGGAACCTCCTCCAACCTCATGTTTCCAGGTTCCACTAGGAACCATCGTCTCATTCTTTTCCCCGGTCGTTAGCGTATTCTTCCGCGGGTATTTAAGAAATCGGCAGAACGAAATGATCGCACGAAAAGCGGAACGATTCGAAATTCGATCGACGGCTGGCTCGTGCCCACGGGTAGTAGGTGGTTCTCCCGTTTTCCATATCTTGAAGTACCGTATGCTCTGATTTCCTCGAGAATGGGTCTGCTAGCCTAGGGCTGCGGTAATCGCTTCACTGTTCGTGAGGGACGGCGAGCGCGGCGGGCAGGTCATGTTGTGAACGCTTCGTTGTACGGCCACCATGGCCGCTATAGACAGGGCGACGGCTGCTGAAGGAATTGGCTGTCCATCATATTCGCGTAAATCAATAATAAGTCGGGGAAGGGAGTAGTGGCATGCAATTGCGAGGGTCGGTCGGATGTACAGAGTTGGCGTAGATGTGGGCGGCACATTCACGGACTTGGTGGCATTGAACGAAGAGACTGGTGAATTCTATGTTGCAAAGTGCCCGACCACCAAGAACCCCATACACGGAGTTATGAGTGTGTTCCGCAAGGCCCGTGTGCCCACGGAATCAGTAGGGGAGATCGTTCACGGTACTACAGTAGCGACTAACGCGATCCTCCAAAGGAAACTAGAGCAAGATGTAGCCTTTGTGGCGACAACTGGATATAGGGATCTGCCATTTATTCAGAAAACTTGGAGGAGGTATCATTATGATCTGCACTGGGACAAGCCAACTCCATTAGTCAAGAGGAGGAATTGTTTTGAGATAGACGAAAGGATCAACTACAAGGGACGAGTTCTTAGAAAGATGGACGTGAAACGGGCGAAAGGGGTAGTTCAGGAGATAAAGAAGAGAAACATAGTAGCAATCGCAGTCTGTTTCTTGTTTTCGTACGTCAATCCTGTCCATGAAATCCACATGAGGAGACTAATTCGAAGAATGCATCCGCGAGCGGAAGTCTCGTTGTCCCATGAAGTCGACCCTCAATGGAGGGAATATGAAAGATCGAGCACCACCATTGCTGACGCATATCTCCGACCCTTGGTATCAAAGTATGCAAGCGACCTGGCTCTCGGTTTGAGAAAAGAGAAGGTTCAAGCTAGATTGCTCTTAATGAAGTCCAACGGTGGTATGACGGACTACAAGGCGGCTCGAAGGAATCCAGTCGCAATACTCAATTCCGGACCCGTCGGAGGTGTGTTAGGCGGAGCGTATTTCTGCAGACTCCTTGGCTTATCGAATGCCATTACGATGGACATGGGAGGTACGAGCTTTGATGTTAGCCTAATAACCAACGGGGGCTATCGCTACACTACTGAGACTGAGGTCGAGTGGAACATACCGGTACGAGTGCCCATGGTGGACGTGGTCTCGATCGGCACTGGGGGAGGTTCGATAGCATGGGTGGACAAAGGTGGGCTGCTGAGAGTCGGTCCCCAAAGTGCCGAAGCCGACCCCGGACCCGCTTGCTATGGGAAAGGAGGTCTGAACCCAACAGTAACGGACGCAAACTTGTTGCTCGGCAGGCTGAACCCCGACTATTTCTTGGGCGGAGAAATGAAGCTAGAAGCATTGGCTGCCGAGAAGACGATGTTGGAGCTGTCCAAGAAGACGGGCATGGACTTGTTCGAGACTGCACTATCGGTAATAGGCATAGCAAATAACAACATGGCCAACGCTATCGGATTGGTATCGCTAGGGAGAGGCGTGGATCCTAGGACGTGTATCCTGATCTCATTCGGAGGAGCAGCATCTCTACAAGCCTCTCAGCTCGCAAGGATATCTCACGTGAAGAAAGTCATTGTTCCTGCCAATTTCATAGGCGGATTCTCGGCTTTTGGCTTGCTTACAGCTAACATGCGGGTGGATCAGATTCGCACTGCTCAGATGAGGTCAGACAGGTTGGACCTTGGCAAGATAAGCAAGATTCTACAGTCCCTGAGAAGAAAATCAATAGACAGCATGAGGCTAGACGGATACAAGGGCGATGTCACAATAGTCCAAGAGATTAAGATGCGATACCTAGGCCAAGCGTATGGCCTCAATATTCAGATTCCGGTCAAAGATGCACTCACTGAGGAGGACCTTCAACAAGCATGCCAAGGTTACCATGAGACCCACAAGGCGCAATACGGGTACGCTATTGAAGGGGAGGTCATAGAATTCCTTGACTTTAAGACGACTGCTCTCGGTCTAGTAGCGCCTCCAGTCATGTCCAAGTTGAGTCCGAGGGAGAAAGCAAAGCCGAAGAGCCGTAGGAGAGTAATGCTCGACGCCAAGAACGGCTTCGTAGAGTGCCCGATCTATGAGAGGTCTCACTTGGGAGAGGGCTTTCACTTGGACGGGCCGGCCCTGATCGAAGAGGAGTACTCTACAATTCTGGTAGATCGAAATGATCACGCCTCAGTTGATGGATATGGCGATCTAGTTATGGAGATTGGAGAGTAAGGTGTGATGAACAACACGATAGATCCCATAACCATGACTGTCATCAGCAACGCACTGGACACTATTGCCAAGGAGATGGGGATTGTGATGATGAACACAGCCTACTCTCCGATATTCAATGAAGGGAGGGATTTCTCATGCGCTCTCTTCGATGAGAATGCGGAAATGATCGCGCTTGCTGAATGTGTTCCCGCGCAACTTGGAGCGATGGCTGTCACGGCGGAGTGGACTATTGACGAGATTGGGAAAGAAAACTTCCATGAAGGAGACGTCTATTTGCACAATGATCCGTACAGGGGAGGATGTCACCTACCTGAATACTGCACAGTCGCGCCAGCGTTCTACAAAGGAGAACTCCTAGGGTTTCTAGCGACGATAGGGCACATGGCGGAAACTGGGGGGAAAGTTCCTGGAGGTTTCCCAGGCGACGCCGTAGAGGTGTTTCAAGAAGGTCTACGTCTCCCACCTGTCAAGATAGTCGATAGGGGCAAGGATGTTGACGACATATGGAACATAATCATGGCCAATGTTAGAACGCCCAGATACTCGTATGGAGATCTTAGAGCCATGATTGCCGCCTGCGAAAGAGGAAAGATGGGATTCACAGAGCTTGTAAATAAGTACGGGCTAGAATACTTTAGGAACGTTGTGAAGGAACTCAAGGACTATGCTGAGAGAAGAATGAGAGCGGAGATAGACGAGATACCGGATGGAACATACAAAGCTGAAGGATATTACGCGGACAATGATGGAGTAGTCGACAAGCCGTTCAAGTTCAAGGTCAAAATCATAGTCAAGGGCAGTCAGATGATAGTCGATTACACTGGATCAGACAGGCAGGCGCAGGGCCCAATAAACTCAACCTACGGTGTTACGCAATCAGGAACATGGAATGCCCTTCTACATCTAGTAAGGAGTAGAGACATCCCAGGTAACATTGGTCGCTATAGGCCAGTGAAGACGATAGTTCCCCCGGGCACGGTCGTCAATGTGGAGTATCCGAACCCTAGCGTTGGCGGTAACTCTGAGAATCACATGCATATAGTCGACCTAATCTTCCAAGCCTTGAAGGAGGCCGTTCCTGATAGAGTCCCAGCAGAGATAGGCGGGTCGAGCATTGCCGTCACATACGGCGGAACACACCCCGATACAGGTGAGCCCTATACCCTCTACAACAGTGATCCTTGCGGTTGGGGGGGAAGGCCTTGGGGTGACGGAAACAATTGCGTAAATCCGTACAACGGAAACTGCAACATGATTCCTGCAGAGTGCTTAGAAACGAGGTTTCCTGTCGTTTATCACGAATGGTGTCTGCGTGATGACTCGGGAGGAGCCGGCAAGTACCGCGGCGGACTTGGCATGATCAAGACTTTCACAGTTACGGCCCCTGAGATGAGGTTCTCATCCTTCGTCGAACGTGAAGCGATTGCTCCACTAGGCATATGGGGCGGAAAGAGCGGGGAAAAAACCGCCATCCTTGTCAGGCTCGCTGGCGACAAGAAATGGAGCACATTTAAGGAGAGGTTTGGCACCGCGTGCAATGGAAAGTTCTCTGACATCAAGCTGAAAAGGGGCGACTCAGTGCGCATCTTTATTCCTGGTGGTGGAGGCTGGGGCGATCCTCAGGAGAGACCGTTGGACTTGATCTCAAGAGATGTCGAAGAAGGCTTTGTTTCGAAGGAGCGCGCCGCGAAGGATTACGAAGTAGCTTTCAAGATTGCCCAGAGTAAGCTACAAATTGACCTGAAAAAGACAGCCGAGATTCGAGAGAGAGGTAGGAAGAATAGGAAGGCAAAACATGGCCGTCAGATCGGGTCATCGTGTTGATATACATAGAACAAAAGTTTAAGCGATGCGACCTCTGTGGGAAGACGATACCTCTTAGGACAAAGCCTCTAACGCTCAAGATGGCAGGACGGGAAGTCTCTTTCTGCTCGAAGTGGTGTCTAGAATACCACAAGGAGACTCGCTCTCAGATAGCTGATTCAAAGAAGGTCGGCAAGAACGAGGTGTTAGGTAAGGGGGCATCAGAGACATGAGTGCGAGGCGCAGTTTCCTTCCCTCTCAGGGTACAAAGAGATATTGCGCAACAACGGCAAAGACATCGAGAAGCACACTGCTAGTAGCTCTAAAGGTTGGGGCAAGACTCAGCGATTCTTCGCAACTCTGACAGCCTGATATCTAGGAATCTCAGAGGCTCCACGCGATTAGCACGCTACTAGAGTCGGAAAAGCCCATCGAAGCAACAACTCCACCAGAAGTTCGCTACTCCTAGCTCGTGGATCTCTGTGCACAGTGAGTGAACTGACAAGCCTTAAAGCCCCAGTTGGACGCAAGTGAAGTGAGTGAAAGGGAATGGCGATCGTCGGATACGAGTGGCTTATTGTGCTAGCGATCATTGTGGTGCTGTTTGTTTGGGGGCCGCAGAAACTCCCGGAATTCACGAGGCCAATAGGGTTGGCGCGGAAGGAGATTGAGACGGCGTACAAACACGCATCGAATCCGACAATGCTTGCTTCAACACTACTCACTCGAACACCATCCGCTCCAGAGACGGATGCCCTCGTCGGCGCCGCGAAAGAACTGGGCATATCGACCGAGGGAAAGACTAGAGAGCAAATCTCAGACGAGATTGTCAAGGCGAAGACCTCGAGTTCTGGAACGGTGCGGGAGGCGTCTGCAGGAAGCTGAGTCAAAGAGCAGGCGTCTGAAGGAATCTGGTGGTCTGCACGAGCTTGAAGTCTTTTGGGACTGGCCCGAAGAAATTGACCGATCGAGTAGCTCTTGTGACTGGCGCGAGCCGAGGCATAGGAAAGGCTATCGCGCTCGCGTTTGCGAAGGAAGGAGCGAGGATCGCCCTAAATGACGTGGAACCAAACGAAGAAACCGGCAGAGAGATTGAGGCTCTCGGATGTCAAGCCTTGGTCGTAAGAGCGGATGTCTCCAAGAAGGTAGATGTGGACCGGATGGTTGAGGGGGTTTTGGGGGAATTTGGAAGAATCGACATACTCGTCAACAATGCCGGGGTATGTACGGTTTGTCCAGCCGAACTACTCTCAGAAGATGATTGGGACAGAGATATCGACATTGATCTGAAGGGTGTCTTCTTGTGTAGTCAAGCTGTGGGAAAGGTCATGATCAAACAACAAAAGGGCAGTATCATAAACATTGCCTCAATGGCAGGGAAAGTCGCTCTTCCGAAGCACTCGGCCTACTGTGCTGCAAAGGCAGGAGTCATCGCTCTTACTAAAGTGACTGCAATTGAGTGGGCCCGATACAACATTAGAGTCAATGCTATTGCTCCGGGCTTCGTTGGGACCGAAATGATAGTGCAAATGATCGCGAAGGGACTGAGAAAGAAGGAAGAGCAAGAGGGCATAGAGAAAAGAATACCCCTGAGAAGACTTGCTACGCCGCAGGAAGTAGCTGACCTCGCCGTTTTCTTGGCATCAGACCAGTCTGGGTACGTGACCGGAGAAACCATTGTCATCGACGGTGGTTGGCTGGCGTACGGTTGGATCTAGGCCTGAGCGGGTCTGGAGAGCTGACAGTCCGAGACAACCCCAGCTCATCCAATCTCTCGCCGGAGGTTGGGAATGTAGTCAAGTTTCAGAACGCGCGTGAATGCATGAAACGTCAAAGCTCGGGCTGTCATTGTGGGGCACTGTCGAATCATAAGGTGACGTCGTCATAGAACTGCGAAAGTTCAGCGCCTCGCTATTGTAGGCGGGGAAAGGCTATTATCCTGTCCCGGCACCTTGTGCGTGCGAACTCAAGGTTTGACGAACATTGGCCAGTGTGACCCTCGAGAACATCCGGAAAATGTACGGACGCGTCAAGGCCGTCGATGACGTGAGCCTCGAGATAGCGGACAGAGAGTTCCTGACTCTTTTGGGACCCTCTGGCTGTGGGAAAACCACCACGCTTAGGCTTGTCGCTGGGCTTGAGGATCTTACCGAAGGCAACATATACATAGGGGACAGGCTCGTCAACGACGTTGCCCCGAGAGACCGGAATATTTCAATGGTCTTTCAAAGTTATGCACTCTATCCGCACATGAGCGTTTTCGACAACATCGGTTTTCCTCTAAAGATCCGGCACACGAGCAAAGCGGAGATCGAGAACAGGGTCAAAGAAGTTGCAGATACGCTTGAAATTCGTGGTCTCTTAGATCGAAAACCCAAGGAACTCAGCGGCGGAGAGAGACAACGCGTCGCGCTTGGAAGAGCCATCATAAGGAAACCTGACGTATTTCTCATGGATGAGCCGCTGAGCAATCTCGATGCCAAGCTCAGAGTCTACATGAGAGCCGAGCTGAAACGGCTACAGAAACGTCTGGATACCACACTGCTCTACGTTACGCATGACCAAGTCGAGGCAATGACCATGTCAGACCGCATCGCAATAATGCACGAGGGCAAACTGCAGCAGGTCGATACTTCAGAAAACATATACTTCTGTCCTACCAACGCTTGGGTTGCCGGATTCGTCGGCAGTCCCCCCATGAATTTCTTCGATTGTACGATCGTGGAGAAGAATGGTCAAGACATACTTGACGCAGGGGAATTTCAGATCCCTCTATCGAAGGAACTCCTGCGCGTCATTAGAAAGGGATCCTCCGCGTCCGAGCTCATTCTCGGGGTTAGACCCGAGGATACCAAGGTTGGCAAGGGACCAGTTCCGGGCGCGATGCAAGGAAGAGTCTACGTTACAGAGCCAATAGGCGATTGCGTCATCGTCGACGTGAAGATTGGGGAAGTCCTGATCAAGGCCAAGGCCGACGCGATGTTCCAAGCTAGGATTGAGGACTCGGTTTACTTGAGCTTCAACACTGAGAGGATGCACGTTTTCGACAAGAAGACAGGCACGACTATCATATGAGCTGTCAAGGCAGGCTCCATCGTGAGCGAGAGCCTGCCGGTCCGCTACCTCGTTTCCCGTCTCTCTTATCTTAGAGTGAGAATCTCTGACGGAACTAGGCTGTTGGAGGAGAGGGCCTGTGAAGCAGATCCGCCTCCGCTTGATTGATGGATACAGGGAACCAAAGCTCAAGTAGTGCGGAGCACCGGGTAGGTGCAGTATCGAGTCAGCGATCGTTCGTCCCACCGCTCTCTCTGGCAGCACCATAGTAGTAGTCCCGTAACACTTCCTGTACGTATCAAACGGTCTAAACAAAGGAGCAGTTCCGCACTAGTACTAGGGTCCCTGTGCTGAAGCTGAGAATAGGGGATAGTAAGCAATCGGCTCATCAGTATCAGACTTCAAACTGTGTCGGTGGTATTGCGGGTTACTTTCTTGAGATCGCTGACGACGTGAATCTGCCTACAGACGATACGCCTGTATTGGTATTCGGGATGCTCGCCTGCCGGTTCCTGATTGTTCGCCAACGAAGCCGTCGGAGCCCGGCTAGCGAACTCTTAAATACGCATCTCACTCGACATCTGCCGCGTTGGGTCAAGATTGAAAAAAATAGCTCTCAAAGATGCGTACACTTACGAGTTCAACAAGGCATCTCCGCCATTGATTAGAGTAGAGCAGGGAGAGCAATTTGCTGTGGAGACGGAGGACGCACTCAGCGGACGCATTAAGAGCGAAGTCGATTTGCCAGTGCCTTCGCATATGAAGGAACTATACTCGGTTCAGCCCAACAAGGGAAACCCCGTCGCCGGACCTATATATGTCGAAGGCGCCGAGAAGGGAGACGTCCTAGTTGTCAACATACACGACATTAAGCCTCGAGAACAGGGAGCGAGCGTTATCATTCCGGGATTCGGAGCGCTCAAGGACTCGTACGAGTGGGCTGAATGTCGCGGACCCTTTTCCAAGATTCTTAGGCATATTCCCGGTCCCAGCGGAACCACTTCAGATGGGAGAGCCATCTACAGTGAGAAGCTTAGCTGGGATCTGAGACCTATGATAGGTACAATTGCAACAGCTCCGGAAAGAGTAGTATTCGATACGGTTGAAGGCCAGGGCCCGTGGGGCGGAAACATGGATTGCAGAGACGTGTGCAAGGGCTCCAAGATATTTCTCCCGGTGTACAACAAGGGAGGCTTGTTGTTTGTAGGTGATGTACACGCAACGCAAGCCGATACTGAACTAACCGGGGTCGCGGATGAATGTGCAGCAGAATCGCAGCTAAGTTGCGAAGTACTGAAGGACAAAGCCATACCTTTCGTGAGAATCGAGAAGAAGAATTCTTTGATACAAGTGAATTGCTACAGGCCTATCGAGGAGGCCATTTCACAAGCCATGAACTGGATGATGGACTGGCTCGTGAGAGACCACGGCCTGAGCATGAGGGACGCATATCTACAGATGTCCGTCAATCCCGATGTGAGAGTCAACGTGTACCAAATGGTCCAAGGTGGCAAGCTCGACTATACGGTCGGAGTCGAGTATCCGAAGAAATACCTCCCATGAGTTCTTTGGAAGATCTGCGTCTGGCAAAAGGCAAACGCTTCTCACCATGGGCGCAGCTGATGTGCGCGGGCTAGGCATGAGAGCCTCCGCTAGTCGCGCGATTAGTCAACCAGCAGGTGCCCGAGAATGGGCGTGTTCCGGTCGGGACTATCGCGGCATTCGGGATACGACTTCTGATCCAAGGTTCTTCCTCGAAGCCGCAAGCCAAATATGTTATGCGTCGGATTGCTCAGTCAAGGAAGAAAAACCTCGCGATACAGGGGACGACCCAGAATACGCTTATATCCGTCTGCATCCGCATCGTGCGGCATAGTTGATAGACTAGCGTTCTTGGAGATTGTACGAACAATGGGCAAAGGGGCTTTCAATTTTTCCCTTCCTAACTGGGGAAAGATAATGGACGAACGGAAAACCGTCAGGAGTATCGTCAAGATTGCTCAGCTCGGATTTGATGGGATAGAATTCTACGCTGGGAGTCCCTACAGTTTACTGACACTTGGGCGGGCAAAGTTAGTCGAAATCTCGGAAACGCTTGAGCAATATGAAATCGAGCCGGTGTCCATAATGCCAGACTATGATGCGGGGGCGACGGACTGGTGGAGGACCGGGAAGGATTTCTATAGTCCAATCGCCGCGCCTCAGGAATTCGCGCAAAGAGTTGAAGAGAGTATCAAAGTAGGGCATGAACTTGGATGCCGCAAGTGCAATATCCATACAATGAACAGGCCCGAGCAGAGCGTTCCCAAGGAGAAGGCTTGGCGAAATCTGGTTTCGGCCTTTTCGAAATGCGCTGAGGTAGCTGAAGAATACGACTTGATGCTATGCAGCGAAGTGGAACCCGGAATGGTGTTCTCTCACGAGGATGACATCTTTCGTATGCTGGAGGAGGTGCGATCGGATCATTACGGGGTGTTAGTGGATAGCTGTCTCGTACATGTCATAAGCGGGGGAAAACCTGCGGAGTTAGTAGCGGAGCTGGGCAGCAAGGTCAGCCACGTGCATGTCTCAGACCAGAATGAATCGATTAGCGAGCTGATCGCGACAAAGGATGAGAAGATCAATTGCCCCATGGACTTGCTTGGAGGGAGGGTCACAGTCGGTACTGGCGTGTTGGATTTGCAGGGAATAATGGCTACCTTGCTCCGGGCCGGATACAGGGACTGGGTCACGATAGAGAACGCAGGCATCTACGTCAATGCTGATGAATCCGTAGTAGCTGGCAGAGAGTATATCAGAGAACTGCTCGAATCATTGCAGGGTCGGTAGCGCTATCGGAACGCGTGGCTCGTAGAAAGTCAGTTCTTTGCTCCCCTCTACGATCGCTATTTAGCCCGATCATATGTGGCTCCGTTCAAACCCTCCTTATCGATGTGCATTAACAGGGGGAATGATGAGCTCGGCGATCTGCGGGTACGCCAGACGATAGTTTCACCGAGAGTGGGCTGACGGTGGTGGCGGAGAACGTAGGTGACAGGTATGCTAGCGCACAGAATCTCCCTTGGGTTCAAACGGCGGAAGGTTCCCATGCTCGTCAAACTGAAGTTCCTTGGGTTCGCCCACATGGACAAGGTCTTTCCGCTTCGCAAGTACAGGGAGATACGCTTCGGAGACATCGACATCGCCTAACATCAGAGTATTCTTGATTCGAACTACCTTCGCGACGCCGCGTTGGATCAGGCCGATGCTGTCCAACGCGGCCTCGACAGCCTCCCGATCCGTCTCGAAGTAAGGAGGGATCTTCGCTTGATGTGGCGCGAGGCTGGTCAAGGCGTTCACATACGTCATCGGTCGGTCGATCTTCTCGACCAGTCTCTTGGTGGTGAAATCAGCCATTCCGATCCCGACGGCGTTGCCATAGGTCTCCTTCGTGAGGTCAAGCGCAACGATTCTAGTGACCTTGGGCCCGAAATGCCGATGTCTGCCGCTGAGCAGGCCCCCGATGACATTCGTGTCCATCCCAGTGCCGCTAATGTTCTTCCCCAACTCATCCACTATCAGAACATCAATCTCATCAAAGGGTAGCTTCGCCATCCAAGATTTGGCGAGAACAAGGAGTGCCTTCTCCTTTTGCTCCATCTCGTCGGGAGCTACCGCCACGATCTTACATGGTTGGTCGTATGCGTTCTCGACGACCCCTAGGCCGAAGACAATCTTCGCCTTTCTCAATACCTCGCGCCCCACGTTCCGGAGGACCCGTGGATAGCCATAGTGGGCGAAGGCACGATGGCAGGTGAGGGCTCCTTTGTGCTTTCCTAAGCCGATGGCCATCATCTTGTAGAATCCGCTCTCGATTTCGGCCTTGAAGTCGGTGTGAGGCTTGATCCTGGCCACAAGGACAATGTGATCGGCCTCTGAGGCGATCTTGTCGAGGTAGACAGGGAATTCGAGCGCTTTCCCAATCTCGACCACCTCCATGGAGGACTTGATCGGCACTCCCATTCTATCCTCGCTGATCCCAAGGTGCCTAAGGACATCCATCTGCCCGCGCGGGTCAGCGCCTCCATGGCTACCCATCGCGGGGACAATGAAGGGCACAGCGCCCGTTGCCTTCAGCTCTTCAATGACGCTTTTGGTTATCAGGGCGATGTTGCCAATCCCTCGGCTTCCTGCTGTGACCGCCACGGTCTCTCCGGGCCTAATCTTCAGGGCGAGTCTCAGAGGCCGCACCGCTTGCCTCACTGCTAAGGGAATATCCTTGATGGGTGAGGGGGTCTCGAACACTTGTTTGATACGCACCATCCGTGGAAAGGCCATCATCAATCCTCTCCTGCTTTGGACCTCTTTCTCGTTCTACGACCACAAATGACGCGTGATCTTCATGCGCCTATACTGCATCTTATGACCTTATCATTTCGTCTTGTGCCGGACTTCTTGCGCGGCATCTAAAAGCATATATATCTTCACTCGTCAGACAGGCGGTCTCGAAGACAGAAATGGCTCAGTTTGTGACTTTTGGAGAGATAATGCTAAGGCTCAACCCACCCGGTTTCCGACGTTTCCTGCAAGCTGATAGCTTTGAGGTGAGCTACGCGGGCGCCGAGGCTTCGGTTGCAATAAGCCTAGCCAACTACGGAGTGCCATCAGCCTTCGTCACTTGTCTGCCCCCGAACGAAATAGGACAAGCCGCGATAAATTACGTGAGGCGTTTCGGAGTTGACACGTCACAGGTAATTCGAACTGGTGACAGGATTGGCATCTACTTCCTTGAAATTGGTGCGAATCAGCGTCCATCGAAAGTGATTTATGACCGCACTCACTCCGCAATATCTGAGGTCAAACCGGGAACCATTCCTTGGAATGAGGTATTCTCCCAAGCCAAGTGGTTCCATTTCACAGGGATCACACCTGCTATATCACAGAGCGCAGCTGATGTGTGTCTTGAAGCGGTGACGTCTGCGAAAGATAGAGGGCTCACGGTCAGTTGCGACCTCAACTATAGAGGCAAATTGTGGAAGTATGGGAAAACCGCCTCGGAGGTAATGTCCGGACTTGTGCCTTACGTGGACATCGTTAGCGGCAACGAGGAGGATTGTGAAAGGGTATTCGGCATCAAAGGTGCAGATGTTAGGCTCGCTGAAGAAATCTCTGCGGAGAGGTATTCACAAGTCGCCAGCAAGCTGGCGGAGCGCTTTCCGAACCTGAAGAAAGTGTGCATCAGCCTCAGGGGAAGCATCAGTGCTACTCATAACACATGGAGCGCCGTGCTCTATGACGGGAGAAAGCTATACACGACGGCGAAATACGATATCTTCAATGTCGTCGATCGCCTTGGTAGCGGCGATGCATTCACCGGGGCGCTAATCTACAGCCTCTTGGTGGGAAAGAGCGATCAGGAGGCTTTGGATTTCGCGACTGCGGCGAGCGCGCTGAAACACAGTATATTCTTTGACCCGAACCTAGTTAGTATCCAAGAGATCGAGAACCTACTCAGAGAGGGTGGAGCGGGGAGGGTACAGAGATGAAAGTTGGAAGTGGAATAATGTCACAGAGTGTCCTAGCTAGAATGGAGAAGGTAGGCATAATTCCAATCGTCGTGATCGAAGATCCCGGTAAGGCAGTCCAATTGGCTAGAACAGTGTTGGATTCCGGGCTGGACTTGATTGAGATAACCATGCGCACCGAAAGAGCTATGGAAGCCATAAGAATCGTGAGCAAAGAATTGTCCGAAATGCTAGTCGGCGCCGGCACAGTGTTTTCAGTAGCCGTTGCCAAGGAGGCATTATCTGCTGGAGCCCGCTTCATAGTTTCACCTCACCTCGACGAAGAGATCGTCAGATATTGTGCTAGGAAAAACGTTGTCTGCGTTCCAGGAGCATTCACACCATCGGAGGTTCAAAGAGCGATAAAGGCCGCGACAATAGGCGGCAGACGACCGAGAAGCGTCAAGGATCTTCCTTTGGTGGTCAAGATTTTCCCCGCTTCTACGGGGGGCCCCGGTCACATCACGGCGATGAAGGCCGTTTTTCCAGACGTGAAGTTCCTGCCCCTCGGAGGGGTCAGCGCAGCTAATCTGGCCGAGTATATCAAGGCGGGCGCATGGGCTGTGGGGGGCACATGGGTCTGCAAGAGAGATCTCATCCAAGCCGGCAATTTCACAAAGATATCAGAACTGATCAAAGAAGCCTTGCAGATCATAGCGGCGGCCAAGAGATAGCATCTATTGGGAGCGGCACTCGCATGACGGAGAACTTGTTCAATGGCATTGAACATGTCACCATTGCAGCCAAGGATCCGAAAGCTTTAGCGAGATGGTATTGCAGCACGTTCGGCTTCAGTATTGCGTATGAAAGCGCGAGGTCTCTGACAACGTATGTAAGACTCGGGGGAAGCCTTGTTGAAATCATTGAGGCAGGAGATGTCGAGAGGGTAT
>Ga0209725_1000690_pt1 | contig 20162 bp, 22 predicted proteins | sample I18A1metaG_FD_184145 | JGI IMG/M metagenome (GOLD analysis project Ga0209725, IMG submission 184145) | Lake sediment bacterial and archeal communities from Gulf of Boni, Indonesia to study Microbial Dark Matter (Phase II) - ​I18A1 metaG... | ecosystem: Environmental > Aquatic > Freshwater > Lake... | reverse complement strand
CTCGCCAGACCACGGGAAAGATTTTAGGCGGGACCTATAAAACTCGTGAATCAGCGGACTACAAATGCGGGGCGACAGGCATTGTCGAAGGCCAAGCGCAAGGAAGAGTACGAGGAACGAACGAAGCAAGCCATGGGCGTGCTCAACGAGGTTTCTCAGGACACAACCACCCCGCGGAACATAAGACGAGCCGCCAAGACCGCCATGGATTCACTCCAAGCCTCGGGAGTCAGCTTGGGCGTGCGAGCTGCAAATGCAATATCAATTCTAGATGACATCAGCCAAGACCCAAACATGCCCCCGTATACTCGGGTGAAGATCTGGAACGCCGTGAGCCTACTCGAAGCAATCAAAGACTGAAACCTAACTAGAAGACGTTATTCATCGACTAGACCCAAGGCTGGGTCATCAAGTTCTGCTGAAGTTCGGGCTCAGAGATCAGAGGCTTGTTGAAGTATCAATTTCGATCTTGAGCTAGGCATAGCTTGATAGCCTCAGCCCCGTTCAGAGCAAGTGTGGGTCGACTGAGCTAGTTGAGCTTCCCCACGGGTCCTGTGCCGGTCGCACAAGATGCGAATCTGATCATACAGATTCTCACGCTGTGTCTTTTGTCGGCTGGAGCGTATTATGCCAGGTCGAGCAGTTTCAGGACCCATAGTCTCCTAATGAAGTCAGTCATGATCATCCAGTTTGGGACTCTTATTTTCTGGATGGGCCCCTCATTAGTCCTGAATGTTCGTGCACTTGGCACGTTCGGGTCTGGTCCGCTGATTACTGTCCTGCACGCTTTCATCGGGGTATCCGCACTGGTGTTTGCGCTCAGCGCTGTCTTTCATAGACCGATCATTTCACCCAGGCTAGGTCAGACAATGCGGGCGACTTTCCTGATCTGGGCCTTGTCAGCTCTCTCAGGCTTCATCTTCTACGTGTACTACTATCTTGCCGGCTAGCTTTCCTGCGATCGCAAGAAGAATTCCCGATTACTACTGATCCCGACGATAGACAGATTACAGCTTGAAGAGGAAGATGCTGTCTGAAGCGGAATTGACGGGCGACAAGACCAAGTCTTTGGGTTCAAAGAGAAGCACGTTTGAGGAGCTGGTGGCTCGCCGTGAGCAACTGCTCGCTCCGGTCTTTGCGCAGGATTGGCCGAATCTTCCCGTTGTCAGGGCTGAGGGTCTATACCTGCATGGACTCGACGGGCGACGCTACATGGATTTCATGGCAGCATTTGGGGCCGTCAACGTTGGCCATAATCATCCGAAGGTGATTGCAGCCGCCAGGAAACAAATGGATAGGCAGATCCACGGTGCGGTAGGCGTTACGCTTCACGAGTCGGTGCTTCGTCTGGCAGAGACTCTGCCAGAGATTCTGCCAAGCACAATGGACATGTTCTACTTCGGGAACAGCGGTGCAGAAGCGGTGGAGGCGAGCATCAAGCTAGCTCGGAATGTCACTGGTAGGCCGGGCATCATCGCGTTCATTGGCGGATTCCATGGACGGACGTACGGCGCTGCTAGCTTGACTGCATCGAAAGCGGCGTACAGGTTGGAACTGGAGCCGTTCCTTCCGAGCGTTTATCACGCCCCATACGCGGACCCCTACCACTCCTCACACCCAGACGATCCGGCTAGCTGCGCTCGTGAAGCGCTGAACGCGCTGGAGACCATTCTTGACCGGTTGGTTGCTCCTTCGCAGGTCGCTGCGATGATCGTGGAACCGGTTCAAGGTGAAGGCGGCTACGTTGTTCCGCCGAAGGAATTCCTGCAAGGCCTTCGTAGGATCTGCACAGACCAGAATATTCTACTGATCTTCGATGAGGTGCAAACGGGCTTCGGGCGGTGTGGGGATTGGTTTGCGGCGCAGGCCTTGGGTGTAACGCCTGATGTCATGGCGATTGGGAAGGGCATTGCGTCCGGGTTTCCGCTTGGTGCGGTATGCGCACGAGGCGAACTCATGAGCCGCTGGAGCCCCGCGGTTCACGGGACCACGTTTGGAGGGAACCCCATCTCCTGCGCGGCCGCATTGGCAACGATTGAGGTAATCAGAGAGGAAGGCCTCATTGACAACGCCAAGAGGAATGGCAAGTATATGCTTGCCCGACTAGGCGAACTCAGGACCAAATATCCCTCCATTGGCGACGTGCGAGGCATAGGCCTCATGATAGGCATCGAGCTCACTGTGCCAGGCACAGACCGCCATCCGAACACAGCGGCAGCCAAGAAAGTGCTGAATGAATGCTTGTCGAGAGGCCTATTGACGTACCCATGCGGCCGGCGCAGTCAGGTGATTCGCCTATCGCCGCCACTAACGATCACCGAGAATCAGATCGACGAGGGTGTGGAGATACTTGACCAGAGTCTCGCGACCATCTAGCGAGATGTGCATTCCGTGGGATTTCGAACAGTTGATGTCTCCAGTTTCCTGGTCAGCTTCAACTGTTCGAGACTACTTGGTTCGGCTCCAACAGAATGACACTAACCCACACACATGCATTGGAGGAGACCCCGGTCATCTGGCATTGTATTCCTGAACTTTGTTTGATGGGAAAGTGCGCCACATCATCATTTCTCGAATGGAAGCTTGTCGGGGCGAAAAGCTTCCGCTTGTGTTGGTTCCATCCTTAAGTTAGAATATCGCCTCTCCCCCCGCAACGGTTCTTTGGAGGAGACGAAAGTGAGTAGATACTCAGCCTTTGCGGCAATTGTGTTGCTTACGATCCTCGGGTTCGTGGTCTATCCCAATGTCTACGCATGGAGTTCTTCGCCCCAGATCACTCATTCTGACGATGGTTCCGGAAACACGGTTCTCACGATTCAGTTCGACTTCTCTCAGATGTCAAATCCACCTTCGCCAAGTCACTTCCCGACCGAGTTTCAGGTGCGCACGTCGACTGACGGGTCGTCATGGACCGAGCTGTCTCCCGTTGCCGTATCGCCAACACCTACAACAACCGTATTCACGGAAACATACAATCTTGGGTCCGTGAGCGGAACCATTCAAGTCCAAGCAAGGCTCATGTGTAGCATACACGGCTGGAGCAACTGGGGACCCGCCCCTGCAATCCCGGTGCCGGAGTTTCCTTCTGGCACAATTGCTGTGACGTCGATGCTGGTCTTGGCGAGCGGCCTCTTCATCTTCAGGAAGAAGCGCACAGCAGCCTGAGTTTCAACCCTGGAATTGAAAGTGTCGGCGTTCCGTATCTTTCCCTTGTTTCTTTCCATCTGTCTGTAAGAATATGCTCCGTGCTGTTTCAGTCTCCTCGCTGCGAGTTGGCAGTAGGCCTTGTTGATCTCCACGCCTATTCCAAATCATAACCTAGGGCTCAATGTCACTGATCCATGCTCTCGTTTCCACATCTTCCAGCTCGTTCAATTTGCGCTCGAACCGCAACCTCGTAAAGTCTAGGGAGAGATTCAAACCAAGGCCAAGCTTACGCCTTCTTATTCGTTTGGTTGAGTGCCTTGTCTCATCCAGGTAGGATGAGGACTAGGAACCATATCAGGGCCAGGCCGAGAATGAAAAGTGCGAACTGGGCAACGGACTTTCGGATGTTCCTCTCTTCCTGCATTTCAGGGATCAGTTCGGAAGCTGCAAGGTACATGAAGCCTCCTGCGCCAAACGCGATTAGGTACGCAGAGAAGTTCTCTATTTGCAGCGAGAAGTAGTTCGACATGAGGACTCCTCCGAACGCTGTCAGGGCGGTAACGAAGTTGGCCAGTAGGGCCTTGTACCGTGTGAAGCCGCCATATACGAGGACCCCGAAGTCTCCAATCTCTTGGGGGAGTTCGTGGAAGATCACGGCGAGAGTGGTTGCTACTCCTGCTGGAGTGGCTATCAGGAAAGCAGCCGCAATGATCATTCCGTCAAGAAGATTGTGAACTCCGTCTCCAATCAGATTGAGATACACGTAACTCTTGACAGTCATCTTCTCTTCTACAACGGACTCGTATCCGTGTACGTGCCCATGGTACCAGTAGATGAATCGCTCCAGAAAGAAGAACCCGAGAAAACCTATGGTCACGTATGCAACAGCTAACGGAAGTTGTGCCTCACCGAACAATTCAACCGTCTCAGGCAGCAAATCTAGATACGCTGTGCCGAGGATGGTTCCGGCTGAAAAGCTGAGAAGAACGAAGAGGATTCTATCGAGCACACTCTCCTTGAGGGATATGGCAAAGATGCCGACAAGTGCCGTTAAACTGACTAACGAGACGCTGACGATCGCGTAGATTAGGCCAGACAAGTCCCGCCCACATTTCCTCACTTGATGCGTTTGATCGTTGGCAACCGCAGCCGTGGCAACGTCAACGTATAAAAGTTTGGCAGTTGATTTTGGGTCACCTGTTCGGTGAGAGCAAGGTATTCAATGCACACAGAGCGTCGTGTGTCAAGTACTACGAAGACTCTGGGAATAGCCGTAGGCATTACGGCGTCTTTCTTTGTCATCGAACTGGTCGGAGGGATTCTAACAAACAGCCTAGCTCTGCAGACAGATGCCTTTCACATGCTCACCGACGTATTTGCCCTCAGCTACGCGCTGGTCGCCGCCTGGATTGCTCAGCGACCAGTCAGCTTGAAGAGAACCTATGGCTACTATCGCGTCGAGATTCTCTCCGCTTTCCTCAACGGCATCTTCCTGTGGGCCGTTGTAATCTTCGTACTGTATGAGGCCCTTCAGCGAATTCAGCAGCCGGCGAACGTGCAGAGCCTGAACATGTTGATCATCGCGGTTCTCGGTCTCGTTGCCAACGGCTTGGTTGCACTCACCCTTTCCAGATCAAGGAACAAGGGTCTGAACATCAAAGGCGCCTTTTTGCACGTGATCGCTGACATCCTAGGTTCGGTAGGGGCGATCTCCGCTGGTTTGATCATGTTCTTCACCGGCTGGTACCAAGCTGACCCCATAGCCAGCATCATGATAGGCGTACTGGTCTTCTACAGCTCAGGCAAGATAGTGCGAGACTCCCTGAACGTTCTCCTAGAGGGGGTCCCTCCGCATATCGATGTGTCTTCCTTGGAGCGCACAATACTTGGAATGAAGGGCGTAGAGAACGTGCACGACCTACACGTATGGTCCATAGCCGACACCAAGATGTGCTGTATGAGCAGTCACGTAGTGGTTCAAGAGGGAACGGACCGAAGGGAACTGATCACTAAACTGATTGACATTCTGAAAAAAGAATTCGGAATCGACCATACCACGATTCAATTGGAAGGCAAAGACTACCCTAGGGCCGCTAACGAACACTAGCCCCTAGGAAAGCTTGATGAAAGGGAATGTCTAACTGCCTGCGAAAGCGACAGTCACGCTGAGCGGCTGATTCGCCACACGAGATGTCACGCAAAAGCTTAACGACGCGACTGAGAAAACGAATGGGTGAACGTTGCATGCCAGAGAATGCCATCACAACAAGAGGCCTCACAAAGGTCTTCGGAAATTTCACCGCCGTGGACGGTCTAAACCTTGACGTTGCAGAAGGCGAACTATTCGGCTTGCTTGGCCCCAATGGTGCTGGAAAGACTACAACGGTGCGCATGCTCTGTACCCTGATTGAGCCAACGCGAGGAACAGCGATCGTGGCAGGTCACGACCTACTACGAGAACCCGCGAAGGTCAGGCGTCAGATCGGCGTTGTTTCAGAAGGCGTCATGCTGTACAAAGAGCTGACTGTTCAGGAGAATCTGCAATTTCTGAGTAAGCTGTACGGTCTCCCAATGAGAGACGCGGAGAAGAGAATCGCAGATTTGCTGGAGATGTTCAAGTTCGAAGAGAAAGCAAAGCGATCTGTGAGCGCCCTGTCGTCGGGTTGGATGAAGAAAGCTCTGATATCCGCGGCCCTACTGCACGACCCAAAGATACTCTTCTTGGATGAGGTCACTTCTGGTTTGGATCCACAGTCAGCAAAGGCCCTACAGGATTTCACAAGGCATCTGTGCAACCGTGGCGTGACGGTCGTCTGGACCACGCACTATATGACAGAGCCCGAGAAGATCTGCGATCGTATCGGAATTGTCTTCGCAGGCAGGCTCATTCAGGTTGGCTCTCCGAGCGAGCTGAGGAGCAAAGTAAGCGAGATGTCTGTAATGGAAGTTGACACGCCGGGTTTATCATCGGAGCAGGTTGAGAAGATTCGCACTCTGGCAGAAGTGTGTAACATCTCATACAATGATCCCGCCCTTCTCATCACATGCGTTCACGATGATGAACTGGCCGAGAAAGTCACGAAGATTCTGCTCTCCGAAGGCGCCAGAATCAGATCAATCAACACGAAAGGGCCCACGCTCGAGGAGGCTTTCATCAAGTTCACAGGCGGCGAAGAGGAGATTGATCGCTTTCTCGAAAAGTCGCGTGCTCAGAAATGAGTTGAAATGGTGCCTTACCCGGCCACATTGAAGGCACTGCTGACGATGTCGATGCGGAAGTTCCTCAGCGATGTCCAGGCTGTCATGATCAACGAGTTCCGAGTCTTGAGGCGGAACCGTACAGCGATCATCATATCGCTGGTTGTCATCCCGCTCTTCTTCACCGCATCGCTTGGAGGAGCAAGGGGCGGAGCGGGCGCACGTTTCTCAGCAACTGCGGATATTCCAATGGCTTTCGTTGACAATGACTTGACCTCTGCTTCTGGGCGTCTGTACGAGAGACTTGCCAGCTCGGGAGATTTCAATAGCCTAATTCAAGGTTACAGAGAGGAGAACGCCGTCGCCACCCTGGGAACAGGAAAGATCTACGCCGCCATCATAGTTCCCACAGGGTTCCAAGACGCGCTGGCAAACAATGATGCAACTCACGTAGTGGTCTACGTGGACGACAGCGTGAACGGTCTTGACAGCGAGATCCTCTCCGGTTTGCGGAAGAGCCTCCAAGACTTCGGCTCCGACGTTGAGGAACAAGCCGTTCGCAGAACCGGCCCATCACAGATCGAGATCATACAAAAGGGGGTCACGTTCTCTGGTTTCGCCTTCGGCCTGACGATCATCTTGGGCCTAGTCATAATCTTCGCGACGTTCTATGAGATCGCAGGCGGGATGTCTCGAGAGTCTGAAGAGGGAACCTACGCACGTCTACTCCTGAGTCCCACCAACCTCGGCGCAATAATGGTGGGCAAGACCGTATATGATTTGATTCTGAACGTGGTTCGCACGTTTGTCGTTGTCGGGCTTGCCGTCTACGCGTATGGAGCGAGGCCGAGCACGGACTTTGGCACGATTCTCACGCTCTCGCTCCTGATGGCGCTGCTAACGATCGGTTTCGGTTTTCTGATTTCCGCGGTTGGTGCGGGAGTAAGAGCTGTCATAATCATAGAGTTCTTCCTAGTGCTTTTCCTCTTCGCGTTCAGTGGTTTCATAATAGATAGGGAACTCCTGACGGGAATCTCAAGCGCAATTTCGTATTTGCTGCCTTGGGCTTACGGTATCGAGATGCTGAGGAGAACGCTGCTTGTCGGACAGCCCTTACTCAGCCTCACCAACCAGCTATTGTTCGTCGTGGTGTCGATCGCAGTCTTCTACGGCCTTTCCTATTTTCTGTTAAGGTTGTCGAGAGAGAGGCTTGTCATATGAATCGCACACTCGCCGATTCGGCCGCGGTTGCCGTCAAAGAATTGAAGCAGCTTATTCGCGACCCCGTCTCCCTGGCTCTAACTGTCTTGTTTCCGATACTCTTGATCCAGATCTTTGTCGTCATCGTTACGGCGTTCAGCGCGTCTAGCTACAACATTCCGGTAGTCATCGCAGACCTAGACGGCTCATCCATGTCGAAGATCCTCCTCGACAAGCTGACCACTTCTCCGCTTATTCATGTGGATCAGTTTCTTCAAACCGAGGAGCAGGCCTTACATCTTGTCGAATCAGGAGCGGCAACGGGAGCAGTCATCATACCGAAGGGTTTCGGACAGGCGCTTCTCAACAATAGAATGGCCTTTGTTATTCTGCAGACCGACAACTCAAAGATAGTCGCGGGGTCGCTAGTCCAGAGCGCTGTGAGCAGCAGCGTGCAAGGACTGCTTGGGATGACTGGCGCCGGGTTTGGCGGCAGCGCCGGCCCTGTGGAAGTCGTCTTGAGACCTGTTTCAGGTCGTCCTCCAACTGGCGATACCTTCCTGCCCGGGATGCTGGGCATGATCACAATACTCGGCGCCTTTGATGACATCGTGAACGCTGTAACTAGGGAACGTGAACGTGGCACATTCCCACGGTTGGTTCTCACACCCGCCAATATTTTCTCAATCTACAGTGGAAAGATTTCTGCCACGGTTGTTCTGAACGCGATTCGCACAACACTGATGCTCATCATCTTTGTGATTACAGGGCTGGTTATACGAGGTAGCGTACTCCTGATCTATCTGACGACGACGCTGATCGCCGTCTTCACGATGTCGTTGGGTTTGGTGCTTTCCGCTAGGATCCGTAGTTCCTCAACTTTGACAATCCTTGAGATCGCGATAACGTTTCCACTCTTCCAGCTCTCAGGCGCAGTTCAGTCGTCGGAAATGCTAGCTTCAGGAGGGCGTGCGATAGCGCAGATGCTGCCGTGGACCTACGGAAATGATGCACTCAGGCGCATTATCTATCTGGGAGTGGGATTCGACGCGATATCCGTCAGCCTGCTTGTTCTCGCGGTCAGCAGCCTCGTCCTGCTGCCCGTTGCGACTGTGATGTCAAAGCGTACGATCTAGTGGTGAAAGAGAGCATTGATATACGCCGGTTTCGAGGCACACTGCAACTCTCGCCGGTGGATCTAGATGCTGAGCCGACATGCACTCATTCTTTCAACTTTTCTGATCTCGATGATAGCCGCAGGATTCGTAGTCAACGTTCAGGCGGTCTCCGCGCCAGATATTGTTGTGACATCCGTTTACTGGGGAACGAATCCTCTCGGAGGCGTCTCGGTGCATCCGGGAGACACGAACATACCGTTGTCGATTGTTCTGTCAAACGTTGGGGACGCAGCAGCACGAGAAGTCAACGAGAAGTTGATGCTGACCCCGCCCTTCAGCTATGTGTACTATGTTGGGGGAGAACGTGTTTCCGTCGAAACAGTTGACCAGAGCGCGGGGGACATCCTGCCCAGCTTCTCATTCACGTCCCGGTTCATCCTGACGGTAGCCCCAGACGCGGCAGCGGGGGTCCACAGGCTCACGTTGATCGTCGGCTACAAGTCTGCGAGGGAGCTGACGCCTGTCGAGAAGACTCTGACGGTGGATGTGCCGGTGTGGACTGGTGACGTTCGCGTTCAGCATGTCCTCACGGTGCCGGCGAAAGTGTACCCGGGCGACAATCAGATCGCGGTGAAGGTGTGGGTGGTGAATGCCGGAACAGGGGCGACTGCCGACCTTCAGGTACGGCTCATCTTAGAAGAACCCTTTAAGCCATCGTCGGGCGGCTCAGACATCTTCTTTCTCGGAACTATGCAGCCTGCACAAGTCGGCCAGGCGGACTTCTACGTCGACGTGAGCAAGGCAGCTCAGTTCGGAAGCTACAACCTCAGACTGGTCATGGATTCCCCAAGGCCCTCGGGCGAAATTGAGATTGGACAAGTCCCGCTCTACGTGAGCGAGAAAGTAAGATTCGAACTTGTTCAGGTCGACCCTGCGACCGCTCGTTCCGGCGACTCGGGCGTCAGCATAAGAATAACAATCAGAAACATCGGAAGCGTCGCGGCAGATTCCGTGAGGGCCCAGTTGAGGGTCGGCAACTACTTCTCAGGAACTCTGACGGATTTCCTTGGAACGATGCAGCCAGGCGAGTCTAAGACCGCGTACCTGACGGTAGACGTGGATGCGAAGGCGCAGCCCCAGACGTACAGGATGGATCTACGCCTCGACTGGACACAGTCGAACTACAGCCTCGACGAGACTCTCCCAGTCGAACTCCAGGTGACCGCAGCAGAACTTCCCGTGCCACTGATCGCCGTCGCCGCCGTCTTGGTCGTTCTAGTGGTCGTTGTTGTGATTCGCCGAAGAAGGAAGACACAGTCCTGAATCGTTGTCTGTCGCGAGAGCAGGATCGAGTTTAGTGCAATCGTGACGCCCACTTCATCTCTTCGGCGCCCGAACGCTTGTTAACGATCCTCGCGAGTACGAATAGCATCGAAGAAAGCCGGTTCAGGTATGCAAGAAGCTGAGGGTTCAATTTCTCCTTCTTCGCCAGCGTGACTGCTCTACGCTCCGCGCGTCTAGCAACCGCCCTCGCCACATGCAGCGCCGTTGCCGCCGTCGCCCCGCTAGGAAGAATGAACGTTGACAAGGGCGACAATTCAGAGTCAAGCCTGTCGATGTCCCGCTCGAGGTGCTTGACCATCTCGTCAGTGACCTCGACTCTCCGCGGTTTTCTTTTTCTCGAACGCGTCGCAAGCTCAGCCCCCACGACGAAGAGATCTCGCTGAACCTTCTCAAGGATCTCCTCAACTTCCTTGTCTTCTGTCAGCGATCTGGCGTGTCCGATCGTTGACGACAGCTCGTCGACGGTTCCGTACGCCTCGATCCTTGACGCGTCCTTCCGAACCCTCTCGCCTGAGAATAATCCGGTCTCCCCGCTGTCACCTGTTCTAGTGTAGATTCTCGGCATAGGAACCAGCCTGAAGGATAAGCCACGTGTCTTTCAATTCAGAGTTTCCATGCAGGATCAAACAGGAGTAAGATCCTCCATTCTCTCCGTACGACCTTTGTCCCACGAAAGGCCCAGTCATAATCACTTCGTTCAGGCATGGCTGGGATTCGTGTGCGACACACGTGGCTTGCAGCTCTGCTGGGCGGGGGCAGGTGAAATGATTAAGAGGCTTGGGAACCTCTGATACCTCCTCAGTAGCCACGTTTCGATCGCAACGGTCCCTCGGATCCTATACGCGTGGGCTTGAATATGCGGCCTCCTGATTCCGGCTCTTTCATGGAAGCTCGGCCAATCCGAAGGCTTGGCCAGAACTTCCTAGTCGACGCGGCTGCCCGTAACCTCATCGTGAACTCCGCCGAACTGTCCAGATCGGATACTGTGCTCGAGGTTGGGCCTGGATCCGGGTTCCTCACGGAGGCGCTCGTCGCCCGCGCGGGCAAGGTTGTCGCGGTTGAGAAGGATCCCAGGTTAGTGAGAATTCTCAAGCGGAGACACGCGCGAAACAGAAGACTGCGCATTGTCGAGGGCGACGTGCTTGAGACGAAGCTCCCAAGTTTCAACAAGATCGTGTGTAGCCCTCCGTACTACATCTCATCGCGGCTGGTGCTGCTCCTGATCTCCAAGAGATTCCGCCGCGCAGTGCTGACCCTGCAGAGGGAGTTCGCTGAGCGGCTCGCGGCTAAGCCCAGCTCGCCAGACTACGGCAGAATCACCGTAATGGTGCAGCACAAGGCGTCAGTTGAGCTGGTCGGGGTGATTCGAAGGGATTCATTCAGGCCCGTGCCGAAAGTTGATTCCGCTGTGGTTGTAATCCGAAGAAAAAGGCCAGAGGTGCCGGTGAAGAGCGAGCGGCTATTCGGCGATATCGTCAGATTCCTCTTCACCCAGAGGCGGAGGAAGGCGAAGAAGGTTCTTCGCCGCTACCTTGAGACGCTCCTAGGGCGCGGAGTTCTCACGAGTTCGGATCTTCCCTCTTTGTCAGACGCTAGAGTGTACGAGTTGCCCGTCAGTGACTTCGAAAGGCTGTCAAACGAGATCTTCAGGATGAGGAGCCAGAGCCTTGACTGACCCGGCGAGGACGAATGCGCAACCCACCCCTAGCGAAAAGCTGGGAAAGCGTTTCCGAGTGGTTCTCGTCGAGCCTGAGAAAGAAGGAAACATAGGCGCAATTGCGCGGTCAATGAAGAACTTCGGGCTCACGGATCTGTGCATCGTCTCCCCGAAGACGTCTATCGGAGACGAGGCCTACCGTTACGCCACACACGGCAGAGAGATACTCGAGAAGGCTCAGATTGTCGAGAACGTATCAGAAGCCTTGGAGAGGATCGAGCACATCGTCGGCACAACAGCGATCGTTGGCAGGAGTACCAGAAACCTTCTCAGGATCGCCATCAACCCAGCCCAACTGGCCTCACGGCTTGCAGGGACGAGCGGACCCGTGGCGCTGCTCTTCGGAAGAGAAAGCTCAGGGCTCACAAACACCGAGCTGGAGAAATGTAACATAATCGTCAACATACCGGCAAGCGAAACCTACAACGTCCTCAACGTAGCTACCGCTGCCTCGATCCTCTTCTACGAACTTTTCAAGGTCAGGTCAGTGCGCTCATCCTCGCTTGAACCCTCGCGTCAGTCGCTCGAACGGCTAGCATCGACCTTCGCCAGCCTCGCTGACGCAGCGGATCTTCCTGCTCACAGGAGGCGGCTCGCTGACAGAGCGTTTAGGAACGTTTTGTCGAAGTCGTTCATTTCGAGAAGAGAGGTATCCCTGATCATGGGCGTACTGAGAAGAATCAAGGACAAGACGCAGTCCAAGCCGACGGAAACCACGAAAGAAACGCGCAACCAAAGTTGAGCTGAAAGCACCGGCTCGTATAGGAGGCCTCCCCGTAACAAGCCAGAGGATTTGCCCGGTACACGATTCCCGAGCTCATACTAACTAGGCCGAGATAGTTGATGTGGTGCAAGGCGATAGCCAATTCCAGATAGGATGACTCTGCCGGAAGTGAAGCGAGAGGTTCGATGGTTCAAATCTCTCCCTGCCTACTAATAGTCGAGCAACAGTGACCCAGGGTTCCTCGACCGCCCACGATATGACGAGAAGGAATCCCCATACAAGTTGAGGATCGAAATTCTGAGAAAAATGGGAGGAGAGTAGGGTGCGTTCAGTAGCCGCGCCCTACTTCATCGGGACTGTCACTATGCTGTCGCTGCCTTCTATCGGTGTTCCGTCCAGCAATGAACCGGTGAGGGAAGCCTCTGTCATTCCGGTTGTGATCCCAGTTGCCTGCGTCCTGAAGTGCAGAATGAGGTCTGTGATGCCATCACCGTTCACGTCCTCGAATGCATAGTGCGCTGGGGCAGCGGCGTTGGGGCCAAACGTAAGGGACATCACGTCTACTGTGGAGACATCGAAGGTCTCGCTGCCTATGATGGCGACAGGTATGACGCCCCTGCTTTTGAGATTGATTGGGTTAGGGTAGCTTCCGGGTTTGATGTCGATGCTCACGGTGGTGACAGGCTCTGTGGCTTCGAAGTCGTAGATTGTTTCGTCAGCGCTGTTGAATCCAATTGTGAACTTGTCCAGGTAGGCCTCGAAGACATCGGTGGCTGAAGCATAGCCGACGAGAACCCTAACTCCTCCGAGACCCTCAACGTTCACGATCTTGGCGTTGGGCTGTTTCGCGGTGTATTCGCTGAGAGGCTTGACTCCGGTTCCGGGGGTGGCGTCGGCGATTCCGTTCAGCGACCACCAACCGCCAATTGCTGCATTCCAGTATTGCCAAGTGTCTAGCGCGACGGCGCCTTGGTCGGGTAGGTTCTGGTTGCCGGAGGCGGTGGTCTGGTAGGCTGGTTCGAAGAATAGCATGTCGTCGACCGCGCCATCGCCTTCGAAGTCGATGTTGAGGATGATGTATGGGATCTGCTGTCCGTTCCATTTGGATGCGTAGGTCCAGTAGCTCAGTGATGTCAGGCTGCTGAGCATCATGCCGGCGTAGTCGCTGTTCCGTAGCTGGGCGGATTCGTCACCATGTGTTCCCGTGAAGAGGTGGGCGCTGCCCACGCCGAGCGGAGGTGTAGATGGACCATTGACTAGGTCGCCTATTCCGTCTGTAGATGTCACGAGGAAGGCCCATCCAGCCATGTGCGCTGGGGAGACGACTAGCGTTGTTGTCGCATGCGCAGGTACTATGAACGCCAATGAGGCGAGTAGTATTGGCAGCAGTAGTGTAGCAGGAAGTGTCCGCGCGAGTCTTGAGTGGTGCATTTTTCCTCGGTTGGAAAGGCATGGAGCGGGGTATATTAGCGTTCCGTACCTGAAACATGGACGTTCCGCAACGATCGGTCACCGCTTGCCTTTGGCGCCGTTGACCGTTATCTTCTACAGGCGCAATGTATCATCGAAGCTGCTATGACGACAGCCGTAGTGCTTGCATTCTGAGCTTGATTCCTGCTTGTCCTAGGCTAACTCTTACTTTTCAGCTTAAGGACTGCTATCTACTCAACTCCAAAGAAGGGACGCTCTAGATTGGAAACCAGACATCTGGCCTTCTGCCCCAAGTACCTCTTCGGCAGCCCAGCAGTCGACAGACTACGAATGCTAGCTCTCAGGTGTTATAAGCTGCCAAATCGCTCCCAACGGACATGGCAGACGCAGTGAAAGTTATGCCGGTTCATCCGTACATACCGAATAGCGACCCTGAAACGAAGAAAGAGATGCTCAAAGAAATCGGAGTGCAGAGCGTAGAAGAGCTCTACGCAGATATCCCCGAGCGAATAAAGCTGAAGAAAAGGCTACAGCTGCCTCACGCGAAGTCGGAATATCAGGTAAGAAGAGATATCGAAGCTATTCTGTCCAGAAACAAGACTTGCGGTGAGCTCTTCAGTTACCTAGGAGCGGGCTGCTGGCCGCATTACGTGCCCGCGGTCTGTGACGAGATCAATTCGCGAGTTCCAGAGCATGATTGGCGACCTGGTTGCAATGGACGTTGTGAGTTTCCCGTGGTATAGCTGGGGAAGTGTTTCGGCTGACAGCGCCCGTATGGCTGTAATGATCACCAACCGTCACGAGGTCCTAGTCCCTAGGACGGTCGGTCCGGATAGGCTGTCGGTTATGCGAGGACACTGTGAAGGCTTAGCGGATTTCAAGCTGGTCAAGAACGACCTTGAGAGCGGTCAAGTTGACATTGAGGATTTGAAGAGCAAGATCTCGTCAAAGACGGCGGCGGTTTACATTGAAAACCCTACACACCTGGGATTCGTCGGGTCACAAGGCGAGGAAATCTCTCAGCAGGTATCGTGCTGTGTACAGGAAGCCTACCATCATGGCGCCGGGAAAGAATGTTGTCAAGAGCAACAGCTGAGCGTCATGCATGGAAGCGGGGTTCTCTGCCTTTGGCAGGAACGGACGGATGTACCAGCCCGCAGGATACTCCTTTTGCAGGATTACGCCGACTAGTAAAAGCAATAACAGTCCGACAGAGCCGGTCCAGAAAGCCGTTGAGCCCCAGTCAGTTAGCACAGATCCTCCTGGTCCAAAGCCTGATGTGCAGAACCCAACTGGGATAAGAACGCAGAGGATCGCATAGAGAGCAGCTATGATCACACCAGTCAGATACTGAGTCCACGCCTGCACCGACGTGCCACATCCAATCGAATTCTATCGCATATTTCCTAGATCATCATAGAAATTCTGACGAACATCACACAAGTCTAGCTTTGACCTTTCTGTAGACTCTCATAGGCCCTGTCATCCCTGCACGCTCTTGTAGATACCACAGCATATTCCTACTAATGCCTATTCTTTTGGCCTCTGCTGTTGTCAAGGAGAGAATTTGCTTTTTCGTCACCTCGCAATCTCGCGATTCTACGGCAGTTCTTGGCTCTTCGAAGTCCAAGTCACTGCGTCTGCCGGAGGTGTAGTTGGCTAGCTCTTGGGCCTTCAGGCGGATCAGCGTATTCCAGCTGCAGAACTTCCTTTTGTATGCAGCAGGTGAGTTGAACTTGATTCGTAGAGCATCGATGAGTTTCCTTGCTGCTTCTGGTCTGAGCCTGAGAGTGTAGTTGTCCATTCTGTAGAAGTCTCTCTTGCTGAAATGACCGCTCAATTCCAGCTCATTCTCGGGTGTTACACAGTTCAAAGTCGGCTAACTTGACAGTCTTAAACGCAAATTTCAGCCTGTCTTCGGCGCCTGGTTCACCAGAACCACGCCGACCAATATCAGGGATCCGCCGACGGCGACGTTAGGATCCACACGCTCGCCGAGCATGAGCCATCCCAACAGGACCGCAACGATCGGCGTGATGAAAGTGAAGAGCGAGATCCTCGTAACCTCCATGCGAGTGAACAGCCAGTACAGCGCAAGGAATCCGTAAACCGACCCAGCCACAGCAAGGTAGAGGACCGAAAAGATCGATGTCTCCCCGAAGTCAAGGGGGACCCCACGCTCCAAGACAACCCCTGCCGCCGTCAGAAGAACCGCGCCGACGCCCATCTGTACCACGACGTTCACTGTGGAATTGATATACGCAGAGTACTTCTTTCCGACCACGTTCGCGCATGCAGCGCTCCCGGCGGCGGCGATGACAGCAACCCCGCCCCAGAATGAGCTGACTGTGAACATCAGCTCTCTGGAGAAGATGATCGTCACGCCAACGAAACTCACCAGCATGCCCACCAGCTTCCATGCGGTGACGCTCTCGCCCGGAATCAGGAAATGCGCGAAGACGACAACGAAGAACGGTAACGTAGCGAAGAGCAGTGCGGTCAAGCCAGCGGTCATGTACTGCTCGCCCCAGAACGTGAGTGCGTACGGAACCGTGATCTGGGTTAAGCTGAGGAAGAGCATAACTCGCCAGATGCCTTTGTCCCTCGGGAATTCGATCTTCTTCGCGACCGCGTAGGTCAGGAGGAACCCCCAAGCGATAAGAAATCGTATGCCCGCGAAGGTGAGCGGAGGCAGGGACCCTAGGCCTACCTTGATCGCCAGCCACGTCGAGCCCCAGACGAAACAGAGCGATCCGAACACAATCCCTGGCAGTATCTCGCCAGACCTAGAAGCTGCCATAGTCGACTCTTATCCTCTCGCTGTTTGCCACACGACCGTACCGCTGCGGCCGACCTGCCGAATGGAGTTCTCTTCGCGTCCGTCTCAGGCCAGCTTAAGTCTTGCTTCGAACCTCGACCAGTTCGACCTGACAGCTCACGTTCGTTGGTTCATCTCGCGACCGGCAGCCTAGCCATAGATTCGATGGAGGCTCTCTGTTCCAGCTCCTTGCCGCGGAACTCCCTCTCGCTGGCAGTGGAGAACCACCGTTTCCTAGGACTTGCTACCGAAAGTCGAAAGCGCGCCTGGCTCGCACGTAACTTGAAAGTGACGTAGACACCATCCAACCATTCGCGGCCTCCAAATCTCAGTAGTCCGAGAATTCTCTTCATCATATTCAGCCTGTCAATTGCGCTTCCCAAGAAAGCTGTCTTACTCGTCGTCGTCACGCCTCACCTCCGTCCAGTGTTCCGAGAATACGTGAGCCAGGGACGTGCAAGATCCTTGGTCGTCAGCCGAACGCCAACAGTCCATCCTTCACTGTATGCGAATTCGATGGAGTCTGATTCCCGAAGCTCATTGATCGCCGCCTGCAGCAAGGGTTTCGTGCGGCCATCCAGATTGCTTTCGAGCATCGAGACGGGCAATGCTTGATCGCGCGGCCACGACTTCTGCAGCGTTGACAGGATCATGTGCTTGAATGCCGCCGTTGCATTGCTCATTGCTCCCTCGGATCGGCACAGACTCAAGACGTTCACCGTGATACTCATTCACATCGCCTCGGATCGCATAGAAGGCTTAACTGCGAGTAGAAGCTTGTACCGTCGTAGGACGACTCTTTGGAGCCGTCAAGGGATGGAAGCTTGGAGCAGTCGTAAGACGGCAAATCAGTTATAAGCAGAGATTCGTAGGATAGGGGTAGCGAATCAGCGATGTTTGAGATCAGTTTCAGGGCCAGGCACGAGTGTCCGTATGTGCAGTTCTCAACGAAGCATCCGGAAGTGAGGATCCTCGAGTGGTGCAACTTGAGCACAGATGTGCTTGAGATCGCATGCCCAGATATCGAGACCTTCACCACTATCGGGCCCGACTTGGATGGCCTGCTTTCTTGGAGAGGAGGCAGAGTTCTCAAGAAGAACTTCTTGGAGAGGAACCTTCAGGTCATCGTGAAGACCTGCCGTGACAGCAAGATCAAGCCCAGCATATCCGGAGTAGTCCAGAAGAACTCCTTTCTCGAGATACCGCCCATAGTCTACCATGATGGCTGGGAGGAGCGTAGAGTCATAGGCTTCAGGGAGGCCGACTACAAGAGACTGTTCCGCGGCCTCAGTAGCTTGGGGCAAGTTGAGATACTAGAGAAAAAAGTGCTCGCCGAGAGAAGCATCCGCGACGCCTTCGTCATCTCCCTAAGCAGCGTATTCTCCGAACTGACCGAAAAGCAACTCGAAGCTCTTCAGGTCGCGCTTGAGTACGGTTACTATCAGGTGCCGAAGAAAGCGACCGCCGAAGAGATAGCCCGGAAGCACAGAGTTCCCAGAACCACCTACGAGGAACACGTCAGAAAGGCTGAGAGCAAGATCTTCCGCGCTATGGCCCCTTACATCAGAATGTATGCATCCAGGGCCCCGCGACTGGTCGAACGTGCGCCACAGATCACCACAAGGTGACAGAGCACCCGCCAGCTCGAGAAGCTATCATAATATCGCCACTCGCTCCTTGAGGGCGAGATCTGCGGAGCGAGGTGGGCGGCGACGGATTCCAAGAACGAGCATGGACGCTCAGACCCGGAGCGGCAGATCGTCATCCTCATCGCCGCCGATGCACTCTTCGGCTTCGCCGTCGGATTCAGTTCGCCGTCTGTGGCTCCGCTCATCGTGGCGCTCGGGGTCAGCATATCCTTCGTTGGCCAAGCACAGACATTCGGCGGCTTGGGGGCGACCTTCTCCCGTCTTCCGGTAGGCGTGGCCGTGGACAGGATTGGGAGGAAACCCTTCATCCTCCTTGGCGGTCTGGTCACACTCATCGGCTTCGTCTCATACTCGCTCGCCACATTCTGGTTGCTCCTCGGCGCGGGCATAACCCTCGTCACACTAGACTACGCCATTCGAGCAACCGCATCCTATGCGGCGCTGGGCGATGCCGCACGATCCGGACGAGTCGGAAAAGTCTTCAGCCTCGACCTCGGCGTCACAGAGACTGCCGCAACTATTGCTCCCCTCCTCGGAGGCTACGTGGCAACCGTAATGGCGGCGCCAACACGGCTCATCTTTGCAACTTCAGCCTGCATCGTCGCTGTGGCAATCCTAGTGGTCCTATTGGGTTACAAACCTGCGCCGGTCCAAAAAACGAGAGTAGAGTCAGACGACTCATGGAGGTCTCTCATTCGCGCTGACAGGCGGCTCCTCCGTATCGTCGCAGTTGTGGCATTTGATGCGGCCGCGTGGAGGATATCATTCCCGTTCTGGGCGCTCTACATCTTCAAGGAGATGAATGCGACCCAGGAACAGCTGGGAATCGCCCTTGCCATCTCCGCGGGCATTCCCGCGTTGACAGGGCTGACCTTAGGCTCGAAGCTCGACAAGGTGGGTAGGAGACCATTCCTAGCCGTGAGCGAGTGGTGCGCGGTCGGCGCGTTCCTGCCTCTGCTGCTGACTTCCCGGCCTGAATTTGCCTACATTTCTGCCGTGTTCTGGGGGCTTGTCTACAGTCTCTGGATGCCCGCCATAAACGCGTATATCGTAGACCACTTCGGCCGAGAGAGATTTGGGCAGACGCTCGGAACCATGAGCCTCATCGCTGGACTCGCTTCTGCGGCGTCGCCTGCGCTTGGAGGCTGGATGTGGGACAACATATCGCCCAAAGCACCATTCATCCTCACCCTCATCCTCGCCAGCTCCATCGGCCTCGTCATCTGGTTCAAGATCAAAGAACCTAGCTCGACAAGGTCGTTCTAACAGAACCATGACGACCCTTCTATTGCTGGCCGGAGATGTTCCTACTGAACTCCTAGGCCTATCGCGACAAGCAGGAGGACGCCGACAACCGCCATCACGGCGCCAAGGAGGAGTGTGGTCTTAGCTGCGTTTCTGGCGTGCATCTGCCTGAACCTCACAATCGCCTGCCTGCTTGAGAAGGCGAGAAGGATCGAGGTGAGCGGAACGATGAAGACCGCGTTGTATGCAAACAGGTACGGAATCTTGAGCGGCGAGTCCGTTATCAGAGAAAGGAAAGTCATGTAGACGCCGCCCGTGCAAGCGCATGGGAAGTTGTGGAATCCAATCAGGATGCCTGCAGTGAAAACTGCCGGCACACCGCCGACTTTCATGAACCGCACGGCTCTTGTACTGATCGCGTGCGAGACCGACTCGAACTTGAGCGGGAACGCGCCGGGTCGAAAATAGTTGATTACGTTCGCCATGCCGATCGCGAGCATACCCGCTGCAGCGATTCTTGCCAGAAAGTGCGGTACGGTTGGGAGTGTAATGAAGAGCAGAGTGACTCCCA
>Ga0209725_1000689_pt1 | contig 20172 bp, 17 predicted proteins | sample I18A1metaG_FD_184145 | JGI IMG/M metagenome (GOLD analysis project Ga0209725, IMG submission 184145) | Lake sediment bacterial and archeal communities from Gulf of Boni, Indonesia to study Microbial Dark Matter (Phase II) - ​I18A1 metaG... | ecosystem: Environmental > Aquatic > Freshwater > Lake... | reverse complement strand
TGCTTCGACAGCATCATCTACAAACATATAATCGCGAACATGCTTACCCGATCCTCTGACTGTTATCTTCTTGCCTAGAATCGCTGAAGAAACAAAATCTGGGATTGCCCTCAGAAAATTCAGGTCACGTCCACCATAGACGTTTGACGACCGGGAGATCGATATACACAGCCCATACGTTTTGAAGTATGCGTACGCTGCTCTTTCCGCTGCAATCTTGCTTGCGTCATAAGGAGATTTCCCTAGTAGTGGGTGCTCTTCAGCGATGGGAAGACTGATGGGGTCTCCGTACACCTTGTCTGTGCTGGCGTAGATGAGCGCTTGACCTTGGTCACTTCTTCTTACAGCCTCGAGTAAGTTGATTGTGCCTTGGAGATTAACTGAGAAAGTCTCGACGGGATCTTTCAAGGATGAACTCACTTGCGTTATCGCTGCCAGATGAAAAATTGCATCCTTATCCTTCACGATCTGTTCAACTACGTCCGGGTTTCTTATGTCTCCATAGACTATGTCAACCTTGTCTTCGAAAGATTGTATACAAGATCTCCGCGGGGAATTCGGCCTAACAAGGATCGTCACAGACTTGCTTTCCTTCGTCAACCTGTCAGCTAGCCATGACCCTATGAAACCGGTGGCTCCAGTCACTAGGATTTTCATATCTATTAGAGAACTCAATTCCACCACTCATCTCCAAAACTTCAGGGTAGTTCACATAGGAATCCTGAGTGTCGTCATCAAATTCATCTAGCACTTCCTTGGATATGTTCGTACAAGCTCTAGATAAAATTACATACGTTCGTAAAGGATCTCCAAACGTAATTATGGTTACTGTTTGAATTTGCTTGTCTTCGATTCATGACTACCTCTTCTGAAAACTTCACTACCCGAAAGCTCAATTTATAGCAACTCACGGACTTCCGACCGCCAACCGCCACTTTCAGTATAACGAGCTTGTAAGGAATCTTATGATCAAGGAGTTCAAGCTCAGATAGAAATCACTGTGTCACCATAATCGTTTTCGTCAGAGTGGCCCCAAACCAAGTTACGCCCTCTCGAAGCATTCGCCAATCAGTTGAATAAGATCCTGGAGTTGTAGGAGCTACCATCGTGAATGTAAAAACCTTCTCCTGTCCACTTTCAATTATCTCGGAAGGATCTAATTCTTGCCTTGGAAAGGCAAAGGGATCGCTGTCGCCTGGAGAGCCCAGCTTATAGCCGCTGGACGCGGTCCAAGTATTCGAACCCAAGTTCCTGACTCTGATGTGTACCACATAGGATTGACCGGCAACCATCGTACTGGGAATATCTTCGCTCACGATCACCGCGTCATATGCAAGTATGGAGGACACGGTCACAGTCTTCGATAATGTCCCCCCGAACCAAGCAACCAATTCACGAAGCATCCGCCAATCGGTCACGTAAGTGCCAGACGTGGAAGGAGCAGTCATCATGAACGTAAAGGTCTTCTCTTGACCAGGCACGATAGACTCTGAGAGAGCAAGTTCCTGCCTAGCAGAACCGAAAGGATCGCTGTCGCCTGGAGAACCCAACTTGTAGTTGCTAGCTTGCGTCCAAGTACTCGTTCCAGTATTCCTAAGAGTCACTTCCACAGCGTATGATTGACCAGCTGTCATCGCTGACGGAATTGTATCGCTCACGACTATCGCATTATCGACCGGACTAGCCACCTTCACAGTGACAGTCAGAGTCTGTCCAAACCATGCAACGCCCTCCCTCACCATGCGCCAGTCCGTCGTATAGGACCCCGCTGAATGGGGAGCAGTCATCGTGAACGTGAAGATTTTCGACTGGCCTGGAACGATGGAATCGCTTGGATCCAGCAGGATGCGAGGAAAAGCAAAGGGATCCGAGTCACCTACCCCTCCGAGCTTATAACCCGCTGCCGCCGTCCAAGTTGTTGTGCCAGTATTCCGGACAGTGATTTGCACAGAATAACTCTGCCCAGCGGTCATGGTAGTGGGGATATTGTTACCCGCGATTGAAGCAGAATCTATCAAACCGCTGACTGTTACCCTGACCGTCAATGTCTGCCCGAACCAGGTTACTCCTTCACGGAGCATCATCCAGTCGGTTATGTAGGTTCCTGGGAGAGCTGGTGCGGTCATAGTGAAAGTAAAAGTCTTTTCTTGACCATAGCCGATAGAATCCGATGTATCCAATGAAACCCTGGGAAAGGCGAAGGAATCGCTGTCCCCGGGCGAGCCCAATTTATAACCAGCCGAGGCTGTCCAAACGTTGCTCCCCGTGTTTCTTACGGTTACGTGAACAGTGTAGGATTGGCCGCTCATCATACTTACAGGAATATCGTTGCTAACAATCGTTGCTCCGTAACTTGGAGTGGACGTGACGGTAATGGTCTTGGTTAAAGTACCCCCGAACCATAGGAGTCCCTCCCTCAACATCCTCCAATCAGTCATGTAGTATCCTGCCGTGGGAGGGGCAGTCATCATGAATAAGAATGACTTCACTTGTCCAGGCGCTACGGAATCGGAAGGACTCAAAAGTTGTCTCGGAAAAGCAAACGGGTCGCTGTCGCCTGGTGATCCTAGCTTCACACTTTCCGATGCAATCCAAGTCTTTGTACCCGTATTCCTAAATGTGACGCTAATTGAATAAGACTGGCCCGCAGCCATCGAAGAGGGAATCGTGTTCTCGACAAGTACGGCATCGTAGTCGCTAACAGCAGATGGATATATGAAACGGATTCCGGCGACATCACCAGTTCCAAGCGTTCTTTTCTTGGTTTCACCAGGAGCAGCATATCCATACATGGTTTGCTCACTATCCGCTTGACCATACAAGTCGTCTAGAGACAATGTGTGGCCCGCCTCATGAGTACCCACATTTTGAATGTCAAATTTGCCAGGTTCTCCATATGAAGACCATGTCTCCGACGTATCAAACACTATGTCGAATTCAACAATATGACCGCTATAAGGATAGTACCAGTAGCCGCACTGTGCCAATATGCTTCCTGGCCCATCAACATATTCCCAAGAAACAACGTTAAAGCCGTCGTAGCGAGAACCTGTAACAGTTGTCGTTCCTACATAGGTGTAGTCCATATAAGAGTAAAGGTCATCCTCCCACGTTTGAAATGATTGTTGAACTGCCACCCTAAATGAATCAGATACGGCTTCATTAATATAATATCTCACGGGTAAACTCGTTGAGTCCCAATGAAGCCCCGAGTAACTGTATCCAGATGAAGCTGCCTGAAGATTTCCTGAAAGTGAATTCTTACCTCGTCTTCCACCCACAATTGTGAATTCACCACTGGCGTCTAGCTTCAGGAAGACCTTTACTCTTTCATTCTTTGCGAATTGAGGGGCAGCTGAAGTCAAGAAGCCGAGGTCCCCGATTACTCCTCCGGGACATGTCACAAATATCTCATTCCCTTTGGACGCACCCTTCAAGTACGACTCAACTTCGATGCCTACGCTAGAGTAAATCAAACTGCTATCGTTATCCCAGAAAGATTGAATACTCTCGACTCTGCCGATCAGGATGTGTGTAGCTTTAGAATCTAGTCCCGGATCGTCGTGTGTACCCTCTGCGAGACTTGTATCTACATTTGCGAACAGTCCAACGATAAGAACGAGCACAGCTAACCGAAGAACGCCCCTTACCCGGCGCATTATTCCAAGCCCTTCTATTCAGATTCAATTAGAACTAGCTCATCAATTAAGGACATTCTCTCCAATAAGCGTTATATCCTCTCGAAAAACGTATTTCAAGCGAAGTGATTACAAATTCGCTCCTAGGAGGTCATCGACCATTCCGCCTTTGTATTCTATGAGTACATCATCAAGACGCAGCCAGTCCTGAACTCTTGGACGGAATCGTCTACAGATACCGAGGAGAGAACCTGATCGTGATAACTGTCCTTGGCTTTAGGAGAACGATCAAATCTAGACCGAAGAGTTCAGGCTAACCGACAAGAAGCTTCTCCCAAACCTCTTTCTAATATGTCTATTCTCGCACTCACAAAGGAATGTGCATCCGAGCCTTGAAAACATGGCTGGAGCCCTCCAGATCCTAGAGGGAAAGAGATTCACATACGAAGAGTTCTGGGCTTTGAAGGCTATCAATTTCACAGTTAACCACGGCGAGTCTATAGGGGTCGTAGGCGAGAACGGAAGCGGAAAGAGCACCCTGCTAAAGGTGATGGCGAACATCCTAAGGCCGAACAGGGGGAGAGTTAAAGCATCTGGGAAGATCGCGCCATTTATGCGTCTTCACCACTTCGGTGAGTCTCTAACGCACCCTCATCTGCCTGATTTCATAGAGAAAGTTCATTCCAAGGGAATACTGATCGGTGGAATGCGAAGGGTTCTTTGCTTTTCAAGGATTCGCAAACTAGCAAGAATCATACTTTATCAAAAGGTTCGCACGCAGAGGTCTACCGGTGAGCCGAGCTTTCTTCAAACATTGCTTTGATGTATTCCTTGAATCTTCCGATGTACTCTTCGTTCAGCTCGACGTTTTCGAGCCAGACGATTTTCTCAAGCCCTTTTTCGGACACGTTTTGATTGTTAAGACGAGCATAATATCTCGTATCGTGGACACCGCTTCCATCAAAACCGATGTTTCGCACTAAACCTCTGGTTGGCAGTAAATGTACCTTCCTAAGCCATAGGGCTGCTACAGCAACCTGAACGGCCCAGGTCTTGGGACCCTCGCCTCGCACACAGCCTCGCGCTGCATTTCCCATGTCAGAACCTGCAACGTCCGGCACATTCCTCAGGCCGTCAAATAGTTCGGAGATACTTGAGCGGTATGAAGCAATCGACTCCCATTGGTGCTTCCAAGTAGCCCATCCCCAGCACATGAACCTTGCGCAACTAACTAAAGAATACTGGTAGTTCTCGAAGAATGCTTGGCTAATCGGTTGGTATCCTCCGATCGAGAAAACCTCTTTGAAAGATTTGTAATGTGCCAAAGCCTGATGCATAAACGAATAGAACCCAGGCATAGGCAGACAATCATCTTCCAGAAACACTGCTGACGGATATTCATTCAATACCAAGGTGATGTTATCGGCCAGGCCTGGCAAACCTTGATTCTGTTCCCCGAAATGAAGCTCCGTATTAGTCCAGTCAACATGCTCTGCTATGGCTTTGCAGAGCCGCACCGACGGAACATCAGCGTCATGCCGGGGCCCATCCACAAACACGACAAGTGAGTCGATGTTCTGCTGCTGTAATGCTGTAAGAACGCGCACAAGTTTTTCAGGACGGTTGAATGCAAATACCACGCAAGGCACGTGCATATCCACTACACCAGCTCTTAGCTTTGCTGATTCTTAACCGAGAGACTTGTTAATATTACCTTTGAGTGAATATTATCTGTAAAGTTTACCCTATGCTTTATTCCCCGCGGCCTTCAGTGATGGTTTTGCTAGCGGATCTTATAACTCAAGGATGGTGAGTTTCCCGATCGATGGAGTCAATAGGCTACATTGATGTGAGCGGCGTCGGAACAACCCCAATCAAGGCATCCCTTGTAAGCTCATCATCATGTGGCTTGCTTATGGGGTAGCTCATTCTCCAGAGTTTTAGAGCAACCTACAGTCGACCCCGCTTCAGGAATCAATACAATACTTGTTCGTTGCCGTTATCGTCCCTAACCTTCACGAAATGATCCGGTCAAATCAACCCAACGGAGCACGTCTGCGAAAGCGCATGGCAGTTCCAATGGACGCAAGAAGCACAAGGACACCAGCCGCAACAAAGGTCCCTAGTGATGTGAACTCGTTTACAGTTTGTTCTGTAGTAGTCGTTGTTGTGGACAACTCGTTTCCCATCTGGAACCGTCACTTCATACGGTAGAGTTGGTAGATGGCAGTATTCTTGGACGGTCTAATCATAGAGCGTTTGGACAAGTGATGGTAGCCTTAATGGGCATTTTTTTACTAGTAGAGGGATATAATTCCAACGAGCCGTCCACACAAATTGTTTCAGTATAGCGAGCTTGTGACGAATTTGACGATCAAGGAGTTCAATCTTAGGTACCGAAACTCCGTCTTGGGCTTCTTCTGGTCCCTTCTTAATCCGCTGGCTACGATGATCATCCTGAAATTGGTCTTCTTCATAAGGGGTTGGATAACATGCTACAGATGGTAAGACACGCTTGCATGGAATATAGGTACAAATTCCTAGAGAAGATTGGTAAGCCCATTATTAAACCTTGGATGCGGTATAGGGAGATAGAGATTATCGAAGAAATCTTGAGAAATCTGAAGCCTAGAAAGTGTCTAGAATGGGGTGCTGGGTACAGCACCATACGCTTCCCCAAAATCCTTGAGAGGAATGCTAAATGGATTTCCATAGAACATGAACATGAATGGTTCCTCAAGATTCAAGATAACAAGAATTCCAATACCGCACTATTTTACATACCTCCGAATAAATTTCCCTGGACAGATGAATTTGGAGATGGATGCTATTCCGACTTGAAGGACTATATAGAATTTCCAAGAAGATTCGGAAAGTTTGATTTTGTACTTATTGATGGCAGGGCGAGAGCAGACTGTTTAGTTGAATCCTACGAACTAGTCAAAGATTTTGGGGTCGTCGTCCTCCATGATGCTAATAGAAAACACTATCACCAAAATTTTCAACTGTATCAGTATCAAGTGCTGTTCAAGGATTATCGTCAAGATGAGGGGGGCTTGTGGATCGGGAGTAAGGGTGTTGACATTCGGCAAATTTTCGATGTGGATAAGCACAAGAACCTTTGGAAGAATGTTTCTAGATTTGGAAAGGCGCTTGGGATATGACAGCTCAAATCGATTGGTTAACCGAGCATACGGATGTTACAGCTGACTTCAAGGCTTCCTTAGAAAGAAACCAGCCTCAAGTCAAAGAAAAATGTAAGGCGACGGTTAGATCAAAGATCTTTGATGACCTCGCCTTTGATGTGCAGGTTGCCCTTCCGGTCTAGGACAGCGATCTTTTCTCCAGTATTGTTTAGGAACGCCAATCCAGCCTCATCATTCTCTGTGACCTTGAAGCTGTTCGCGAAGGTTATATCTCCTGTTATGAATCCTTGAGTAGCTCTAACTTTTCCGACTACATGCAGCTTCTCGCTCGGCGTCTCTGTTCCTACACCCACGTTTCCAGCGTTGTCTATTAGGAGGCGTTTCGTTGATGGTCCTGATACAGCTGTCCCTACGTCTCCTATGAAGAATGAGCCATTATTGACGCCTGATGCGTCTACGCCTACATAGAATGTTTTCCAGACGGTGTTGAAATCGCCTGGTGCTGTCCGGACGAGTATGAAGGCTGAGCTGTTCACATCCCTATCCATTCGGAACACAGCGTTATTCCCTTGAAGATGAACTTGACGAGCAGGAGCAGCTATACCAACACCGAGCTTACCAGCAGCGTCAACCACGCTTAACGGTGTTCCAGCACTATTCTGCCACTCCTGAAGATTAGCAGTCTGGCCTGAGTAGCCTTTAGCAACAATCGGCCTAGCACCCGCGTTGCCAGCCATTCCGAGCACGCTTATACCGCTGGCTGCCCATGCGTATCCCTCGACGCCTCTCCTGCCACCCGATCCATAAACGCCTGTTCCGTCCGCCGAGTCCGTATGCGCATACACGCCTCTAGTGAACCCACTGAGTGCGTACGCATATCCATCAACGGCTGTCCCACTTGTTGAGTTTGACTGCCCAAATACACCTTTGGTGCCCCCAGTGCCTGCGGATGCGAATCCGACAACGCCCCACCCGTCCGACGAGGCCGTCCGCCCATATACGCCGTATGTCGATCCACTGCTTGCGGTTGCATCCACCCGAAAAGCCTCGCCGCTACTCACGCTTGACTCGAGTTTCGTTGTTCCGGTGCCATAGTTAGTCGCGTCTATAGCCATGTCCACAGCTTGAACTGGAGGTATAAGCGGCTTCCCGCCCAAGCGTTCAAGCAGTAATGTGGCGACGCCGCCCGCCGCAACGAGTTTCGCTAGTTTACGGAGGAACCTTCTACGATTAGAGTTCTCATTTCCCAAAAAATATCACCTCCTCTCGTTCCTATTCACTATAGAAGTATCTTGACTTGGCTATAGAAGTATTCCGACTTCAATTCGAAGAAGATGGAGTTGAATGATGTTTGCAAAAATGCCAATTTATCGAGATATTTTTTTCTCGCGCAAAACAAAGAACCCTCTAACCGTCTTAGACAGTCAATCGGGAGAAGAATAAGAGTGTTGGGTTAGAGGTCTTTGATCAGGTCGCCTTTGATGTTTATGTTGCCTTCGTGGTCGAATCTTGCTATTCTTTCACCATCCTCGTTGAGGAGTAGCAAGCCGGATTCTCTGTCTTCTGTGAGCTTGTAACCGTTCTTGAAGGCCATGTCCCCGTCGAGATTGTGCCTGCGAGGTGGATGTCAGGTGCAAATCTGGCATTTCCACCTTCACTTTGAACCAGCGTCTTGCTTGGTCATCTAGTCGGGTTTGCTGCGTGTAACGGTCAGGTCGAACCAAGAAAGGGATAGGGGAGGGGTGAGTGGTTCTAGGAGACTTCGGGGTGGAGGGTTGGTTTGATGGTTTGCTCAAGCGCCTCCAACCGTGCCCGTAGCTCCCTGATCTCGACTTTGTTTTCATATAGTTCTGTCCTCAGTTCCTCATTCTCCTCCTTGACCATCTGATATAGGGCTTGGATCGAAACCAGCGCTATACCGTCAGCGTCCACAGTGCTTATATGCCTATCATCCTCACCTAGGCCGAAGGCCTCATAGAAGTCCTGCGCCATAGGCCCAATATGCTGAATAGACGGGTCTTGAGACTTCAAGTTCCATTGCGTTATAGGTATGCGGCTCAAACGCTCCAAGACATCACGCCCATCCACTGCCACGAAATTCTCTTTGAGGTTCCGGTCGCAGATCATGCTCCAACTGCTGGCGCCCGCCGCTAGCAGGACGCCCACAGTCGCTCCTGAGTCTGAGAAGATGCGGGTTCCTCCCGCAGCGCGCACATCAAACTGATTGTTTGCTGACGAGGCGAAATCTGCGTCAGTCGAATCAGCCCAGACGAAAGCGCCTTGATGGTTTGCCTTAGCTCTTCTGCCCGCAGCAAAGCTGTAACCACCAGCAGCTGCGTTATCGGCTCCCCCGGGCACCGTGGCTTCAATCCCGCTGGCTGTGTTAGTCCAGCCTCCGCCAACCGTGGCATAATTGCCGCTGGCCGTGTTGGTGGCACCGCCGCCAATAGTGGCAGTATTTCCGCTGGCCGTGTGGTTGGACCCGCCGCCAACCGTGGCACAACTGCCACTGGCCGTGTTGGTGACACCGCCGCCAATAGTGGCATAAGTGCTGATGGCCTGGTTGCCGCTGCCTCCGCAAACTGTGGCATAACCGGCGCTGGCAGTGTTGCTGCCGCCTCCGCCAACCGTGGCAGCGGGTCGGTCTGAGGTGGTTCCTGTGTCGTCACCAGCTTGATTACTTCTTCCGCCTCCTACTGTTCCATAATCATCTGTGACTTTGTTTGGGTAGACGCTGGTGCCGCCTCCTGATATTGTTGCTCCAACCACCCCAGCCGTGACAGTGCTACCGCTGTCGCCCATGATAATATTGGGAGAGGTTCCTGCCACATGAAATAGCGCCTGCGGATTCGTTGTGCCGATACCCACATTCCCAGCGTTATCGATCAAGAGACGTTTCGCGGAGGGGCCTCCTACCGCTGTGCCGACATCTCCTATAAAGAATGAGCCATTATTGACGCCTGATGCATCGACGCCTACGTAGAAGGTTTTCCATATCGTAGTGAAAGAAGTGGGGTCGGTTCTGACTAGGATGAAGGCTGAGCTGTTCGCATTCCTGTCCATTCTGAAGCAGGCGTTACTTCCTACAAGATGAATCGCACGAGCAGGGCTGGCGGTTCCTATCCCTAGCCTCTTGTTAGTATTGTCCCAGAAGAGGTTTGAGTGATCATAAGCCAGGCCGCCTGCGCCATTCGAGAATGCAACATCCCCAGCCAACTGGGCGCTGACGGGCTTTATGAGCTCCTGCTGGAGCAGCAGCCCAGCAACACCTACACCCGCTGCAGCTGCGAGCTTGCGAATGAAGCTTCTACGGTCAGATCCATTATCCTCAATTTTTTCCTTCATTCATATCACCTCCCACATCTTTGAGTACTTATATCATCGCGCTCCTCATCAGCGCTCCTGTGAACACAGAGAAATCAGTGAGTTTAAAGGAAGCTAACGACGAATCCAAGGATACCAGTATATCGGTACCCAGGTCTATAGATTTGACATTTTCGCTCCTACTTCGATGATGCAATGCATAAGAAAGAAAGAGGGTTGGATTCTTGCCTTAACGATCAGGAGGGATTTTCGTGTGTGTACTTCAGGAAAAGTCAGGCGAATGCTTCAAGAAGCCATCTGTCTTGTATCCCGCTAGCTCAGAATTAAACGCTGGGCGGATGAAAGTGGAGAACAAGGTGCAGTAATTTTGAAGATAGTATCGCCTACGAAAAAAGATGGGAAGGAATTTCTTAGGCTCTTTGCCTTCTTTCTAGCTCCGCCACTTGAGCCTGCAGAGCTTCTACCTTTCTTTGGAGTTCTTTGAGTCCTTCTAGAAGTACAGCTGTGAATCTTCCATAGTCGACTGCTCGACAGTCATCTACGCCATCAGCGCTCCAGTAGCTGACAAGTTCTGGGAAGGCTTTCTCAACCTCTTGGGCTATGACGCCGATCTGACGTCCGCTCGTAGCTCGGCCTAACGAGGTGTAAAGGTCATTCCATGTGAAGCTGACGCCACGCACCTGATCCAATCTTTCTAGGACATTCCCTAGTGGAGCTACCTCATCTTTGAACCGTATGTCAGATGAGGTTGGGAAGCTTGAAGCATGCACTGCCCCTGCCACATCCAACTTGTAACCTGGCGTCTCTGTTCCTACACCCACGTTTCCAGCGTTGTCTATTAGGAGGCGTTTCGTTGATGGTCCTGATACAGCGGTTCCTACGTCTCCTATGAAGAATGAGCCGTCGTTCACGCCTGATGCATCAACGCCTACGTAAAAGGTTTTCCAGATGGTGTTGAAGTCGCCTGCTGCTGTTCTGACTAGGATAAAAGCGGAGCTGTTCAAATCCCTATCCATTCGGAATACCGCGTTATTTCCCTGAAGATGAACTTGACGGGCAGGAGCAGCTATACCGATGCCAAGCTTACCATTAGCATCAATCACGCTTAACGGTGAGCCAGCACTATTCTGCCATTCTTGGAGATTAGCAGTCTGTCCTGAGGTGCCTCTAGCAACAATCGGTTTAGCGCCTGCGTTGCCAGCCTTTCCAAAAACGCCTATCCCGCTCGACGAGAGCGATGTCCCATATACGCCATAAGTCGATCCGGTGGGTGAGGATGCGTATCCCTCAACACCTACCCCGTCCGACGAGTTTGACCGCCCATATACACCATAATTGAGTCCTGTGGTCGCGTTTGCTAATCCATCAACACCTGTCCCGTTCACAGAGTCCGACCGCCCTTGTACGCCCCTCGTGGGTCCGCTGGCTGCGCTTGCGTATCCCTGGATACCTCCACCACCGTCAGCTCCGTCCGACCGCCCATATATGGCAAATGTAGATCCGCTGGCTGCCGTTGCCGATCCAAAAATGGCATTCCCTCCACCGGTGCTTTGCGCTTGGAGGGCCGTGTTGGAGGTGCTGTTCGTCAGAACTGTCGTATTGCTTCCAGTGTTGGTTTGACCTATAATCAAGTAGCCGCCGTCAGCCGCTTTAACCTGTGGTAGACCAGTCTTCTCTTGGAACAAGGCTACAAGAGCGCCCAATGCGGTGAGTCCTACGAGCCTACGGATGAAACTTCTACGATTAGAATTTCGATTCTCCAAAAAGAATCACCTCCTCTCGTTCTTATTCACTATAGAAATATGCTGACCTTTGTATAGAAGTATTGCGACCTGCTCCAATTGGGGGACTATTCGAAAAAACCGAATTCTGTATATCTATGCGGTTAACCGTAAACAGTACAGATATTTTTCTCGCGTAGAACAAAGGGCCCTCTAACAGTCTTGAACTCCTAAGGAGAAGAATGGGAAAGGACGGTTTATTAGAGGTCTTGGATGACTTTTCCTTTGATGTGCAGGTTGCCTTTCCTGTCTAGAACAGCGATTTTTTCTCCAACATCATTCTTGAAGGCTATTCCATGCTTCTCGTCCTCAGTTACTACGAAATCGTTTGCTAAAGCGATGTCCCCGGTTATGAGGTTAGGAATATGTACGCCGCCACTGTTGTCTATCCATAGACGTTTAGCTGATGGGCCGCTCACATTTGTTCCAACATCGCCTATGAAGAACTCTCCATTATTCACTCCAGAAGCGTCTACGCCTACATAGAAGGTTTTCCAGATGGTGTTGAAATCGCTTGGCGCTGTCCTGACGAGTATGAATGCTGAGCTATTCGCATCCCTATCCATTCGGAATACCGCGTTATTTCCCCGAAGGTGAACCTGACGAGCAGGAGCAGCTATACCGATACCTAGATTACCATTAGCATCGACCGCGCTTAACGCTGTTCCGGCATTATTCTGCCATTCTTGAAGGTTAGCTGTCTGGCCGCCGACGCCTCGAGCAACAATCGGCTTAGCGCCTGCATTGGCCGCCAGTCCAAATACACCTACCCCGCTGGTCGAAGAAGACCTCCCCCGTACGCCTACGGTCGATCCGCTGCCAGCGCCTGCCCATCCATCGACGCCTATACCGCTGGTCGAGGACGACAGCCCATATACGCCTACCGTCGATCCGCTGGCTGCAGATGCCCATCCATCGACACCTTTTCCGCTCGTCGAGTCCGATACCCCAGATACGCCCAATGTAGATCCGCTGGCTGCAGATGCAAATCCCTCGACGCCTATCCCGCTCGACGAGTTCGAATGCCCATACACGCCCAATGTAGTTCCGCTGGCTGCGGGCGCGTATCCCTCTACGCCTATACCGCTGGTCGAGTCCGACTGCCCGTATACGCCATGAGTGTAGCCACTGCTTGCGGATGCGAGTCCCTCGACGCCTGTCCCGCTGGTTGAGTCCGACCGCCCATACAAGCCATAAGCGGAGCCACTGCTTGCGATTGCGTATCCTCTGACGCCTGTCCCGCTGGTTGAGTCCGACCGCCCATACAAGCCATATGCGTTTCCGCTGGTTGCTGTGTTGATGCCTTCGATCACGCCGTATGGGGCGATTACGTTTCCCTGGATTAAGGTTCGGCTGGTGGCGGTTGTGTATTCGCCGCCTACAACCACGGTCTCGCCTTCAGCCTCGGCTTTAGGAATCTTGATCGCGGAAGCGATAGCTCCGATGGCTCCAGCAGCGATTAGTTTTAACAGGCTTCTTCTATCGGTTTTATTTTCCAATGCCTGAAATCACCTCCTTAAACTTCTAACGGATAAGCTGCATAGTAGTTTATGGCTATGTAAAGGATAAAAATCCTATTCAACTCTGTCGACGTCCAAATAAGCTGTAAGAAGCCATCAAGAATTGAGTTTCCATCGATAAGATCAATTGGATATTTCTCAAATAATTCCGCATGATTCTGGACTGGGTTTTCGCGAAAAGATTCTTGGAAGCAACAGAGAAAGATCCTGCGCAAGTAACCTCTGAGGATCTAAGAGCGTATCCAGCCCAATTCAAAAAAAGGCCAAACACATACGCGAATGTCTTGAAGTCGCTTAAGGTGTTCTTCCGCGATTTCTTGGATAAGCCTAATGTCGTTGAATCCTTCAAATTTCCGAGAAGGATTTATGCGCCTAAAACCGTTCCAAGTAAAGAGGATTTAAGATGATTCTTTGAGGAGTTAGACAGTCTTAGAGATCAAACCCTGTTCCTTTTTATGTGACGAGTGGGCTTAGAAGAAATGAATTACTAAGCTTAACCTTAGACGAAATAGATGTCGAATACCAAAGTCGGTCTTAGCGAAGCACTACATGGATTATCCACCTGAGAAATTGAAACGAATCTACGACAACGCAAACCTAACCATAGGAGTTCCCTAGAACGCAAGTCAACCACATCAAACCCCTCCTTTTTCTCTAGGCCCAACACTCAAGCGACTACGCAAAACCGTAAAGAATCCTGCTAATCCTCTTGGACGGGCAAAAATGCAGTAAAACCGTTCACTCAAAATTTTCAAAAGTCAATTTTTGATTTATTTTTTTCTGGCGTAAAACAAAAGACCCCTCTAGACGTCTTACGCCGATCATTCATAATACCGGACCGTGTTGAGTGTTCAAGAATGATGGAAGTGGGTGGTAGGTTAGAGGTCTTGGATTATCTTGCCTTTTATGTGTATGTTGCCCTGCCGGTCTAGGACCGCTATCTTTTCTCCACCATCGTTCAGGAAAGCCAACCCAGCCTCATCATTCTCTGTGACCTTGAAGCTGTTCGCGAAGGTTATATCGCCCGTTACGAAGCCTTGAGTAGCTCTAACTTTGCCGACTACATGCAGCTGTTCGGTCGGTGCCTCTGTTCCTATGCCCACCCTCCCAGTATTGTCTATTAGGAGGCGTTTGGTTGATGGACCTGATACAGCGGTCCCTACATCGCCTATAAAGAATGAACCGTTATTGACGCCTGATGCATCTACGCCTACATAGAAGGTCTTCCAGATGGTGCCAAAGTCGCCTGCCGCTGTCCGGACAAGGATGAATGCTGAACTATTCGCATCCCTATCCATTCGGAAGACCGCATTGTTCCCTTGAAGATGAACTTGACGAGCAGGAGCGCTTAAGCCAACACCCAAGTTGCCGCTAGGCGTCATAACGAAGCTCATAGTCGGATTGCCGGACCCATCGATAGCCGTGACAAACCTAGCGCCCCCGGTAGCGCGGACCGCAAACTCATTCGCGGCGGAAGAGTTGAAGTCGAAGTTGCTGGAATCCGAGAAGAGGAATGAGCCGTCGTGAGCAGCGTCGATCTTGGCCTTGTATCCCGTAGCAAAGCTGTAATCACCAGCAGCAAAGTTCTCGATTCCTCCGCCAACCGTGGCACAACCGCCACTGGCCTGGTTGCCGTAGCCTCCGCCAACAGTGGCACAATTGCCACTGGCCTGGTTGATGTTGCCTCCGCCAACAGTGGCAAAATTGCCACTGGCCTGGTTGATGATGCCTCCGCCAACAGTGGCAGAAATGCCGCTGGCCGTGTTGTACCAGCCTCCGCCAACCGTGGCGCTATCTCCGCTGGCTGTGTTGCCATAGCCTCCGCCCACCGTAGCATAGGGTCGGTCTGAGGTGGTTCCTGCGTTGTCACCAGCCCGATTGGCTGCTCCGCCTCCTACTGTTCCATAACTATCTGTGACTCTGTTTATGTAGCCGCTGAGGCCGCCTCCTGATATTGTTGCTCCAACGACGCCTGAAGTGACTGTGTTTCCGCTGTAGCCTGCGATGAAGTTCCTGTCTGTATCGTACCATCTCAGGTTGTCGCTGCCGGTGTAAGTGTCCGGCGCAGTGTAAAAGGCGATTTGATTCGCGGCACCAACAGCACTAACCTTCTCAACCTGTCGCCCTAGCAGTAGAGCGCCCAATCCGCCCAAAGCAGCTACGCTTACGAGCTTACGGATGAACCCTCTACGATTAGAACTCTCATTTCCCAATGCTTAATTCACCTCCTTAAACTTCTAATGGATAAGCTCCATAGTAGTTTATGGCTATGTAAAGGATAAAAAACCTATCCGACTCCGTTCACGTCTAGATGAGGTGTAAGAAGCGATCAAGTACCTGAGTTCTCATCGGTCCCTGTTGTTCTGCCTATTGATACAGACGACCTTCCGAATAAAAGCGGTATTGAATTAGTGATTTCGATGAACCGATTTTTGCCTCACGATTAGGACGGGTAGTAGACGCCAAAAGTCGCATAATGCTCAAGGAATTCGATGAGAGGACTGGCGGGAAGTCCCTTAACGCTGCTGCCGAATTCGCGGGTAATGTTTCGGAAAAGACTTGAATGCCTTAATCGCTTTCTCCAATCAACTCGGTTATGAGCCAAGTCTTCTACGAGCGGTCTTAGATATAAATGAAAAGCAGGCGCTTCACATCGTTGAATTAGCGAGACGACAGTTAGGTGATCTCGATGAGAAGAGGATAGCGATTCTAGGTTTGTCATTTAAGCCGAATACTGACGATGTATGTGACGCGCCTTCTCTACGAATTATCGAGAGACTGCTTAAGGAAGGAGCCCTAATTGTTGCGTACGACCCCTTAGCTACGAAGAATGTGAGAGATATCTTTGGCGACATGATCGGGTATGCTCCTTCCGCAGAAACTTGTCTGTCAAGGGCTGAATGCTGCATCATTGCTACGGAGTGGGATGAATTCAGAAGAATGGCTCCTAAGGATTTCGTGGAGAATATGAGGAAGCCGGTGTTGATTGATGGGAGGAGGGTCTACGATCCATTAAAGTTCCGTAAAAGTTTAGAGTATGTTGCTGTAGGTTTAGCTCCGTCAAAGTGAGTCCAGAGAGGTTGAATCGTCGCGGTTCACAGCCCTAAAAGCCTTTTCCTCAACGCATATTCATGCGACAGCTGTAGAGCTTCCCAGTATGTTTCAGGTGTTCCAACATCGAGTCTCACTTCTTCCGGCTTCAGCTTTATAGCGTAGACTCTACTTCCTGATTCGATGAGTATCTGGATAGCGTCTGTCAGCTGTATTTCTCCTCCAACTCCGGGTTTGGTTCTTTCGAGGGCTTGGAGGATCGCTGGAGTGAATGTGTATATGGGCATGATGGCTAGATTTGAAGGCGGTTTCTCAGGTTTCTCTATGGCTTTGTTGACCTTGTAGGTTTCTTCGTCGATCTTTTCGGCTTCGATCACGCCATGCTGTTTAGGATCCTCTATCTCCTTGACCAGTAGCGTAGCGTCGGCTTTGAGGCTTTCATGAGTCTTCATTAGCCTTTGCAGGTGGTTCGCTTTGTCTGAGATTATGTAGGTGTCTCCGGCGTGGACTATGAAACTGGTGTTTCCGATGAATGATTTAGCTTTCAGTGCTGCGTCTCCGAATCCTATCGGCTCTGGCTGATTGATCCATACGAGCGTGGAGCCTTGAAGTCTTTTATAGAAGTTCTCGAGACCTCTAGCTGAACTTTCTTTTCCTCTCTCTCTGAGCATCGATGTGTAGCCTTTGTCGCTGGTGAAGTGGTCTTCTATCGCTCTTTTCCCTCTCCCTATTATGAAGCAGAACTCTCGGAACCCTATGTCGTAGAGTTGCTCGTACACCAGTTGCAGGACAGGTTTCAAGCAGCAGTTTCCGTTTGGAGTCTCTGCGAATATGCTGAGCATCTCTTTAGGCTGCTCTTTCGTTACTGGTAGAAGCCTTGTTCCTAAGCCAGCGGCTGGAATGACTGCTTTTCCAATCAAGGATGACAGGCACCACGCTGAGTACTCTCGCCTTCAAGATATATGGACTTTTGGTCGACCCTTTCTGTTTGCGTAAGAAGAAATTACTAATCTTGACATTATCTGAAAAAACGTTTTCAGTTGTCGTCCAAGAGTCGTTTACGATTAGTATAGAATGTGGGAGGCTCCGGAAGCACGACTAGGTTTTGGGAGCGCGGTCGAAGACAAAGTGTTCCCGTTCGATGTTTATGGAATTAAACAGGGCTATGGAAAAAACGTTCAGCGCTAGACCTAGCTTCAATTGAGCTTTCAATTTGTTCTTGAAATTAGCTTTCATTAAACCATCTCGATGGAGTGCTCCACGCAGCAAAGCATTTTATTTCACGCATAACAAGGCTTTTGAATCGGGATAGACACAAACTACTATTTGTTTCATAACCTATTCTCAAAATTTTGAGGAGGTGAATTTAGGCATTGGGAAACAAAACTGATAGGCGAAATATGTTAAAGCTAATCGCTGCCGCGCTTATCGGCGCGGTTGCGTCCGCAATCAAGATTCCGAAGGCCAAGGCAGCAGACGGAGACCCCTTGCTTCAAGGACAACCTAACTCCTGTACGTCAATGACGAGTTTGACTTCGTCTGCAACCCACAACTTCGTAGGTTTTAATTCCGGTTCAGGCACAGGACTTACGGGTCACAGTGAGTCAGGGAGAGGGGTTCAGGGTGAAAGCACGTCTGGTATAGCCGTTTTTGGGTGGGCAGGCTCGACAGGCGCTATACCGATTGTTGCTAAAGGCTGGTCTGGCCAGACTGCTAATTTGCAGGAGTGGCAGAATAGTGCTGGTACAGCGTTAAGCGTAATCGACGCTGCTGGTAAGCTTGGCATCGGTATAGCTGCTCCTGCTCGTCAGGTTCATCTTCAGGGAAATAACGCGGTCTTCCGAATGGATAGGGATGCGAATAGTTCAGCATTCATACTCGTCAGAACAGCTGCAGGCGACTTCAACACCGTCTGGAAGACCTTCTATGTAGGCGTAGATGCATCAGGCGTCAATAACGGCTCATTCTTCATAGGAGACGTGGGGACCGCTGTATCAGGTCCATCAACCAAACGCTTATACATAGACAATTCTGGGAGGGTGGGCATAGGAACAGAGGCACCGACCGAGAAGCTGCATGTAGTCGGCAAGGTCAGGGCTACTCAAGGATTCATAACAGGAGACATAGTCTTCGCTAATGGTTACACACTCACAGAAGACGAAAAATCAGGCCTACTGTTCCTGAATCAGAAGGGTGAAAAAATAGCGAAGCTAGACGAGCAAGGCAACCTACACATCAAAGGCGAATTCATCAAAGACCTTTAACTTACACCCCTTTCCATAATTCTCAACCACTCAACACTTGAATAGGAAGAAGAGGAGGTGATTCTTTTCGGAGAATCAAAATTCTAATCGTAGAGGGTTTGTTCGTAGGCTTGTACGTGTTGCGGCGGCTGGCGGTATCGCTGGATGTGCGGAGAATGGGATTTCTAGTTTGCAAAAGTCTATTATTATGGTAGAACCAGAAGGAAGAGTTATTCCTATGGACAGTCGTAGAGGAACTATCACACAAGGGTATTGGATACATTAACTCGGGAGACGAAGGACGCTGTTGACGAAGGCATCGAGGATTCTTGGATAAAAATGCATAATCTCAGTTCGGCTGAGTTCCAGAAGGCTAAAGAATATGCGGCGGCGATCGAGTTGGAAAATCCTGAAAAACACTTGGGAGAAGCTGCGGCGATCGTTCTCTATCAAAGGATGAAAGCCGACACATTGATAATTGATGAGCTAAAGCCGAGGCAGATTGCCAGGTCTCTGTGAATACGGCAACTCACAGGGACTGTCGGACTCTTTCTAACGGCTTTGGAAAAGGAAATGCTTACGTCCAGTCAAATCGAAAGCTACCTAAATATCTTAACCTCGAAGGGAACCAAGATATCTAAAGAGCTCAAGGATAGGATCCTTTTGGAGGCAAGAAAGAGAAATATCAATGACGTGAGCATGTTAAGGTGATCAAGAATGGCGAAGAAAGCTGCCAAGTTGCAGGAAAGATGGCTCGATGCAGCTGAAGCTATGGAGAACCTTCCATGGGAGGAAGTCGAACAGGACATTAAGACAATAAAGACATTTATCGAAGAAAAAGTTCGAGGGAAAAATTAGAGCAATCCCACTCTCGATTTCTTACTGTGTACTCGAATCAACGGAAAGGAGCTGCGCCTTCAAAAATAGTAATATCAAGGTCTACTTCAGGGACGGATTGAGCGTCTGGAGGCGCTTGTGAAGACTAGAGATCATTGCGGGGATTGAGAAGTATCATTTTGATGACTTTGACCGGAGCGTAGTGTACAGTAGGAGCGGCAGCTCCTCCACTTTGCTCGTTGTAGGGTCCACTTTCAATCTCAGAACCTCGAGCGTTACAACACCTAGCAGTGCGACATCCAGCTTATCGCTTATCAAGACAGGTGTTGTCCTCTCCCTACCCATAACCTTCACTTTAGCTTCAGCCTCCTCATATTCCTCTATGCCGCTCGCCGTCTTCGCGGTGACGCCTCCTAGGCTTCTAAGCTCCAGTTTTCGAGCCAAGTCTCTAGGAATTACGGTGAAGGTTGCGCCTGTATCGACCAAAGCCTTCATCTCTTCTTTAAGGTCAGGCTTTTCCGGATTCGATAAGGTGACTTCCACATTAATGTGGCCCATTGCCTCGCCTTCCTACTAAGAATGATTCAGAGAACGGAACAAATAAGATTTTTTAAAGCCATGAATTTCGCCGA
>Ga0209725_1000688_pt1 | contig 20176 bp, 17 predicted proteins | sample I18A1metaG_FD_184145 | JGI IMG/M metagenome (GOLD analysis project Ga0209725, IMG submission 184145) | Lake sediment bacterial and archeal communities from Gulf of Boni, Indonesia to study Microbial Dark Matter (Phase II) - ​I18A1 metaG... | ecosystem: Environmental > Aquatic > Freshwater > Lake... | reverse complement strand
CCATCGTACTTCCTGATCGCTCGGTGGGGATACGGTGATCGGGACAGAATCTCGTTCATGTACTTCATGTGGACTCATGTCGGGGCGCTGGCGTTTCTTGCTGGCATTTTGACGCTGTGGGCTGTTGCAGGAACCTTTGACCTCTCAGCTCTGGCGTCGGCCGTTATTCCCGAACCGTTCCGGTTCTGGATCACGATCACAATCCTAGTTGGTCTTCTAGTGAAGATGGCAGCGTTCGGCGTGCACATTTGGCTTCCTCATGCGCACGCGGAGGCACCCACCCCCATCAGCGCGCTCCTGTCCCCCGCGATGATCGGAATCGGCGGATATGCAATCGTGAGAATTCTGATGACCGTATCACCTGAATTGATAGTGGCCGTCTCGTTCCAGCTGAGCCTGTGGGCGCTGATCACGATGGTGTATGGTGGGCTCATGGCGCTCGTGCAGGACGACATAAAACGCTTGATGGCCTATTCGAGTATCAGCCAGATGGGGTACATCCTCCTAGGGATCGCCTCAGTCCAAATACAGGGCGTTTCCGGCGCCATGTTTCACTATCTTAGCCATGGAATGGGCAAAGGGATACTATTCATGGTCGCCGGAATAATCATCGTGCAAGCTCACGGAATCAGGAGCATCTCCAAACTGGGAGGGCTCGCAAAGAAGATGCCAGTCACGGCGACCGCAGCCTTGATCGGTTTCCTGACGATCCTAGGTGTTCCGCCTACCAGCGGCTTCATCTCAGAATTCCTGATCTTCTTCGGGTCGATCAAGTCCGCAATGGAACCACTCTTCTTCCAGAGGCTGGTCGTATCCATCGGCGCGATTGTCTCAACAGCAATCACCGCTGGATACACGCTATGGACGATGAAACGCGTTTTCTTCGGAGGCTTGCCGGCAGAGATGGCCGGAGTCGATGAAGCGCCGTCCACGATGATCGCGCCCCTTGTGGTGCTGGCGGCCATCGCGGTCATCTTGGGCATCCTTCCAGATCTTGCGGTCAGCGGCATACTTTCCCAGATCTCAAGCATGATCGGATGAGAGAGCATGAACGGTACGATCCCTTGGCTGGTTTGGCTTCTTCCAATGGTTGGCGCGTTGGCAGTTGTGCCGGCTTCTGCGATCAGCCGCAAAGCCGGAACGGCCGTCGCCGTCATCTTCCCGCTCCTTGCGGCGTTATCGGCGTCGGCAATGATCCCAGATGTTCTCAGAGGAGAAAGCACAGATCTTCAGGTTCAGTGGATTCCTTCATTAGGGATCAAGGCCGGAGTCCTCATAGACCCTCTCAGCGTTCTCATGTCGAATGTTGTCGCGTGGGTCAGCTTCCTAATCGTCTTGTACAGCATAGGCTACATGGAGAAAGAAGGCACGCTGACAAGATACTGGTTCTTCATAAACTACTTCATCGGGAACATGCTGCTGCTCGTCCTCTCGGATAACCTCTTGCAGCTCATGTTCGGTTGGGAGGGAGTCGGTCTATGCTCATATGCTCTCATCGGGCACTGGTACTCTGATGAACCCGACAAGTGGGTAGGTTCTGAAGGCCACAAGGCCTTGGGAATCCCGATGACGTACTCCCCTAGCCACGCCGGGCTGAAAGCGTTCGTGATGACTAGGATCGGAGACATCGGTCTGCTTGTTGCTATCTTCATCATCTACGCGACCGCGGGCACTCTGAACCTGGTCGATCTTTCCCGAAACATTGCATGGGCTGGTGATCTTGCAAGAGCTGGCTTCCTTCTGCCCACGGCGCTTCTAATGTTCTGGGGCCCAATCGGCAAGTCAGCCCAAGTCCCGTTGCATGAATGGTTGCCCGACGCAATGGCAGGTCCTACACCCGTATCCGCCCTGATTCACGCTGCCACGATGGTGAAGGCCGGTGTCTATCTTGTGGCACGAACGGGGCCGATCTTCTTCAACGCTGTCACCACTTACGGTCAGCCCTTCACATTCTTCGAGATCGTCGGCTGGATTGGCGCTATCACGGCGCTGGCCGCTGCGGCACAAGCAATCGTTGCGAAGGAATTGAAGAAGACACTCGCCTACTCGACGGCCTCGCAGATTGGTTACATGATGCTTGCGATAGGGGTCGGGGGGATGGGTCTGCAATTCGCCACAGGATACACAGCGGGGCTCTTCCACTTGATGAACCACGCCATCTTCAAGGCCGCGGCCTTCATGGCGGCAGGTGCCGTCATACATTCCTGTGAAACCCGTTTCATGGATGAGATGGGCGGCATCAGGTCGAGCATGAAGTTCACATTTGCAGCCATGTTGATTTCTGTTCTTGCGCTGTCAGGAGTTCCTCCGTTCAGCGGCTTCTGGAGCAAAGACGCGATCCTAGCCACTGCTTGGGAGACAGGCCAGCTTTGGCTCTATCTGATCGCTGCAGTTACGGCTGCGTTGACATTCATCTACAGTCTCAAGATACTTGGATGGGTGTTCCTCGGGCCAAAAAGCGTTCACATCGTGAAGCTGGAGGAGGAAGGTGTCAGGATTCACGAGGTCAGGCCGGTCATGTACGTGCCTTACGTCATATTGGCCCTCGTCACGGTTCTGATCGGCGTCGCCGGGCCTCTCATCGAACAGGCGCTCGCCTCGTTCTTGGGAACAGGCCTTGTTCTAGCGAGCTCCAGCACGGAGCAGAACTTGCCTACGAATCTTCAGTACCTTTCCCCTCAGATGGCAGCTGCTCTCACGACGGCGCTTGTCTTGGCCTCGGGTGGAGCAGCCGGATACGCCCTCTACCTTTCAAAGAAGCTTGATGCGTCGAAGATCCTTCAGAATCCCTTCCTGAAACTTGCCTACGACTTTCTGTGGAACAGGCTGTACGTGAATCCCACCTACTATCTTGGCTTCGTGCGTGGAACTTTGGGCCTGAGCCGGTCAGTAGGAAGGTGGATTGAGTCCGGGTTCTTTGACCGCATCAGCGGCGCAGTTTCTTGGTTGTCAGTAGACCTCTCACGTGAAGGCGACAGGTTTGATCTCCAGATTGTCGACGGAGCGGTGAACGGCGTGGCCTCGACAGGAAGACGCTTCTCTCGTGCCGTCGCGAAACTCCAGACTGGAATCGCTCAACAGTATCTGATGGCTTTCGCACTGGGAGTATTCTTGGTGGTAGTCGCGATGGTTTTCTTGGGCAAGTGAGCGCTCATGCCCAACCTTCTCTCAGTTGTCGTTTTCCTTCCGCTTGTCGGCGCACTGTTGGTCTTTCTAGTTTCTCGGGCCAGCGAGAAAGCTGCAAAGGTTCTCAGCCTCGTCGTCTCGGCAGGCACTCTCTTTCTCGCCCTTGCAATCTTTGCGGCATACGACCAGAACCGTGCTGGGTTTCAGATGGTAGAGGCTTTTCCTTGGATGGAATCCTTCGGCCTAACGTTCACACTTGGAGTTGACGGAATAAGCCTGCCGCTTTTGATCATCTCGGCTTTGTTGACAACATTGGCAACCGCAGGCTCTTGGCGAGAGATCCACTTCTCAACTGGGCCGTATTACGCGCTCCTTCTCTTGTTCGAAGGCTCAATAATCGGGGTCTTCACTTCGCTCAACTTGATACTGTTCTACGTCTTCTGGGAACTCGTGCTCATTCCGATGTTCTTCTTCATCGGCGTTTGGGGAGGTCCAAAGAAGAAGTATGCAGCCATGAAGTTTTTGATCTTCACTCACGTTGGCAGCACTGTTATGCTTCTTGGGTTCATCGCGCTCTATGTTTACTCTCAGCCTCACACGTTTGATCTCATCACATTGTCCAGTCTGAGGCTACCCATGCTACTGCAAATTCCAATGGCCGTTGCCGTGTTCTTTGGATTCGCTGTCAAGCTCCCCGTGGTTCCATTCCACACTTGGCTTCCGGACGCTCATGTGGAAGCTCCCGCTCCGATCAGCGTGTTGCTCGCCGGTCTCTTGCTAAAAATGGGAGGCTACGGTTTCATTCGCATCATGCTCGGCCTCTTCCCTGAAGCTTCACGCTTTCTCGCGCCAGGTTTGATCGGGCTGGCGGTATTGACGATGTTCTACGGAGCGATAGTTGCTATGATCCAGCAGGACTTGAAGCGCATGATCGCGCTGACGAGCATAAATCACATGGGCTACGTACTGCTGGGCGCTTTCTCATTCACAGCGATCGGGCTATCCGGAGCTGTCTTTCAGATGTTCAATCACGCTTGCGCTATTGGAATCCTCTTCTTGATGTCCGGCGTCATACACCAACAGATGGGAACCAGGATGATCCGAGAGTTGCCGGGGCTAGGAAAGGCGATGCCAGTCACCGCGTTTCTGTTGGTGCTCGGTTCATTGGGCGCGATGGGGTTCCCAGGTCTCGGAAGCTTCATCAGCGAATACATGGTCATACTGTCAGCCATCAGCGTTAATCTCCTCCTCGCGAGCGTGGTGCTTGTTCCCGCTATTACCGCCGGCTACTTCATGTGGATGCTACGTAGAGTCCTGATGGCTTCACCGGAGCAACCGCTGCTCAGAAACGAAGCGCCCAAATTCGAGCTCCTGACGCTCGCCGCTTTCCTTGTTCCGCTCATACTACTGGGAATCTATCCGGCTCCAGTTCTTCTACTCATCAGGTCTACAGTTGAGAGTCTGTCCGGCTTGGGTCTCGTTTAGCTTACTAAGAGTTCTTTGCAGTCTATCTAGGCTGCGCTGTTTTCTTTCTCCAGAACCTGCCCCGCTCAGATGCCAAACCTGCGTGCCTCTGCTCCCATGACATGTGATCGGCGTAGTGCACCGGGCAGAAGTGTTTGCCGCAGTATGCACACTTGCGCAGATGTTCGTATTCGCGGCCGCATGTGTCACACTTAGTCACGGACGCAAGGCTCCCGCCTTACAAATTGACGTGGGAACAGTAAAACTCACCCCTCTCGCCAAGAGGTCGAACTCTGACATGACAACATCGCATCAGGATGATCCCGTTCCAGATGGTTCTAGACGGGATTCCAAGCTGTTGTGGAAGCTCAAGTCTTAAGAGGATCAATGTGCCCCGTCAGGTAATTCCCTGAAAGGGGGCCATAGGCGTGCTGCTCCCCGCAAAAATGAAACGCGTCGAGATCATCGTTCACAAGGACTATTACGAATCAGTCATGAGGTATCTTCGCGAAGCCAGAGCACTGGAGTTGCTAGATGTCAAGGACATGCTCAAAGGCTACCAGGGATCGGTGTCTCCTTGCCCGATGTCGGACAGACTATATCGACTCGTCACTATAGGTTCAAAGATCACAAATCTCAGCAATATCCTCCAAGCCACTTCTAGGCCGTCCGAACCGGCCCTCGTGGGCGGGTCCCTTTCCGAAGAAATGATCAGTGAAATAGAAAACCGCGTTTTCCTGCTCGACAGAGAAGTGAGCGCTCTGTCTTCTGAGATTCAGGGCTGCGAGAAGGTTACAGAGTTCGCTGACCGCGACTTTGGGACGAGCGTGAAGGAGATGATGAAGCTCTCAGACCTGACCGCGCCTGAGGGAAGACAACGACTTGAGGAGATAATGGCCAGAATCTTCGACGCCCTTCCCCCAGAAGAGATGGAGGAAGTCGTAAGTCTTGCAGACGCTGCTCGGAGGAAGTCACTGGCCGATTCGGCTAGGCGCGCGATGACGGATGAGATAAGCGACGTGCTCGTAGCCCGCAAGAGCGAAGCAGCTGTGATTGAGACTCTCAGTCAGATTCTAGGTCAGAAGATAGCTGAAGGGTCTACGGCGTCGAAACTGAGGTTTGGGCCCGACAGTAAAGTCGAGAAAACACGCAAACAGGCAACTGAACTTCACGTGAAACTACAGGAATTGGCCTCACAAAACTCAGAGTGGCTGCAGGTCACCGGTGAACTGGTAAATGCCGAGAGGATTCTGGAAGAAGCGAAAGGCCTGTGCGGAAAGACACAGTCCACATATGTGGTTGAGGGATGGTTGCCCGCCAATAGGATCGGGGAACTGCAGGCCGGCCTGAGCAAGGTTTCGAATGGGGAGTGTGTGGTTCAAGAGTGGTCCGGGAAGAACAGCCCTACAATGCTTCGAAACCCGAGAGGCACAGGCCTCTTTCAAAAGTTGACCTTAGGTTTTGGAACCCCCGGAAGCACTGAGATAGACCCAACGGTTCTCTGGATTGTCACGTACCCTCTCTTCTTCGGGCTGATGTTTGGCGACGTGGCGCATGGGCTGATATTCATGTCGGTTTCGGTAGGACTCCTATACGCAAAGAGGAAAAGCGTTCAGTTCAAAGAGCAAAGCTTCGGCGGGCTCGGGGGTCTATTCAATATGATACTGGAAGGATCGGGACTTCTCGTACTAGGAGGCGCAGCTGCGATGGTTTTCGGGTTCCTCTATGGAACCGTCTTTGGGAGCGAAGAATGGTTCCGTGAGCTAACGGGCCTTAAGGGTCCAATCTGGTTCGACCCGTTCAAGCATCCTACTACTCTTCTCAAGGTGTCGATCGTCATCGGCATCGCCCATGTGTCATCCGGGCTGGTTCTGGACATAGTGAACAAGGTCAGGAATCGGGAGTATGAGCACCTGCTCGCCGGTCCGGGCCTTTGGCTGTGGTTCTACCTTACGCTTGGGTACCTGATTCTCAGGTACCGTTTTGGTCTCATATCCTATACTCTGTCGAACCTCCCCACCGTTCTTCTGCTGCTTGGTCTGCCCTCTGTGCTGATGTTGGCGGCAAAGGTGAGAATCGACGGGCCGTTTGAGGGCTTTGGGGAGTGGATGGAGTCCATGCTAGCTTCCATTTCTCACACAATCTCTTATATCCGGATCATGGCGATGAAAATGATACATGACGTGTTCAGCATCCTGTTCCTGGGGGTTCTCTTCACTATGCCGATCTACTTCGGCGCTCCTGTATTCGCAATGCTCACGCTTGTGATGATCCTGGTCTTGGAATCAGCCTTCGTCTTTCTTCAGGCCCTCAGGCTTCACTGGGTCGAATGGTTCTTGAAGTTCTACTCCGGGTCAGGAGTGGCGTTCAAACCATTCGGGATACAACGCACATACACGCGACTTTCCGTAGCCGCCTAGTGGCTCCTGTATCCCGAACCTAGCCCAGCAGGCTGAATATGATGAAGAACATCGCGAGTCCATAGATCGCGATCGCTTCGATCAGCACGATATAGACAAGCGTTCTCCCGAACAACTCGGGTTTCTCGGCGATCGCTGCTATGCCGGCCGCGCTTGCAGTTCCTAGCCCAAGACCTGCACCCAACGCAGCCAAACCCGCCGCGATACCTGCCCCGACGAGGTAGAGGCCTTTCTCGGGAACCGCAGGAACCTGCTGTGGCGAAGTTTGCTGCGAATATGAAACTGCCGCCATCAGCGATATCCCAGCCACCCCCACTGCCATCGCAAGAAGTGCAAGCACCATACGTCGGGATTTGATCAGCACTGAAATCACAAGGTGGCGTTGTATTTCGAGAGTCCATTATAACGTTTTCCAGAGTATCAAGAACTGTTCAATCGCGTCCGCTGAGAGGCCGTTCTCCTTTCCGAGGATTATTGATTGCAGGTCAGAGACTTCGTAGCCCATGAGGTACGTGAAGGCAAGGGGTAGACCTGCGCAGAATGGAAAACCGCTAAAGGCGGCCAAGCATCTGGCTGCATGCCATCTTCGGAGCGAGGAATCCAGTGGGTGGAGCGAATCGCCTTCCTTGTAGGTCTCAAGGAATTGTCCCACAGAACTCGCATAGATCGTCTTCGTGAAAGCTCTTAACGCGTTCGTGGTTGACCCGCTACTTGTCGCCTCAGAAAGCGCATCTCCCAAACGATAGTTCACCGGCGCGAGGATTCTGCGAATTTCGTCCTCTGCAATTCCCAGTGCCTTGGATCGGGCGACAAGGAGCAAATTGAGTGTATCGATCTGCTCACCCACCAGCGGCTGGACTGATTGTCTGTCGATCATATCGGACATGTCAGTAGCGCGCCAAAGTAGCGCAAGTCCGTGCTTGTCAACGATGCCCTCAACGAGAGCGAGAGGTCTACCCTCGCTTACAACAGAGGAAATCTCGCCGTAGATTGCGGAGGCCCCCGTGACTTGGGCAAGGCGCTCCAAGTTCCGAGTCTCCACGATGCCGCGCACAAAGTCTGTGGTTAACTCAGGGGTCGTGATGCCGGAGGAGCCGTCCCTTTCTACATTTGCAGCCATGAGCCTCAATCCAGATTTCAGCGACTCTAGGCGATACCGGTTCTCGTACGCTGTTAGGAGCTGAGCACAGTCCTGCGGCGAAAGTCGAGCTAACTTGTGGATGAGCGCCACTGTCTTCGTTTCGAATAGAGCTTGCCACGAGTTCGGATCGAGTCCTCCGCTTGGTATCGTTACAGAGTCAAGATACCCTTGCTCCGAGAGAATTGTTGCGCATTCGGATGAGCTCGAACATCTTAGAAGTCGTTCATATCCAAGCGTTCCTAGCATCTTTGACTTCATAGCGCGAACGGATGCGGAGACCTCAGCATAACTTGAAGCTCGTCTCGTCGACAACTCTGTCGCCCCAAGTTCATACTGAGGATTGGACTAGGAGGCAAAGAGGATCTTGGTGATCTCAGCGAGGATCTCTGGCTCCATCAGCTCAAGTCTCGCTTCAAGAGTGCAGTCAGCCCGCATCTTGCCATCCTCGGATGTCACAACCGCTCCGCCAATCGTCTCGAGAGGCTCATCGCTCAGAATGGCTTTCTTTCTTGTCTGTGTCCCGGCAAGTGCTTCGTCAAGTAGCTGCCTGCCTTTGTATCTCTTGAGGTCTCTATCGCAGAGAGCCACTCTGACAGATTCGGATGGAACGGCGTCCACTCCCTTTGCGATCGCCTTCACGAGGAACGGACGATACGATGATTCGTTCCCCGTTGCTTCAAGAAGTCGGGTGCGGACATCCTTGAGGACTTCCTGCAAGACTCTGTTCTTTTCGGTCAGGTAGGCCATACGTGCTTTCTGCCTTTCTTGGCTGACGATTCTGTTTCGTTCAGCCTCGACCTCAGCCTTCGCTTCTTGAATGAGTTTGTCTGCGTCCCGAACGGCCTCTGTCCTCCCTGCTGCAAGAGCCTCCTCAACTTGGGTTTGACCGTCCTTGCTGACCTTCTCAGCCTTCGCCTTGCTCTCTTTGATGATGTCTTCAACAAGCTTCTCGAGACTCGACGTCAAACTTGACCTTCACCCACTACGAGAAAAGAACCTCTATTGCCCTCTCCGCAGCTCTTTTTCGCTTGGCTTCCGGTATCTGCGACAGTGCCTTCACCTGTTTCCTCGACTCTGACGCTACGCGTTCAGCCTCTTCGACGCTGATTCTCTGACCTTCCGTGAGTACCTGTTCCTTCTGCTTGCTAGCCTCTGCAAGTATCTGCTGCCTCATCAGCGCAATCCTGTTCGGGAGATCCTTTTTCATCTCGGCGATTTCTCGTTCTGCCTGATCAAGTATCCGGTGGCCCTCCTTCTCCGCCTCTATGACTTTTTTCATGATCTCTGGTGAGGACACGGCTCATCATTCTCTGTCGGCGGTCTCCCTCAGATCGCCCTCATGGATGACAAATAGCTTTTGTGAATTTCCGTGCTGATCCATCGGAGGCAGGTTAGTCATTTAAGCGCTTTATAGGTCATTGCCTGAACAATGGCATTCAAAATGGGGCTCGCGTAATGGAAGTCTTGACTGCGCTGCTTCTCGTTCCGCTTCCGCTCTTCGGACTCCTAGCCCCTGCTGTCGATCAACTGTTCCGCACAGTCAAGAGGAACACTATGCCTTACTGGACGCTCGCAGCGCTGGTCCTGTCACTCAGTTCTGCGATAGGCTTGCTTCTTCAGACTCAGCGGCCGCCTACGCTCCTATATGGCGTCTTGTCGATCGACTCGCTCTCGGTCTTCTTTGCGGTTATCTTCCTACTGATTTCCACGCTCGTCAATATTACCTCAGTTTCCTACATGAGCCGCGATGAGAACCCGCTTGCCTACTACGCGCTGCTCCTCTTCTCAACATTTGGCATGATGCTGGTCGGTCTCTCCATCGATTTGGTGGTTTTGTTCATCTCTTGGGAATTGATGAGCGTCCCCACCTACGTTCTCACGGGCATCATGAAGAAAGATCCTGCTTCCAACGAGGCCGCTGTCAAGTATTTCCTGACGAGCGCATTATCGTCAGGCTTGCTCATCTATGCGATATCTCTGCTCTTCGGAGTGACCGGGACCACGAACATGCTCGTCATCGCCGAAAGGCTGGCTTCCAAGAACCTGCTCTTGGAGCCGATGACCGTGCTTGCAATAGCCCTTTTCATTGCCGGTTTCGGAATGAAGGTCGCTGCGATCCCTTTTCACATGTGGATACCCGATGCATACGAGGGCGCACCAACAACCATCACTGCACTCCTAGCTGCAGGGACCAAGAGCGGCGGATTCGCAGCATTGCTTAGAGTGTTCATCGTCTCTCTCGCGCTGTTTAAAGCAGACTGGTCAGCGATTTTCGCGGTAATCGCTCTTCTGACGATGACACTGGGCAACGTGGCAGCGCTTATGCAGAGGAGCTTCACACGCCTATTGGCATACTCCAGCATCGCACAGTCAGGCTACATCATGATAGGCCTCGCCGCCCCCACAACACTTGGTCTGGGTGGCGCTCTGTTCCACATCCTGAACCATTCGATAATGAAGTCAGCAGCCTTCTTTGCGGCAGCAGCCATCATGATGAAATTGTCGACTACAACACTGGACGGATATTGTGGTTTGGGAAGGAAGATGCCGTATACCGCATTGACACTGACTATCTCGTTGCTTGCGCTTGCCGGAGTTCCACCGCTCAATGGATTCATGAGCAAGCTAGTTCTATTCACCGCGGCGGTACAGTCAAATATCGCTTGGCTAGCGCTGGCGGGTGTGCTAAACAGCGCCTTTTCGCTTGCGTATTATGGATGGGTCATAAAGCGAATGTACCTTGACGACGCATCCGACATGAAGCGCATAGGAGAACCTCGCATCCTGGTAGGAGTCTTGGCGTTGTCTGCCGCCATCATCATCCTCATTGGCGTGTACCCTGAGCCAGTCTTTTCGCTCGTGATGCAGGTCGCAGGCGGGCTCTAGGCTTTCTCGAGTCTGCAGATCTCGCTGGGCGCCTCAAGCGTACGATTGATCGCTATCTCGCCTATGATCTTCGCATACCTAGCGATCTCCGCAAGGTTCCAGACGATTGTTCTCAGGCTTACGGCCAAGCCTACATCTTTGACTGAGGTGAGAATTCTCTCGGTGAGTTTCCGCTGCTCCCTTATGGCGGCTTCGCTATTCGCGATGGCGTCGTTGGCAAGCTTGACATCCAAGGTAAGTAGCGATTTCATCATTCTGTCAGACACGGATTGAACCATCAGACTGAACTTTGATATCGCTTCAAGCATGGACTCGCTGGTCCCGTTCAAGTCTTTCATTGTAACCACTTCTTTTGCGATATTCTCTGCCGAATCCGCCATCTCTTCGAGAGTCTTCACGACTATTCTGTTGCCGGCAACATGAGTCGGTGACTCTATTCCAATCTTGACTCCTACGCTTCTGTCACGGATTGCGAGAAGTAGTTGCCTGACGACTAGCCAGTAGATCCGGTCAGCTTCTGATTCCATGTGTGATACTTCATTCGCGAGGTCAGGGCGTTTCTCGACGAGGGCCTTTATAGCCGCTTCTTGCATTGATGAGATTACGATGTGTAGCCTACGAATCAACCCGTAGACGGGAAACTTAGTAGGGTCAACGAAGCTTTGTACGGTCACTTGCCTTAGGGTCTGTTCAACTACGCCGAGCCCGGTGAGGCGTTGCGTTGCTCGCCTAGTTTCCTCGAGATGCTCGGGTTTCAATTCTCGCTTCGATACTACTTGGATGGTGTCGTGGCCGAGTATGTAGTTGCCGGTGATCAGACGAGTCAGCAGGTCTGGCTTGTCGCAAAGGTCCGCATCGATGATGCATTTCTTCGCTTCTTCATGTTTCTGCTCCAGGCCGCTGAAGACCCTAAGAGATCCATCATCTTCCCTCCTGATCGAGACCACGTCGCCCTGTTTCAGATTGACTTCCTGAACCCAGCTACGCGGGAGCGATACTGTTAGTGTAGAGTACCCTACCCGCTGAACCTTCCTGGCTTCCAATGGTTTGCCCTCTTTACCGTATTTACTGCAGGTATCCGCTATCGCGTTTATATATAATGCGGTTTTGAATTGACCAATTCCAATTCAGACAGGTGCTTAGAGGCGCAATCCCTTATGTTGTTGAAGTCGACTCTCACGCGTCGCCCCGCCTGAACAAGCGATGATTCACAAATGCCTGCCGCACGTGCAGCTGAGGTTACTGTTGTTGGCGCCGGCCCGGCTGGGTTGCAGGCCGCGATCGCGGCAGCTGAACGTGGAGCCTCTGTCCTGGTATTCGACAAGAAGCACTCAATCGGCATGCCGGTGAAATGCGGCGAATTCTTCCCCCGAAAGGAAGAGATGTTGGATCTGCTACCGGGATCGGAAGATTTCGCGCATCTCTTTGAGATGCCACCTCGCGCAATCAGTAACACATGCGAGCGACTTCGGATCTATTCGCCTAGAGGCAAGCGTTGGGAGTTCTCATTTGGAGCGTATGTTCTTGATCGTACCAATTTAGAGCAGCATCTAGCGGAGCAAGCCGGCAAGCTCGGTGTCGAATTCAAACTCGGGCATCCGGTTCGAATCTTCAAAGATGGTGACAATATGAAAGTTGGGCCCGTTGAGCATGAATCATTTGAGGCCGAGGTGGTTATTGCCGCTGATGGTTTTCCCTCCACAACGGCCTCATCTGGAGGACTGGCTGTTGACCAATATGTTCTTCCAAGCAACGTGGCCACAAACTACCAGTATTTGATGGCCGACCTGAATATTGAGTCAGACGTCACTGAGATGTACATGGGCACTCGCATCTCTCCCGGGGGTTATGGATGGATAATTCCGAAGAGCAACACTACCGCGAACATCGGCGTCGGTGTCAGGACGGGGTTCAAGACATCCGTCAAAGGAAGGGAACACCTTGACTACTTCGTGCGCAAATACCCCATAACGGCCCACAAGCTGGCACGAGGTACTGTTCTGACAATGATCACCGATGTTCTTCCCGTTGACGGACCGCTATCGAAGACGCATGCCGACAAGATGCTCTTGGTGGGAGACTCCGCGGGTTTGGTGATGCCGACCAACGGCGGAGGAATCCCAACTGCAATGATCTCGGGACGCATTGCAGGCGAAGTTGCGGTCCTCCACCTGCGAAAGGGCGATCCGCTGTCTGACTATGAGCGCAGATGGAAGATCGCCTTCGGGCGTGAACTGTACGCCTCGACGCGAATGAGGCGATTCGCCGATGTCTTCATGCCTCACGACACACTTTTCGATTGGGCCATGAAGGTTCTTAGAACCAGCGGAATCAAGAAGGTCGTCACGTGCAAGATTCCGCGTGGTCTCGACGTTCTGATGAGACTGCTAGGATGCTGACAACTAACGCGCTCTCACAAGAGAGCTCGGTCGAGCAGCATACTCAGGAACAAGAGGAAGAGGTAAGGAGTCGATATCTTGAACGCTCTGTAGGCGTTCTCCCTCGTCGGGCGAGCGAACAGGTGCAGATTGACGACCAAGACGACGGCACCCAGAACGAGAGAGGACGCACCGTAGATCCAACCAAAACCGCCCTCCCAATAGACCCCTAGTGAGAATGGAATCATCAAGACCACAGTGGCTACTATGCAGCGTAGCGCTGACTTCTCCTCCATCACGACTGGAAGCATCGGCACGCGTGCGCGAGCATAATCGTCTTTGCTGAAAATCGCTAGGCTCCAGATGTGGCTAGGGATCCAGAGAACGACCAATCCTGCGAGCAGAACCGAGAGAAGATTGACGGTACCTGTAACCGTGGTCCATCCAAACATTGCAGGCAATCCTCCGCTGAAACCGCCGAGGATTATGTTCAGTGGGTTCCTTCTCTTCAGCAGGAGGCTGTAAACAACGACGTTGTCAAGCACACCGAGAAACAGAACTACAAAGGATACTACGTTGATCCACAGGCCTGTTACGAAACCTATCCCTATCAGAAGTACGCCCCAGAGCAACGCCCGTTCTGCGGGTGCGATGCGACCTGCGGGAATTGGCCTGTGACTTGTTCTCCGCATTATTGCGTCGATGTCCCTGTCGATGTAACAGGTAACAGTGTTGCATCCCGCCGTTGCGGTCGTAATTGCCAGCAAACCAGCTAGGAAGATTGGCAGAGGAAAGAATTGCGTAGACATAGCTGCAATGCCCATTGCCGCGACTGACGTGAACACAAGCAGCACGACAGTCTTGGGTTTTGTTACCTCTATGTAGTTCTGCACCCTGTGGAGAAAGGTCATGACGACCACCACAGCTTCTTGTGCTGCGATTCTCCTCGATTTGAGCACTACGTCGACAGAGGGCGGTTCGGTAGGGACGTACTCCACTTAAGTCTTCAGGCCCAACCGCCGAGCGTTCTAGGCTATGCCGTGGTAGAGCCTCTCGCACAGTGCAGAGAGCTTGGGGCTCAGCCGAACAGGCGGTTCTGCTACGCTTACGAGGTCTTTGAATTCGTGAGGAAGGGTCTCCACTTGCTTCTTTGCGTACTCGCGAGCGTCGGCTAGAGATGGAATCTCGTACACCAGTCCCCCTTTCTCAATCACTTTGACGAGTAGGGGTCGAGCTGCAGATTCGGGGGAAGCCTCTCCGTCTATTGCGACGATGTCTTCTCTGATCAACCCCGAGTTTGAGTATACACGGAAAACCTGTTTGAGCTCGGGAATCGTAACCTTGGAGGGACTTAGTTTGACACGCGGGATGGTTTGCGACCCTCGGCGAAGCTCGACTAGTTTGTAGATGCCCGGCAAAGCTGGGTCCTCCCTAGACGTAGTCAGTTCCGTTCCCACGCCAAATGCGTCAATCGGGGCTCCCTGCGATACGAGTTCTTTCACCTTGTACTCGTTGAGGTCTCCGCTGGCGAAGATCTTCGTGTTTCTGTAGCCGGCTTCGTCAAGGATTCGCCTGACCTTCTTGCTCAGGTCGAGGAGATCGCCGCTGTCAAGCCGTACAAGCGTCGGAGAGATGCCAAGGCTTACTGCCGTCTTTGCGCCTTCGATCGTATCGTAGGTGTCGATGAGTAGAGCGGTGTTTTCCGGGAAGACCTTTTGATAGGCTTGGAAGGCTTCGCGTTCCGAGTCGAACGCCATTACAAAAGAATGAGCCATCGTCCCATAGGTTGGTATCCCCAGCTCATACCCAGCTAGCAGGTTTGACGTCCCGACGCACCCTCCGACGTACGAGGCTCTAGCAGCAAGGAGCGCTGCCTGAGGGCCGTGCGCTCGCCTAGATCCAAACTCAACTATATCGCGGCCTTTTGCTGCCTCGACGACTCTTGATGCCTTGCTAGCGATCAAGGTCTGATAGTTGATCATCGCAAGCAAGTATGTCTCCACGATCTGAGCTTCGATTATGCTCCCTGAAACCTGAACCAGCGGCTCACCAGGAAAAAGAACCGTACCCTCGGGAGCTGCCCAGACATCACCTGAAAACCTGAAGCTCTTGAGGTATTCGAAGAACCGCTCACTTGCGTAGCGGAACGACGTATGTCTCTTCAGGAACTGGATTTGCTCCTCCGTGAACATGAGGTTCATGAGATAGTACAGAGCCTGCTCAAGTCCCGCGGCAATCAAGTAGGAAAAGTTCTTCGGAAGATGCCTGACGAAGAGCTCGAAGGCCGCATCACCGGGAACATTGTTGTCGAAGTAAGCAGCGGCCATGGTCAGCTCGTAGAGGTCTGCGAGCATTGATGAGTTCGACATCGTAACGAATAGTCCCTTCGGCTTCTCCAGCTTCCCCATGTTGGACACGTGAGTTGAAACCAGTGCGGAAGAAGCTCATAAGGGCGTCACATTGCAGGACAAGAAGGGCGATCTTGGAATCGCCTGACCTCACCAGAGAGTAATGCCAATCGATGTATCAGTGATCGTTCGCCTGCTTTCTGGCGGACAACTTGAATTCCACAATGGTACGGATTTTCTGTTCAGCGTCTGGCATGCTCGCTACTTTGGCCATGAGTGAGGCGGGCAACTCAAACTCTCGAATTGGCGGCTCCGATGCGGACCTTCTGTCGAGAATCGGCTTCACTTTCTCGAAGACTCTATCTAGGCTTTGTACTATGTCTGGCTGTCGTCGATCAGCAATCTCAGCAATTCCGGCAAGTTCGGGATCACGGATCAACAGAACACGTGGCTGCTTCACGGCTGCCCCATCGTGACGTGCGATGAGCCGGGTCTTTCTCTTTATGAGGTCGCCTAACTCCAACATCTATCACACACGTGAGGCGCCGACGAGCGGGGAGGAGGGCATGTCTCTGGCGGAGGTTCTTAGGCTTCTCACCAAGATACTTGAGCATGTTCACGTGCACGGTAGCGCGACGGTCGCAGAACTTGGACAGATCTTGGCAATGGAGGCCCATGAGTATAGCGAGGCAAGATCCTAATCCATGAGTGGCCAGACAGGCCTAGAGAGCAGCACGAAAGAGCGCCAGCGAGGAGACCTAGGAAAGACCTGCGTCCTAACCTTGAGAGAGATACAACTCTAGACCGTCCCAAGGCAACACAGACCCCGCTTTGCATAGCCCGCCGGCTTTGCTGCCTAGGCTGGGAATGTGCGTGTTTGTCTTCCTCTGCGCTTGCCTCAATTGAATTGTGTACGCTACATACAGACAGCCACTAGCACGAGAAACGATCTACATGAAGTAACCTATGAGGGGTCGAAGGCTATTTCGTTCCTTTTCTCCTGATGACTAGTGCTGCAATCGTGAGTGCAATGGTAGCGACTGAAACACTCCATGGAAATTCGGGGATCGGATACTCTGACATTGGCAGAATTGCGAGACCTATGCGATGATGTCCTGCATGGTAAGCATTGTAGTAGACGTAGTACTTGTCGCCGACGTTGACCGTCATGGGATGGTATGTTCCTCCCTCGTCCCAGCTCCCCTCGGGTCCGTAAGTTATTACAGGATTGCCCGGGTAGAGGTTCCAAGCGATGCCGTCAGTCGAGTTCGCGCATCCTATCTCACCATTTGCGTTGCTTCCCCGGGTTGCATGGTACCACATCACGGATATTTGACCAGCTGTCGCGACCGAGCCAGGAAACCATTGGTAGGAATCCCAGCCGGAGCTGCTAGGCGGAATCGAGATCGGTGACGCTCTTTTTGTCCAGTGGATACCGTCGTCAGAAGTGGCGATTCCAGTTTGGCCAGTCGTTCCTTGACTGGATAGGCCCCTATAGTACATGACATACGACTGCCCGGTCGAAATCACGACAGGGTGATAGGTCCACTTGTCATCCCATGTTCCGCTGGGCCCAGGCGTCAAGACAGGATTTTCTGAGTACTTCGTCCAGGCTACGCCATTAGGCGAGGTAGCATATCCAATCGCCATTTTGGCAATTTCGCCCACTGTGAACGTCTGCCCCTCGAACCACATCTTGTAGACCCCGTTCTCGTGTATTACCCATGGGGCCTGCACAGAATTTGCGTCCCACGAACCTGGCGTGCCGACTCTTAGAACCGGGTTGGCGGCATGTCGTGCCCATTTGATCCCATCGGTTGAGGTCGCAAAGCCCACGTTATCAACGCCTCCCTGATTCTCACCAGAGTACCACATCACGAATGAGGAGCCATCGTAGATCACGGACGGCCTCCACACATGTGTGGACTCCCATCCCCCCTCGTGCCGACATCAAGCACCATCTGCCCATGCACAGCGCTCGAGCCAAGCACGCATCTAGGCATTAGTAGAAACAACATAACCAACAATGCACAGCACAACGTCGAACATTTGTTCAATTCTCGACTTATCCTCCTCCCTAAAATCGGGCACTTCTCTCATCGCTCTCCTCGCCTCTGCAGGCATTTCAGACTTTCGATGCTGGAACTTGGGCAGTTGTCACAGAACCACTTCTTCGCGACCGGGTTGTAACGCATCTCGCGGCCGCAGTTGATGCAGAACCACTTTTCAGCCGTTATGGGTGCAGGGGGTTGAGTCATGACAGCTTGCCCCTCACCTATGGTAGGTCGATGTTGATTCTTAGCGCTTTGCCCACCGACATGCCGGCTCATGGCCAAATGACTGCGCCTAGCGTTACTCTGCGAAGACGGGATGGATCTCGTACTTGAAGCCCTTTTCGAACAGCTTCGACCATAGGCTCTTGACGTATCTCTTGTGGGTCGTGAAGAGAAGGAGATGATGCTTGTCTCCAGGATCTTTCTTCTGCAAGAACGTGTGGAAGTATTTTGTGTCATCAGCGGGGATCAGCACAGGGAGTTTGACCGGCGTTCCCATGGACTCCAATTGGCTCTTGGTGTGTACCGCATCATGTCATAGACTGAGGATGCGTTGAATTCCCCGAGTTCGAGCTCTTGGTGGTAGAAAGTGAAGGCCCTGCGGTAGATGAAGCGCGACCTTGCGCCCCACTCATGATAGGCTCTCCTGAACGACGTAGGGGTGTCATCTTGGTTTCTGATCCTGAACGCCACGTGGAGATTGTCTTCGTTGACGGGAGTCGCCTGGAAGAGTTCGACCTTGACCCCGTGCCTGGCATAGTCCCGTACCCTGAGTAGTCCAAGGATCACGCTAAGCGTGGTCGCGGCGATGCTGAGGTAGAAAGCCAAGTCAGTCCTGAAGTCGGCGGACAACTCGACCTAACAAGCCACCTACGCTTTGGAGAGCTTAACACTTTTCAAAGCACTCACGCCTTTCTCGGAAGAAATCGGCGGAAAGACATAATTATGTCACATCCGTATGCGCTTAGAAAACCTGGAGCGCATCTGAAGTTTCATGAAGGGACCCCGTTGAAGCGAGTTGTCGGCGCGTTTGCACTTCTTCTTGGGCTCACCTTCGTGACCTTGACCTTGTATCTCGGTAACATGGAGACCGTGGCGAGGATACTCGAGTCGTATGCCGTATCGTTCCCGTGACTGACAGAGGTTGAATTTCCGTGGCCGAGAAGGAGAAGAGGCGGTTCAAGTTCAAGTACGGCGTGCCCCGTTTCGTTCTTCAGATCGCCTCTCTCTTGCTGTTGAACGGGTTGCTTCTCGCCGAGCTGTTTCCTGGCATGAAACTGAGGCGGTACGATATGCCGCTTCCTGTTCTCCTGAGCATAAATGCGCCGACGAACCTTGCCTATGGCAGCCTAGATGTTATTCAGGTCGTCCTTGCCAGCCCGGCGGCGCCCTGGGTAGCTCTTGCTTTCGTTTTCATCATAGGCGCGTTGCTTGGCAGAGCATTCTGCGGCTGGGTCTGTCCGATGGGCTTCATTCAGGATATGGTGACGACGGCCAAGGACAGGATCGATCAGGTCAACGTGCGGACTCACGAGAGCGGAAAACGGCTCAAGTACTTCGTGCTGGGGTTTGCATTGTTGATCAGCGTTTCACTAGGTATCTCACTCTCGATGGGATTCGGAAAGCAGTACAAGGAATCACTCTGGGTCTTTGCCAATGGACCACTGATTCCTCTGGCGCCTGAGGGTACCATCTTCTCGACGATTCCCAGGGCAATTCTCCATTTGGAACAGAATGTGGCCCCAACCTTCTTGGCGAAGTTGTCGGTCGCCCAGTTAGCGGAATGGATTCGCTCGATCCCGGTCCTAGTGTGGGCGGAACTGATCATCTTGCTGTTGTTCCTGTACGGCGCGTACAGAGTTCCACGGTTCTGGTGCCGATATCTCTGCCCTGTAGGTGCCAAGATGGCTCCATTCCAGAAGTATAGCTTCCTGGGCATGAGAAGGGATCCGGTGAAGTGTAGCAAATGCCCTCACTGCGAGGCGGCCTGTCCAATGCAGATTCGAATACTGGCGCTACCGTGGGAGAAATTCAATGACCCAGAATGCATTCTCTGCGGCGAATGCGCGGATGCGTGCCCACATAATTCGCTGAGCTACAAGTTCCCCTAGCCCGTGGCAAGCATTCGGACAGAGTTCTATGCCCTGTCTGAACAGGTTGGAGCATTAATAGCCGAGTGATGATAACGTGTCCGATACAAAGTTGCCGGCAAGAAGGCAGATCTCGCTCAAAGACTACTACTCTCGGCAAGAGGTCATGCCAGAGCTAGGCCATGAGGGACAGGAGAAGCTCCGTCACGCATCCGTCGCGATAATCGGGCTTGGAGGATTGGGAGCGTTCACCGCCGGGTATCTCACCA
>Ga0209725_1000687_pt1 | contig 20186 bp, 15 predicted proteins | sample I18A1metaG_FD_184145 | JGI IMG/M metagenome (GOLD analysis project Ga0209725, IMG submission 184145) | Lake sediment bacterial and archeal communities from Gulf of Boni, Indonesia to study Microbial Dark Matter (Phase II) - ​I18A1 metaG... | ecosystem: Environmental > Aquatic > Freshwater > Lake... | reverse complement strand
AGGAAATATCTTCCATCAACGGTAATGATGTTTGCAGCCTCCTGTGCCTGATGAAACTCCAGAGTTGGCTGACCTCGCCAATCCATGAACAAGATGATCCTAGCAGCTAGCGCAGCGTCACGCTCACCTCTACGTAAGAAGCATGTGTAGTCCCATCCTCTTTCGTCCCACTCAGTTTCTTGACCAACTATCCTTTCAGTTTCGTCTGTGAGATCTCTATCCACAACAACAAGACGTGGTTTCTGACCTTGTGGCGGCTGCCTTGCTCTTTCAGGTGGTTCCAGCATCGCAAGAAGACGTTCTCGGTGTTTGCCTGGTCGCTTTGGTCGACGCCATGACTTCCTATACTTTCTTACGAAGGCTGGCTTCGGCTCGAAAGCGTGGTGTCTCCATAGATCCTGAAATTCCTCGTGTATCGAGCGTGCGATTTCATCCTTAGCCCTAGTTTCTATTTTGATTGTCAACTCTCCTGAGTATCTCAAGCCCTCCTCCGTGAAGTTCGCTGAACCAACGTAGAGTCTTCTGGCCGTCCCTTTGCGGAACATATACATCTTCCAGTGAAAGCGGTTATTGCGGGCTATCTTCAGCTGAAAGCTTCCCGGGAATACCTCCTGTATTCTCATGGCCTTGGCTATTGCTTCTGGAGGAGTGAAATCCTGATAGAGACCTGTAACCAATCTAACTCTAAGACTTCTCGCGTCTCTTTTCGCTTTGGCTATGGCGTCTTTCAATACTCTTAATGCGCTAGTGCTGACAAATGCTGAAGCGATATCCACTTCTTCAGCCCAATCAAGCCCTTTTCGAATTTCAAGCCCCATGCTCGCGGGGCCTCTATTCGGAATTGACTCAAGTCTCATGACTGTTCATCACGCCCGCGATTGCCCGCCACCTGAGCTATCTTGTCCCATCGATTGAGATAGTCACTGACGTGATGAATGAGGCTTAGTTCGATCTTGCGTATGTCAGTTTTCTTCATTGACTTTAGGTAGTCCTCTTCGGAATAGCTCCTGATCAGAATACACGGGTTGGTCGAGGGATACCTAGCAACGTTCTTTCCACGTGGTTCGGAAATCTCCCTTAGTTCTTCTCTCGCAAAGACTAGGATCTCCTTTGCCTTTGGACTGCCGTCTTCTGGAAACCCGATGCATATGCAATAGTCGAACTGCTTGTCAGCTATTTGTGTTCCCTGTCCGAAGGAGAAGGCCCCGCCTCTTTTGTTATAGTCTCCGGTCTTAACCTCAATTCGGTCCTTTCCGTTGACAACTAGGTCTGGTCCCTTGAAGCCGCTCTTCACGTGTACGTCAAATCCATGTTGGGCAAGCTTTAGAGCAATCAGGTATTCAGCGTATCTAGATCTCAGCTTTGCGTCCTTGCGCTCATCCTTCGATGAGGATTTGTGTATCTCGCTAAGAGCGCCTTCTAGATCATGAACTATTCTTCGAAGAATCGTCTTCTCCAAGGTAACCCCCAGCTCACATTGTCACCCATGGAACATAAGAGAATTTCTGGGGGACAGGCCTACATCCGGTGTTTCGCTCGTCAGGCGGCAAGTAGTCTGCGTAGTTCAGCAAGGTTCTCTTCAAGGTTCTGCTGGTGATCTATGTGGGACGCAGTGAGTTCCTCAGGTCTGTAAGCGTCTTGGCAACTGCTTTTCCTTTTTCGGTGAGTGAGTAGTTCGATTGGATAGGTCGTGAGGTTATGATGTTTCGTTTGAGGAGTCCTTCGTCGAGTAGGTCGTTTAGGTTTGAGGATAAGGTGCCTCGGCTCCGGATCAGGCTTTCAAGCTCGCTGTGTCTAACTTCTCCTTTCGAGTAAACGGATAGTAAGATTTTGATGCATGGAGATTGGAGAAGAGCCCAGATTTTCACGTCGTCACGCACAGGGGGGAGCGAGAGCTGGGGTCGCTAAAGAAGCGGTAGCACGGGGAAGCGAGTCTAGCTCGATTGATCGAGTCAATTAAATACGCAACGAGCGCTATGGCTTCGTATGGAATACTGGCTTGTTCAGCATGATATCGAGGCGTACTGGGATCGCCCAGACGCCATAGGCTCACCGAAGGCTCGAGCCCTTAGAGATCACAGCTTCTGCCAGATGAGCAAAGGCGACAAGATAGTCTACTACGCCAAGCAGAAGAGAACGCTCGGGCTCTTCCGAATATCATCGGAGCGATGGTCCGAGTTGAAGAGCTGGAGCAAGAGCCGAAAGGGGCCTCACTTGACCTATCAAACTAGACCTATCTGCACGGGAATCTTCGAGATGAACCCTTCAGGTTTTGGCATAGGAACCACCAGAGGAAAGACGGTAATTCGCCTAGCCAAAGAGCAGTACCGCATGATGGCTGCGCATATACTTGGCATGGAAGACCCAAAGAACCACGAAGGCACTGTTGCTCTCTTCGCCAAGCTGCATAAGGCATGCGGCTTTCCTCGGCTTCTGAAGGTTGGGGAGGCCTACCCAGATATTGTCGCTGTTGATGAAACTGGGCGTGAGGCTAGGATTGAAGTTGAGTTCGAGAGCAGGAACTTCGAAAGAGAGCACATGAACGAAGCAGACAAATGCGGCATCATCGTCTGCTGGAAAGACACATGGGGAGGAGCAACGATCAAACCCATAGTCGAACTTTCCAGCTTGCTCTACTAAGGAGTCAAGGATCGAGTCAACGTCTGGCACGCCATCTCAGGCACCGAAATTGTCGCAGGACATCCCAAGGAATATGAGGAGGTCCAAGAATTTCCTGCTTCCAGGGTCGAAAAGTTTGGTTGGTCGTCCATCCAGTCGGTAAGGTGATGGCATGATAGGATACTGTAAGGGATGCGGTCGCTATGAAGAATTGAATGGCGAAGGACTATGCCGCAACTGCCGAATGTTCGGCATGATACATATGCCGAGGTAGTTGAGAATCCCAAGGGCCTGACAGGGACGAGGGTCACTAAGGATCAAAGACCTTTGCCCCGGGCGGCCCGGAATTTAGCATCAACAAAAATAGTATGCCAGTCGATCTACACAACATCCCCGTAAAACGTCATCTTCTAGTCAGAGCAAGAGGCTGTTATCCCAAAGTCAATGGTCCGAAGGGTTGGAGTATCTCAAATCAGTCAAAGCAAGACTCAGAAATCTATGAAGAGACATCCTTCATGGTTCATCTTCGATTTTCACCCGATACGCTTTGCCGAGAAGCTTTCAAAGGAAGAACAAAGAGACAAGAAAGATATTGAGAAGTAGAAAACGACAGCTCCCGTCTGCGACACTGGATGCGAACCTAACAACGTGACCGAGAATTCGCCGAGACTTATCTTGTCTTGTGGACTCTTTCTTGCAGGAGTCTAATCGATAATAGAGCTAGCGAAGAGAGGAACAAGTTAGATGACTGAACAGTAGTCTTAAATACACATACGTACGAATACGTGCAACTATGAAGACCAAACTGACGATCTCAATAGACAGAAAACTGCTCCAAGACGCGAAGGCTGAAGCTGCCAGGAAGCACATACCTATCTCCGGACTGATCGAGAACTTTCTCGAGTTCTTTGTAAGGCCACAGGTCTATTGCTTCAAATGCGGCGAGAAGTTCGGGGCCGGAGATGCCAAGGTCTGCCCCAAATGCGGATGGCTAGCATGCACTAAGTGTAAGGTTTGCGGGTGCGAGTTGACCCAGGAGGCAACTGTCACTGCTTACCATATGCGGAAGGTGTATGAGCAGTTGCTTGGAGGAAGGGTGAAGTGATGAAGACCCGCGAGATAGCAGAAGCGGCTGTCTTTGCGGCGCTATATGCGGTCTTGACTTGGGTTCTCGCTCCGATTTCATACCAGGTGTTTCAATTCAGAGTTGCGGAAGCCTTGAAGAGCATTGTGGTTCGGAGAAAGCATTTGATCTGGGCGTTCGTGGTTGGAAATGCGTTGAGTAACATATTCAGCCCCTTTGTAGGAGTCTGGGAGCTCATATGGATGCCTTTCATGAATGTTCTAGGAGCAGGATGTGCGTGGTTTTTTGGCCATAGGATTCCAACTCTCAAGGGAATGATGCTGGGAGGAGCGATCTACGCGGCCTGGGTGGCTTTCGGTGTCTCCTTCATGCTCTACATGCTATTCAGTGTACCCTGGCTTCTCACATTCGTCTACCTTCTGGTTCCAGAAGTGATTCTCATAGTGGGCTTCAGTCCGGTGATGAGTCAAATTAGCCAGAGACTCAAGTGAACCGGACAGTCAAAATGTCTCTAGGATGTCTTTCACCTGTCTCTACCTGATCTCACATCTGATCTTTCTACGCGTAATACTGCGTTTCTGACGGTTACCTCTGTCAAACCTAGTGATGTCGCAAGAGACTTCTGAGATACATTCTCGGCGAGCTCTGATGAGGCAAGATAGATTGCAGCAGCAGCTTGTGAAACAGGATTTAGACTCCCATGTCTCTTCGAAAGTCTTAGTGCCAGTTCTTTGAGATCAGCTGAGAACCCAACGATCCGTCTAGCTCTCTCAATATAGACATTAGGCTTTGCAAGAGTACTTTGCATACTGGTCTTTTCCAAGAGCATCGACGCTGTTCTTAGAATGTCCTTAGTGCGCACTGAGTATGCTTCTGAGACTTCTCGGAGGAGAATGGGAACTTCCAGTGACCTACATGAAATCCATAGGGAAGCTCCTTTCAGAACCCTACTTCGAACCTCCTGAATTTCTCCTGCATTCTTCAGTATCTGATTTGCCCTATCTTTCACTAATACTTCCATTTCTGGAAAGTACTCGAGTATCTTCATTGGTTGATCTATGGCAGCCGGTCTCGTTCTTGACTTTGGTCTTCTTAGCACTTCCTGAATCCGAGGGATAGTTGGCTTCAGTCTATCTTTGCTTGAGCATAGATCGTTCAATGGACATGAATCGCAGGCCGGTCTTCCTTTCGGAGTCCATACGCAATAGGTCTGACCAAACAAGAAGAGAAGCGCTTGGATCCATCCCGCATATTTGAACCTATTCGTGAGAGCAGCTCTAATGCAAGTCCCCCTCGAATCATCAAGGCTGTTCAGATATGATATGGTCGTCTCCGCTTTAGGACACAATTGTAAGTTGTCTGAAGTCTGATGGCGACTACATATGAATTTTCTGCACAAGCTGGGCTGTGGACGACCTAACCCTGTGGGGACCACTCCTAACTTTTCTGATACTCTTGCCACGTGGACATCGACTGGAGGTGAGCTCAGATCCCCGAGACCGTTCAACAAGAAACAGTCACAGACTTTTGGTCCGAGGTTTCTTATCTTGCATAGCTCCAAGCGAGCTTTCTCGTGGGGAAGACGGGATATTCCTTCAAGAGGATCGCTATCGGGATCTCTTCCGAGTAGCTCTCTAATCGTTTCAATAAGATATCTAGCTCGAAAGCCAGCCGAGATGCCAGCCACATTCTTTGTGAGAGTGCGTAGTTCCATAGGATTCATTTCGGAAATAGATCTTGGGTCCAGATTTACAAGGCTGGCAAACCACATCTTGCTCATCTCGACGCGAGCATGAATCGAGAGAATGTTTGAAATCAGAACTTGCCATTTGTTAAGGTAGAGCCATGGAACTCGCACTCCTGGAAAGAGCCTTGCCAATCTGTTAACTACTTCGGCAGACTCCGAATCCATTTCCTGAAGGATATCTGAAGGAAAATCAGTCCAGAGCCCTGCCACATGCAAAACAACATAGTCTAGGATTTCGTCGCTAATATCGGACGGGGCCAGGATTCTGAGTTCGTTTCCAACTTGAGTCATCCTTATGTTCCGTATCGGGGGGGCTATCCCGATCCAACAGGTTCCCTGGCTAGTCTCTGCCTTTTCAAAGAGATAGGAGGAAAAAGAGGAGTTGAAAGTATTCTCGAGAGTGAAGTCCTCTATGGCAAGGGTGATCTCCAACTCACTCACGTGTTCAGATTCTGCCTCTGCGAGCATACTGTGTGTAGTTGAAGGCGTTGTGTATCGCTCGGTAGTGATTGAATTTCGTCATCTGTGTCGGTAGGCCCCTTGCCAATATCAACGCAGGACTCTCACGGCATACAGGGCAGTCGCATCGCCTGATCGGAATCTCGTCAACATGGTGTCGTCTAAGGAAAGGGTTCACTATTTCTTTGAACACCGCGGCCTTGGCTGGAACAGCAGAATCGAAAGAATCTATTAGATGTCGAACACGCTCGAGAAGACCTAGTCTTGATACGCCAAAGATGTGTAGTTTCGGGCCTTTTCCCAAGATCTGCCTGACTGCCGTAATTCTATGGACTGCTTCTTGGTTTTCTACTCCTATCAAAGAACCGAGAGCGTAGTGGTCGGATTCGATTTCAGAGAGTTTCTCAGCGCAGTACCCGATGCTCTTCGAGTTCCAACCTTGGATAGTGTAGATTACTTTGGAACAGATAGAAGTCTCCTTTTCCCATCGAGACGCGACGTGAGCGTTCTCTATGGTTGCCTGAAGCAGGTTCCACTTCTGAGAATCAGAAAGAGAACTCAGTCCTACATATGGTCTATCAAGATGGGAAATGAGATCGGCCCTGATCCAAGACTGAAGTCGGAGGCTCTCGGTTTGGGTGTAAGTTGGTGAATATGCATTGTAGCCATATGCCCCACCGTCTAGGAAGATCTCACCGTCAAAGCCCAAGTATTCGTGAATGCCTTTTGCAAAGATCTGTCTGAGTTTTCCTGATTGTTGGAGTTTAGCTAGGGAGACCAAGATGCCGTCGGGTTGGAACCATTCCCAATACTTGGCATCAGGAGACCTTGTTGGCTTCCAGGCAATGTAGAACTTCAATGCAGTTTCGTCTACCGTTGATATTCGGGTAGAAGCTCATTGAGTGTGTTGTTGTCTATGCAGGATCTTTGGCTCATGAGTGCCCGATCGATGGCTATGTTGCTGAACTTTATGATTTCTCCAATGTTGCCTTGGGAAAGCCTGAGTAATTCGGTTATAGCTGACTCGGTGAAGGGGAAGATGTCGTAGGAGTCTTTGTCTATGGTTGACTTCAACGCTTTGATTTTTTCGTCGTCACTGATCCTATATTTTGACAGGTAGCCAGAGAGTACGGTCTCGACTTTCTTTTCATCTAGACTCTCGAGGTAGATGACGTTTCTCGAGATTCTTCTTGCAAGGGCATATGCTGAGCCGAGGATCTCATCCCAGCCTGCGGGCGTGCAGGCGAAGACAACACTGAGGTTTCTTGGATTCTCGTCCAGAAGGTGTCGGAATGCGTTGAATAGCTTCTGTCTACGAAGAATATCTAGCTCGTTGACTGTTTCCAGCTCATCTATCAGTAGAGTTACCAAACAGTATCCTGCTTTTCTAAGCAAAAGCATGAGTTGTTTGAAGACTTGATTCGCATATGCATCATCTATGTTCCGACCTACTCCTAGCCTGTTTCTGTTCTCAATGTCAAGCCTCTCGCCCGTCAGCCAGCGCCATGCATTCAAGGTGTCTGGGGTGCTTTGACTCATCACTCTAAGGGACCTGTGTAGTTCGAATTGGTAGTGTGATTTGTCGTCTATGTGTGATGAAAGCTTAGAGATTGAGGTCGGGCCCATCTCAGCGATGATCGTCCTATAGATGTCGAGTATTCCTGCTCCTGGATGTGGAATGTAGAATGCGATACTTCGTTTTTTAGGGCTCTTTGCTAGTTGTTTGTTGACGTATCGGGCGATGTATTTGAGGGTGTGGCTCTTTCCCGAACCATATGGTCCTACTACAACCGCATGGTTTGAGAATTCGGTCGAATATGCGGATTCCGCTACGTGAGTAAGTGTCTTCAGCGCTTTTTCCTGATCGAAGAATACTGAGGGTTCGTCGTCAGGAACAGATACGTATGGGAATGGGTTCTGAGTCAAAATGAACTTCTCGTAGTTCAACACGAGTTCTGTTTTCTCCAAATCTTCTCACCTCCTGTCAATCATTCTAACGTAGAAGAACCTTCGGCCGGCCATGCGGATCCCTTCTTCCTTTAGGGCGCACGTAACAGGAGCTGGAGCGCTGCTCAACTCGAATCTTCTGGGAAACGCTTGCACCAGCTTGAGGAATAGGTTGTCGAACATTGAAGCGTCGATGTGTAGGTTCTCGCAAAGACTGTCTCGGAGGTCCGGTATTCGAACGAACTCTCTCTTTAGCCCGAACTCGGTTGAAGCCAACTTTTTCCATAGACTTTCCAGTTTCTCAGCATATGTCTCGAACGCCGGAGATGTGGATTGAGCTATGTAGAAGGCATGTTTCTTGCTCTTTCTCAGCCTTGGAGATGACCACTCGATAAGACGTAGAACGGTTTCAACCGCAACCTGGTTCATTGAAGAGGCATCTGTCATCTCATCAATCGTTAGAGCACAATTCTCTAGAAGCCTATGAATGACCCGATAGGGCTCGTATTGCATCAGTATCTGACGGATTCGTTCATGATCATTCCTTGCAATGGCCTCGACAAGACGAATCCCCATATCAGTAATTGTGTAACAGTTGGTATCCAGTTCTCGGAGAAGCTCCATGGACTGCAGTTGCCTAAGGATTTCTGATGACCTTCTGGACTCGACGGACAAACACTTCTCAAGCGCAGACATGGTCAGGGGATTGGTTGCATTGGCAATTCTGAGAGATTCCACGAGAATTCTTGGGGTAATTGGCCTAATCCAGCACTCTGTCAACGCTACTCCCGATGTGGGGTTCTCGCGCTGGACATATAAATGTTAAGTATGAGGCATCTAAATGTTAATAACGGACCTGGGACACACCTTCTCAGTTTTGGCCTTCAGCCCTCTTCTGTTCCTTTCAACATCTTCAGAACAGAAATCCCCTGTTGGCTTTTCTGGTACAGTCGGCCCTTCTTCTGCTTGGGATTAAGGCAAGCAATCATCTTTCTGTCCTCAAGCTCTCTGAGCGCTCTGCTGACCGCCGACATCTTGTACGATGGAACCTTCAATGACTTGGCTAGTTCGGTAGGAGTCATCGGTCTGTCCATGACCTCTAAGATCCGCTGTCTGATCTTGCTCGCTTTGACGAAGCCAACGTCTTCCCAAGACAATGCTCTTGACCTATAACTAGCTCCATGGAAAAGTAATTAATTGATTCTTAACAGATTATTAACAGCTGCAATTACGCGGATGGAGAAGGTATGGAAAGAAGTTCTTCTATTGTCTGCTTCGTTAGAAGACCCATCTCATTGAACAGATCGTGAAGAGTCTTTGGATTGACTAGTCTTGGATCTCTTATTCGCCATTCAAGAAGATATAACAGGTCTTCGGCCTTCATAAGAGCGAGAAGAACGTTCTTTTCGCGAGCGATCTTTCTTATTTGTTGATCAAAGTCTCCTTTGAACTGAGAGGATACAATTAGGAAGTAGATCCGAGAGATTCCTTGTTCTTCCAAATAATCTTTGTGACTGTCAATGTATTCCATTATCTCTCGGTCGTCTGTTCCAACGCGATACCCCTCACTACTCGTCTTGGCGTCGAAAAGGATTGCATATCTATCCCTGCGGCTCATGGCAATTCCATCCGGTTCTCGCTTTGAAGACTTGTGACCTAGTTGCTCCACTTCGTATCCAAGAAACCTCAAAGCACCGCATAATCTGTCTTCGAAAATAGCCTGTAGATTAAGGCCTTCAGAATCGATTCTAGGTTGTTCTCTTCTCGAAAGAGGTTCCAGGTCCAAGAGTATCGGAGGAATCCAACTCTCATCATAAGGCTTCACTTGAGAAGGTGGCGTTATGATCGTTTGACCACCTGTCAGAGTCGTCAGCATCTTCAGTGCGCTATCCTTGTACGTATTGTAGTTGATCCTTAGTCCATTGAGTCGCTGAAGTTCTCTAATACAACATATGACAAGAATTCTTGAGGCATTTGTTTTCTCAGCGATCTCTTGCACGGTCTTGTTGAGCTCAAGTAAGCCGTTCACTTTTGAATCATATTTCGTTATCCAATCCTTCACCGTTTCTCTGTCTGTATGAATTGGTTCCAGACCTCTGAGAAGCTCTGTCCATTCTGCGAGTTGTTCTTTGGAAACTAGCTTCTGAATAGAATCCAGTTTTTGAGGATCTCTGGCAGTCAACTCTCTGCATCTTCTGTCGATCGCGCTAGCTATCTCAGGCAAGCAGAGTCACCAAGAAGAAGGTCTGAGCATATGGGTCAATAGACATGCTTTGTACATATTCTGAGGATGACTACTTTTGCTTTGCTTTGAGAGCATAAGGAACTTCGTTGCCAAGGTGACCCCAATCAACAATTTGAGTAGCCAGAAATCGACCTAACCAGGCTAAGGTTCAGGATTCTGCAAAGGTCTCCGTAGCCCTTGCTCTTGATCGTGAGAAATCGGTCGTCCCAAAGGTCTCTTAGGGCTTGGCGGTATCTGGACCCCGCTATGACCAGTATTTTGTCGTAGGAGCCTAGGATTGGTTTCAACCTGCTTTCAACTTGCTCTCTTATGGCTTCAACGTCTTCCTTGGATTTGAGAACCTTCTCGTATCCTTCTATGGTTTCGTCTGGTCTGAGCAGTCCGTACTTGGCGGAGACTATGACGTAGTCGAATCCTCTGGTGTTGACGAAATTCTTCACGGCTTTGAAGAGTTGCCCCTGATACATGTCTTCTGCTTTCGCACGGATCTTCGGATCGTATCCCTTCTTCGCCTTTGTGCATTCCGTGATGACTAGGACCCGGCCGGTGAGATCTCGCAGTTGCTCTGGCCCTATTTGTGGTGGTTCGGTGTACTCTTCCTGTGAGAGTTTGGGCCATAGCTCGGGTTTTTTCAGGATCTTGTGGTAGACCACATATGTGTTGTGAAAGCCTCGTCTTCGGTTTCGATTATTTCCTCTGAAGATCAGCACTTCTATGCCGATAGACCTGCAGATTGGACAATCGCATTTTTTCCAAGGCATGTCTGTTAGAGTCTCTAAGTAGTGATTCTCTAGGTCTCTTCCCAAGCCTGTCAGGTCAACGTATTTGTGTAGGGCCTCCGTCACTGGTTGAATCGAGAGTTTCCCTTGATCATAAGCTCTGAGTCTTGACAGGGATTCCTGTTCTGCTTTCGTCACCGACTCAATGTCTACCCCAGATCCTAGCTTCTTCTTGCCTCGCAACCCCGTCCTTCTGCCTGTCTGTGAGATTCGTATCGCTCTGTAGCCTCTCAGTTGGTCATCTACAGTGTAGTAGTTGATGCCTGAGAGCCATGCTCTTCTAAGCCAGGAAGCTGTATCGAAGGAGACCTCGATTCCTAGTTCTTCCAGTGTCTTGAACTCTTGGAATAGCGAGAACCTTCCTAAACCGAAAAAATGGAGGTGTTCAGGCAGGGCCCTCTCAGCAGTAGTCGTCTTTTCTAGTTCATCAATGAAGTTCTTGATGTATGGGGTGGGACTTCTGGCGAGACCTCCGAAGGCGAAGTTTCTAACTCCATGCCTGTAGTAGTCCAAATACATTTTGATGTAGTCCCGTACCTCCCAGCCTTGCACCGCCACCAAGAGCTTGAAATCTTGTTTGTACTTTCTCTGCCATGTCTCAAATCCCTTAAGCCCGTTCTCAAACGTGATCTGTATTCTTCGGTTTCGCTGTTCAGCGAACTTCGGAACCACCAAGTGATCTACTGTCACGCCTATGTCGAACCTGAGCTTCTGGTAATATTCAAGGATTTGAACTGCATCATAGGGGGGAGCATCTTGCTCCATGTACCCCCATGCACCACAGTCACCCATCAAGGGAAACGATGACGGAAGCTGTAGGAATTTGCGGATGCCTTCTTGAAAAACGAGCTTGAGCTTTTTCTTGTTCTGTTCGAGCTTCGCTCTGCTGACGAGGACTCCGTCAAAGGGGACTTCGTTGTGTGGGAACAGATCCCACACGTAGTGGTCGCTGAAGGGGTTGTCTTTATGCGCTTTTGAGTGTTGATCAGAATGAAAGTCATAGTTGGGATCGACACGATCGTCCCATTCTGGAATGTAGTATCGCATGCCTAGCCTTCATCCTGGCCTGTTGCGATGACTACACGTTATTCCCAATAAAAGTATTGAATCAGACTCGAAGGTGATGCAGCGGCGGTAGTTCGTGAAAGTCAGTCTTGAGGTGCGCTATGCTTGAATCATCGACCTTGATATGGTGGGATAGCCTACAACGAGTATTGTTCTCCCACTTTGGGCGTAATGGCATCTATTCCAGTTCTTCCTTTAATGAATCGTCTAAGGCCATCTGGCGCAATTGTGTGAATGAGATAAATCCCTTTTGGGTTGAGTTCCTGGATGATTTCGACTAGTCTAGTCGGGAATATGTGCCCACAGGAGTGAGCTTCCTCGACAGACAATCCTAACTCAGATATGCTTCTCGCGTAATCATTTGTCGATGAGCCACTCTCCTGTTCCACATATTCGGATAGGCTGAGGATGCAACAGCCACATAGGTCCCTGTATCGCATGTAGCTGAACAGGTCTTCGCATGACTGGAACCCTTCAGCGCGCGTGGCCAGAATCACGTGTTGCGATGGTTTCTCTGCTACAACGGAGAGCCCACTCTTGTAAGCAGGAGAATCTGCAAACATGGACTTCTGCAGGAAAAGAATGTTCTTGCTGTACAGGTCAAAGACAGTGGGCTGAAGAACATCTTTGTAATCAGACCTTATCTGTTCGCTCAAATGGTTGATCGTCCCAGCCAATTTGGGCGCTACTATCAGCTTTCGCTTAGGCTCGGCTTGCTTCAAGGCCTCCAGAATAGTCATCAGTCTCCAAATATCTCTGTCGCTGACTATGACCAGCAACAGTTGATCGGAGGAGTTCGAAAGAACTTCTTTCACTCTTTCTTGAATGTCATGTTCTGTAATACACTTGTGTGGAAGACCGAAGTTCGTTCCTTCAGTGATGAGAGTGATATTGTCAGATTTTTTGGAGGTCCTTTTCACATACTTCCAGAATTGGTCACCCATGTCTCGGCTCAGTGACCCGTGTTCCCTGAAGTCTCCTGTATAGACTACAACTTGGTCGGCAAACCTAGTCAAATAGGCACAAGCGCCAGGGATATTGTGATCCGTGGGAAAGGGAGCTACTCTAACGTTTTTGTCCTCATAATAGGATGTCTTTTCGAATGGCTCGATACAAAGATTCCAATTCCTTGCCAATAACTTCTTCCCTTGAATCATCTGGTTGGTAGTATTGGATGCCCAAATATCCCTAGGAGCCAAGGAAGACTTCGTCAGCGCAGACAGTGCGTAGCAATGGTCCGGATGAGCGTGAGATATGAAACAAGCCCTAATGTCAGTCTTAGGCAGCTCAGGCAGGAACCCCCATCTCTGAAGCTGTTCTAGGCTTTCGAGCGTCCCTCCCAGGCTCTTGTGCCTAGCAAGCTTCTGCTGCTCGACCCCGAAGTCAAAAAAGTAGCTTTCCGACTTCGAATTCTTATCAAAGGTCAGAGAAACTGCATTGCCTCCTATGGTTCCTGCACCACCATAAAAGGCGAGTTTCACATTATTTGGCATGAAAGACATTTATCTAGTGGGTGCTGATAAATCCCTTTGCTGATTGGTGCCTAGAATGAAGTGGACCTGGACAGACTACAGGATGGAAAGCAAGCCCATAATCAGTCTCGACGATTTCAGATTTACCTGTTTTGGAAGAGAAGATGAGCTCAAGACACTCCTAAGGGACATTTCCTACTCTGCCGGAAAGTCAACCCGTCAACTCCTACGACTGGAAGCTTGGTGGGGGACAGGGAAGTCTACATATCTCTACAACCTCTGTTATCTGGTAAATCGATCCTTGTTCTTTGGCGATGATCTTGAGAATGCTTCGACTGGCTTATTCAGACATGTTCTTGGAATCTATGAAGACGGACCAGTAAGACGTGTCAATCTTCTCGAATATACATACGAGAATGGCCTGCCTGTGCCTTGGGGTCCGAGTCTCCCCAAGGATGCGGCGGAAAGGATGCGAAAGGACCTCTGGCTGCAATGTGTACGGAAGCTCTCCTTCCTATTGCTCAGAAAGGCGCTCTATGAGATTCGGGAGAAGAAGCTTGAATCAGAGGCAATGGGCGGATCAGCACTCCTGAAGGAACTGCATGAAAAGATGACGAAACTGTCCGATCTTAAGACTGGTCAGTTCATTGAGGAATTGGACAAGATTCATGCTGGAGATGACCGAACATATGGTGAAGTCGGTGAATTGCTAAGATACTATATGAGAATGCTCATGACATCTATCGAAGAGAGAACAGGTGTGAGGAAAGTTGTCAGGCAAGATGAATTCGAAGAGGAATTCCCGAAGCTTCTCTATCCTACCGCATCAGCAGTGTTCCTTGTTGCATATAGGAAGCTTTTTGGCTCCCCGGAGACGAATCTTCGCCGATTCACTGCAATTGAGAAGATCCTGAAGAATATGGACACCTTCGCTCTGGTCGTTGTCGATGAGGTGGAAGATTGGACCAGAGTAATTGCGCAGAAAGTAGATTTCGATCTCCATGATATTGCGGCAGATGCAGAATCACGGATATCTCTGGCAATGATTTTTCGAACAGAGGTATTGAAAAACATCCGCAGCGCTCCCGCGCTTGCGCGATACACGACTATAACCGACCGATTTAGAAACATCTCTCTCACAACCCCCGAAGCACAAGAGATCAAGACGATTGCTGAAGGAGTCTTTGGTACAGTTCGTGCAGAAAAGGCCGACATTTTTCCATGCACACCAGAATTCATTCAAACGCTATCTGAGAGAACAAGATGGGCTGGAAGCTTCAATGTTAGACGGTATGTGGGATCACTCATCGAGATCCTTGAGGCCAGTCTTCAATGGGATAGAGACGATGTTCATCTAACCAAGGAAATGCTTGATCTAGAGGAATCGAAGAGCATAGTTGCCAGAGTACTGAAGAATGAAGAGGAAAGAGCAAAGACATTCAAGCCTCCGTCTGAGATCCTAGAAGAGTAGCTCTGGACAGCTGTGTACACGGCGTTAGGAAATGGCGCAGGTGCTTCTAGACGGACCTGCATTAGGCGATTTCCTCGCACGCCACAGGGAATCGATACTTTCGAAGGAAGTTGTGGAAAGTCAAGAGGAACTGGCTCGTCTAGGTATCACGATTAGAAAATCCAGAGACACTAACAGAAAGATCCTTGCAGCCTTTCTACTTCGCAGCCATCTTTTTCGGGCAGAGATAGATGGCTCACTGGTACCTGATCTGATCAAAGGAAACTGGAACGATTATTGCCGTGCCTGGAAGATTCGAACTAAGCACGGGGAACTGCATCTTCCTCTACGTGGAAGAATAGCTTTTCTCTCGACGCAGCAAGGAAGAAGATGGGTGTGCCATCCTGAATCCAGCTCTTTAGTGGAGAAGGTATTCATCGATCCTGGCGAACTGGCATTTTCTCATGATGTAGGTCGCTACAAAGGAAACGCGTTCAGAAAACTGATAAGGTCGCACTTTCCAGACAAGCCGGTCTTGCTGGCTCGTGAGAAGGAATTTCAGTCCATCTTCAAGACACTTGTCGGCTTGAATCTCGCCAAGAAGGAACATGAGGGCTACCTACTCTCCGGGGAGGGGTTACTGTTTACTGAGATGCAGAACATCCCTGGAGAACTAGACCTGGAAAAGGCGGCCAGGATCATTCTGAGACGAGACGAAGAGCGATTCCATCAGATTGCTGTAGTCTTGGCCTGGCTGGAGTGCATGGATAGAAAGAAGGAGCTTCATGTTGTTGGACAGAGTGCGAAGAGTGAGGAAAGGAACGATAGGAAGAAAGGGCAGAAGAATGATCCAGAAGAAGCTCAGTTCAGAGCAGTTATCAATTCATGTAGCATCAATACGACAGTGGCAACCAATGTGATGAGAGAATTCTCACAATTCGGTGCAATGATAGAATACTATCCTCGTGAAATGCTTGATCGCAGGACTATGACATGGAAGAGCGAAACATATGGCTTTCTGAACTGTCACGTAGACTCCTTGGGGCTCCTTTCGGTTCTGGATTCCGAATCAACTCCAATGGACGAAATCTTCAAAAGTGAACCTAAGCGCGAAAGAAGCAGACGTCACCTGGAGCATCTCCTAAGGTTCATTTCGAAGGATCAAGTATCACGGTTTTCTAGTCCTTCCGACCTAAGGAAAATGCTTCCCAGTTCTGAAATCATTGATTTCAATCCAGATCCGCAGGTGCTCAAGAAACAAGCTGATGTCCCTGTTGACTCCTGTCTATCGAATGTCTTCGTAGTAAGTAGAGTCCCTGTTAAGGGAGAAGTGTTCAAAGAGAAGACAATCAAATGCCTAAGGGAAGAATCGACGTTCAGAGATCCTCAGGGAGCGTTCTACTATCCAGATTTCCGTTTCCTTCTATCGGCGAGACTGGGCATCCCACTGACAATGTTTGACCACGTAATGGCTCACTTGCTTGGCCAGGACAAGGACTTCAAGTCAAGGATACAGTTCTTCGTCGAGTTCGGGGCTCCGCAGAGGAGAAAGCATCAGACAGATGAGAGCCTAAAGTCCGAAGTGAGAGAACCCTTTGACACGATAGCGCTCCGGTATTAGGAAGGCTCTATGCCGAGCTTCTTCGATTGGAAAGACTACAAACTGGATGGCCTCCCTGCTCTGTCTTTGGATGATTATACGTTTCAGGCAATCGGAATGGATGATTTGTTTCAAGATGTGCTAGCTAAGCTCAAGATGGCTATCCAGCAACGTCTCTCAGTCAACTGGAAAATCATTGGATACTGGGGAGTTGGAAAGTCCACCTTCATTTATAATCTGTGCAGTCGAATCAATGATCGGTTTTTCTTCGAAGATGAGATGGAAGCCCGCGCCAACAGATTTGGTCACGTTCTCTCAATCTACGTTGAATGTCCGAAGAAGGCAAATGATCTACTTGAATATACTTACGAGAATGGATTGCCATACCCATGGAGTCCGACTACACCGAAGGAAACAGCAAAGGAAAGAAGATCTCTTCTATTCCGTCAGGCCCTAAGGAAACTGGCCTACATACTCTTATCCAACGGATTCCGCGAGCAGAGTTACTTGCACAAGCTGTGGAAAATCAACTGGAACGGGTGTATGCTTCTGTCATCACTACTCTCCAAGACATTCCACGCAAACGATGTAATCCGCAAAACAGACGAAATGACCAATACGAAAGAAAGATACCGGTGGTTATCAGAGTCACTGCGCTTCTACCTGAACGAAAGACTCGGATCAGATTTTATTGATCCACGCGCACATTTGGAAGACGCGAAGTCACAAAAGGTCAAGGAGTTCAGGCATCTTGCTGACAATCTCCCATATCTCATCTATCCTGAGAATAGCCGCAACTATCGTGAAGGATTTGCTGCGTTGTTTCGTTCTCATGGCGTAAGCTTACGCTCGTTTGATATCTTCAGTAAGTTGTGCCTACTGGCGCGCACATGCATATTCTTGATGATAGATGAAGTTGAGGACTGGCAAGTAGTTGTGACCAGGAAACTGGATAGAGAGCTTCTGTCGATACTTGCTAGAGAGTTTCCTTGGGTGACTCTTGTCTTCCGGACAGAGGTAGTTGACAGACTGCGAAGCAGACCTCAGATCTTCCAGCGCTATATGGCCATAACTCAACTTCTCGAGGATATCGTCTTACCAGAACCTAGGAAATCCTCCATTGTTGAACTGACCAAGACAATCCTTTCGACAGCAAGATCAGAAGTGGCAAAGGCAGAGCTCTTTCCCTTTACAGAGGAGTTTGTTAATTCAATAGCAGATAAGACAAAGAGGGGAAGACGATTCAACCCAAGAACATACGTACGAGTACTAACGACAGTCCTTGAGAGAAGTCGCAACTGGCAGAGAGAAGAGACTACCCTAGGGAAAGATATGATTGACACAGATTGCGTGCTACGGGCGGTATCAGATGCGATATTGCATGAAACAGAAAGGGAAATAGAGACTTCTCACATGGACGCGGGGAAAGCTGGGAAGTTTGCCGTCGCCGCGGTCATTGCTCAACGTCTTCTTTCCGGAGCCATTCTATACACTAGAGAATCCGTCGAAAAAGAAAAGGCTGAATATGCTAGTAGGCTGAAGGTCCCAGCGCCATCTGATTTTGAAATCTTGGCCTGTGCTGATCCTGTTGAAAGGGAAAAACTCAAAGAGATTCTCGACAAGATTGAAGAATAGCGCGCAGGGTTGTCCCAATTTTCGGCGGTCAATAACGTCACGCGCATGTAATTGATGGCAAGCCAAGATAGGAGATGCTTCATTCCCACCTGCTAGAGGGTGGATGGAACCAAAATGGGCCCCTCCTCCATGAGACTTCTCTTGGCCACCTATGGCCGCGACAATGGAAAAACCGCATAAACACACCAATTTCGGGACAGCCCAGCGCGCTGACGTCGACAGACCACACGTTCAGGCCGTACGTTCAATGGCCGCTTCTGAGTTGTCGGCTTTCAGGAATATCGGGACGTTTGGTATTCCTGTCGCATTATAGCTGCTAAGAAGCCATTGGCCTGGCCCGAACTCCAGAGTCTTCTCAAGTATTTCGTTAGGTATCGCAAAAGTGTCTGCAATCAAAAGTCTGTCATATGGCCTTGGGAGCGTGCCAACGAAGTATGAATGCAATTGTTGGAGCGCGTTCGTATTGAGATGTGCGATTCTTTGGGTTGCGATACATCCTCCTAAGCCATATTTCCTTCCATGCCTTAGAAGATTCTCTATTGCAGAAGAAGATTGAGCAGTCCAGTCTCCTCTCGCCACTTCAGCTGGTATGAATTCTTGGGCTTCATCAAATACGAATAGCATGTATGGTTCGAGTCTGAAGCTTTTTCTTCGCATCTCAAGCAGTCTATCGGCTAGGTAGACTGCACACCTTCTTATCTTCACTGGGTCAGGAATATTCAAGATGACTAGGCGATGTGTCGTCTTCTCGAGGTTTTCGATGAGCTCGTCAGGGGTTATCGCCCGATTGTCTTTCACCTTCTCAAGAGCCTTCTCGGTTTCTCTGGAGGCTTGTTCGATTACCGGTGGCAAGTCGACTGGGCCAAACTTCTGTCCTTGGGTCATCTGCTTGAGAGTATTGGCAAGTTCCGCTGCTTCTGGACCCATTGGTTCATCTGCTTCGATTCCTTTTGACCCCATGAATTCCAAGACTGCTCTCTTCATTCGGCCTACTAGCACAGAGTACTTTGCATCGTATCCATCCAGGTTCTGAAGTATCATTGAATACGCGAGAGGCTCCTCTGTTTGGAAAAATACTCTTTTCAGCTTCGCTTCAGCCATGAGCGGTTTGAAAGCAGCCTTCATCTTGTCAGCTAGGGGTTCCAATGTGTCTGGTTTTACTGTTGATTGGTAGAATTCATCGGAATCCTTCGGAACGGACTCACAGACCACCAGGCTTCCGATGTTCTTGTCATTCAGAACGTCAAGCAGCAGCGTAACGTACTCGGAAGCTACATCGAAAATGACGATGTCTGTGTTATCAGTGTGATAGAGGAGTCGTCGAACAATGTTGGATACGAGATTGCTTTTTCCACCGCCTGTATACGCGAAGACCCCGAAATGATACCGGACCAACTTCTTGAAGTTGACAAAGATCGGAACTCGGGAGCCCTCAAACATCTCGATTATGCCGATTCTAGGGTTCACCCTTGGATCTTCGCTTTCGAGGTTCTTACCCTTAGCATCTATTTCCTTCAACACTTTTCGATTGTACATCTGTTCAACTGCATCTTCGCTTAGGATCCACACCTTCTCTCCCGGGACTGGGTGCGTCCAGCCTCTCTCGAACTCTGACGAGCCATCCTTCAGGATGAGGTCATAGTTGATCGGTATCGTTTCTACAAGTATCTGCATCGTCGAGGTATCCTTTGTTTCCCAGTCATGTACAGCCTGGGCCGCAACTTCATGCTGGAATGGATAGTAAGTGTCTTCTGTGACCCCCTCCATTCCATAGTGTAGGGGGAGCGTTCTAGCTATTTCAAAGAGTGTGAGTCGTTCATCTGCCTTTGACCTGAAGTTGCGGACCCCGACGAGCATGCCTCGGGTAAGCATGCGCACAACATCCTTGTCGTATCTTGCCTTTACCATTCCAAGATAACTTGTCGACGTTGCACTGAGCCCGGTCTCTCTCAGCCTTGCGAAGGTCTGGATCGGCCTTATCTCGAAGAGCTTAGCGTCGAACCTTCCCTCAAAATCAGTCAGCAAACCTCTAGCCACCCCTCTTTCTTCTACCGCGCTCGATGGTCTCTCTACGCTCCCTAAAG
>Ga0209725_1000686_pt1 | contig 20212 bp, 17 predicted proteins | sample I18A1metaG_FD_184145 | JGI IMG/M metagenome (GOLD analysis project Ga0209725, IMG submission 184145) | Lake sediment bacterial and archeal communities from Gulf of Boni, Indonesia to study Microbial Dark Matter (Phase II) - ​I18A1 metaG... | ecosystem: Environmental > Aquatic > Freshwater > Lake... | reverse complement strand
GAATTCGATGTGGCGCGCACAAGGGGGTGTGGAAGATATTGCACAGGATTGGACTCCGCTCGTCCTTTCTCCTATAGTAATCGCAGGTTGGAGATCCTTCATCGACAAGTACAAGGTAACAGGGTTCGCCGATCTATATCGCGATGCAGTAGGAGGGGTGGATTTCAAGTATGGACACCCTGATCCGCAACTGTCAAATGGAGGGACTATGGTCGCGATCTTAGAGTTCGCTGAGGCAGCTGGAAAGAAACCTGAAGACTTATCTACGGATGACCTGAAGCGAGAAAGTGTTCTAGATTTTGTTAGAACGATTGAGTCGAAAGCTGTGATGTATGGTGAAAGCACAGGTTTCTTCGGCGCATGGGCTGCGGAGAACGGTCCAAGCGCTGTAAGTCTCTTTGGAGTATACGAAAACGTGGTAATTGAAAACTCTCTGAAGGCAAAGAGGAAATGGAATGATCCGGTTGTAGCTGTGTATCCGAAAGAAGGCACTCTTCTCAGCGATCATCCCTTCGTGATCTTAAATGCAGAGTGGGTTGGGAAATGGGAGCGATTCGCTGCCGGTCAATATCTGCTGTACTTGCTCAAAGATGATGTCCAAGGGCTCGCTCAGAAACATGGATTCAGACCAGCGAACCCCAGCGTCCCTTTGGATCAAAACATATTCAGCGTTGAAAATGGGGTTCAGTGTGAGCTGACTGTTCCTGTTTTGAAGCCTTTGCAGGGTGAGGTTATGAAAACGCTTCTTACAGCGTGGGTTGCTGTTAGGAATCCTGGCATTTAGCCTCTAGGGGGAAAGTTGAACGACATGCCCGCAAAAAGAAAGATAATAGCGAAGACAGCTCTTTTTGCGGTGCTGGCATCCTTCCTCGTCTTTGTACTTATGCCAACCATCTACATAGTTTCCTTCACCTTCACTAGATGGAACGAGATTTACTTAGAGGTTTTCGCCAACCCAATTATTGCTTCCGAAAACTGGCTTCAGATACAGGCCGTCCTGCTTTTCTCTTTTAGAATAGCTCTTTTCACTATAGCCTTCGACTTCATCTTCGGGACTCCACTTGCCTATCTTCTAGCTCGCAAGAAGTTTCTAGGTAAGGATATCCTTGAAGACATTGTCACTTTGCCTCTTGTGATTCCAACCTCTGGCTTCGGTTTCGCCACTCTAATCACATGGACGACCGTCTCAGGTTTAGGAGGCCTTCTTGGTTTCAAATCCGGCTTGTTGAACCTCGCCGACAGAATCCCCTTATTAAATGTCCCCTTCCTGATATTCGCGGTCCACGTTGGATTAACGCTTCCTTACGTGGTTCTCACCATCAGGTCGAAACTACAAGAACTTGACCCTGTATTCGAAATAGCCTCAAGAACACTGGGTGCAGCATCATTGACAACATTCCGGCGGATAGTGTTTCCGCTCGCGCTGCCAGGAATATTCTCGGGACTGGTTCTGGCCTTCGCGAGATCTCTTGGGGAGACTGGAGCAACAATGGTAGTTGCGGGAGTCAGTACAACAGCCTCTATCGCTATTGTACGATGGGTTTTCGAATTCAAATTTGGTACAGCCTCATTTCTAGGGTGTCTGCTCGTAGTCATTGCGTGGGCTTTAATATTGCCCGTAGAGGTTCTCTTACGCCGGAAGCATCGATTCTCGATCTCGAGAAGCCCCGTCCAAGCAATGCAGATCGAAAGGCGGTTCTTGAGCGTGGAAAGGTTCATTTCAAGAAGGCTCCATCGGGCTAAGGATGTTGCAAGCGTCACTGTTATTTTTGTCATAGTGGTCGTACCAATAGTTGTTGTGCTCAACTCTATCTTTCCGTACTGGTTTAATGATCCGTATACTGGGAGGGTTGAGGGCGGGGTGATCTACCAGCTTTTCGGTCCATCAAACTATTTCGGCGCGTTGTCTAGAGCTACATTGACGTCTTTTGCCGTGGCAGCAGTCTCAACTTACATTGCTGCATGCATTGCGATACCTTTAGTCTACGTGATTGAGCGGTACAGATTCGGCACCTTTATTCGTTCCATCCTGAAGATTCCGCTAATCGTTCCGACATCGGCACTAGGCTTGTCTATCCTTCTCTTGTGGGGCCCACATGGACTTGGAATGGTCAATCCAGGAATATGGCTAATCATTTTGACTCACATAGTGTTCTCAGTACCAGTCATAACGGAGCCGACAATCGCCGCGTATGAAGGGTCCGAGATCCTCTCGTATGAAGAAAGTGCAAGGACTCTCGGGGCAACACCCTATGATGCTATGGAAACAATTTCCCTACCCCTATTGAAGAGAGGTATTCTAGCTGGAGTCATTCTTTCCTTCACGCATTCCCTCGGAGAGACTGGAGCAACTTTCATAGTTATGGGATCTGATCTGACCGTTCCAACTCTTGTAGTTAACATGGTGGAAGCCCTAGCAATTCCAGCAGCCCTCTTTGCATCAGCCTATTTGATCGCAATCTCACTGGTCTTACTGGCAGTCTTCAGGTTCCTTACGAGGAGATGAATGGCGCCATCGGTCGGGAAGATTGTGAGGAGACTTTGAGAAAATGGGTTGATGGGCAATGCCAGATGTACGATTGATCAATGTGACGAAGAAATTTGGAAAAATAATTGCAGTGGATCATGTGAGTTTAGAGGTGAGCGATCGCGAGTATGTTACACTTCTGGGACCTAGCGGCTGCGGAAAGACAACAACGCTTAGGTTGATTGCAGGTCTAGCTGAGCCTGACGAAGGGGAGATCTATATAGGAGACAAGCCGGTGACCAACCTTCCTCCAGAAGACAGAGAGGTGGGCTTCGTCTTTCAGAACTACGCTCTCTTCCCTCATATGAATCTCTGGGAGAACACAACATACGGCCCTAGAGTTAAGGCGTGGGATCAGGAGAGGACCACGCGAATTGCAAATGAAATGCTAGGTTTGGTTCGCTTGGCGGAGCGAAAAGATGCGTTTCCTCAGGAGCTGAGTGGCGGCATGCAGCAAAGAGCGGGTCTCGCGAGAGCCCTTTCTGCTGGCACCAATCTGCTGCTACTTGATGAGCCGTTGGGCGCTCTTGATGCGAAAATAAGGACAGAGCTCAGATATGAGCTTCGGCGACTTGTGAAAGACTTGGGCTTGACGGCTATACATGTCACCCACGATCAGGAAGAGGCTATGACCATCTCGGACAAGATCGTCGTTATGAGGCGAGGCGCGATCGAACAGACTGGAACACCTGAAGAGTTGTATTTGTCTCCGAAGACGCCATTCATCGCTAACTTCATTGGTGAGTCGAATTTCTTCGAAGCTAGCATCATGAAGGTCACTCGAGAGACTTCGATCGTTGAGCTTCGCGGTGGGCTGTTGATCGAAGTGAATTCCACGGCGTGGAAGGAAGGAGAAATGGTCATAATTGCAGTCAGACCTGAGAACATCAAGTTGGAGCCATATGCGCCAGCCGACTTGAACTTCCTACCGGGCGCAGTTGACAGGATACGCTTCATAGGTGGAATCTTGAGGTATGAGATCAGACTGGTCAATGACGACATAGTTACCTCAAGGGTGCCTATAGAGGCAGAGAAGAAGTTTGAAGTCGGGGAAAAGATGGCCATTAGACTTGACAGCGCTAAGACCCACGTTTATCAGTATCCGAAAGAAGGATTGAGAGAAGCCATCAGAGTCGAGTAAGCATTACCCACTCGTGATGTACTGTTCTTTTTTGATCCGTTTGCAAAGCGATGCGCTGCTGGTATATCTCATTCTATTACTAACGTTTCTTTTTTCAGAGCTTAAAGGGCGTACTTTCCTCTCTAAATTTGGCGATGTACTTGGGGCATGATCTAAAATCTTCCTCCGTACCGCACAGCTGCTGTACCTCGATCTTGTTCAAACGCTTTTGAGGTATGGTCGCTATACAAGATTGACCGAGAAACATCTTTCGAAGATATGGGCATGCCATGGCCAAGACACAGTATCGTGGATACGCTTTTTGGCTACTTTAACGTTTTCTATTCCTAGTCTCGTTAGACACTGCTCTCTGAAGATCGCGAGAGGCTTGTTCCAGAACTTTATTAGAACCTAGACCGTTGGAAGTATTTTTTATAGCACGGTGCTGAACGATAGGATAGTGGTCTTGATGAAGAGATGTGATGCCTGCGGCAAGGAGCACCCTAGGATTTGCGAGTGCCAATTCTGCCATAAAGAATTCTGCCCCGAAGACTACGCAAGGCACATGGCTTGGGAAAGAAGACATGAGGGACTTGCTGAAGAAAGTTCCAAACTTTGGCGTAGAAAAAGGCAGTAGTCTCCTCCTGCTCGCTCGGCAACATTCGTGTTAGAGTGGACCCGTGTGAAATGTGAAAAGTGCGGAGTTGATGTCGATCTTCCTTTCAAATGTTCGTATTGCGGAAGATTCTTCTGCGTTGAACATAGACTTCCTGAGGGACATGAATGCTCCGAGTACTGGAGGGTGAAGATTCCACGTCCAACAGCGGCCGCTGAGCATGCTCCTCGTCGAAGCTACGGCGTCGAGTACAGGTATCCGGCGGTTTTTCAACCTGTAGCCAAGCAGAAGATCTTCCGGTTTAGTTCGATCGAGGTTAAACATCTCCTCGTCGGTATCGTCCTGGTCTCTCTCGTAGGAGTATCATTTTTAACTCGAAGTGTCCTCTTCTCACAGCCTGTTATGCTTCTTGTCGAGAGCACAGTATTCATTCTGAGTTTTATAGCTCACGAGTTGTCTCACAAGTTTGCGGCCCAGAAGTTTGGGCTTTGGGCAGAGTTCCGTTTGAGCATCTCAGGTGCATTGATCACATTAATCTCAGTTCTACTGCCTTTCAAAGTGATAGCGCCTGGAAGCGTAGTCATTGGAGGCATGTCAGATAGGGAGACAGTGGGCAGAACAGCTGTCTCAGGACCTCTCGTCAACGTCATCTTATCCGCCGCATTCTTAGTAGGCGCGGTCATCTCTCCTATTGGAGTACTGTATGATTCTCTATTGTTCGGAGCGTGGTTCAATGCTTACTTGGCGATATTCAATCTTCTACCGTTCGGCGCTCTAGATGGCTGGAAGGTCTTCTGGTGGAGCAGAAGGAATTGGGCTCTAGTGTTCTCAGTTTCAGTTCTGATCGGAGTCTACAGCTTCATTAGGCTTGGCTGAGGTCGTTCTAGGGGACGACAATATGCTTCAGAGCGTTTTGAGCTGATATTATCCCCTCAACAGCCTCCAAGCAGAGTATTACGTTGGCAACTTCAATAAACCTTAGGTTCAGTGCAGCCATTATTGTGGCCGCCCGGAATGGATAACCGGCTAATGCGATTCTGCTCTTGTCTCGAAGGACATCGAGCTTAAGCTTCTCCAAGAATTCATCGACCGAACCGTTAGCGGGCATGTGGCTCAAGTATTTACCGAACTCTGTACTCATAAGGAGGCGAGTTAATTGCTCAAGGTTGCGGCTAAGGATCGATCTGTCAAGAACATCTTTCGGTAAACCATATGTCTTCTTCAGTAACCAGCTTGAAGCGTCTTTAGGCTCTGCCTGTCTTCTCACGCAGTCGTAGAGTATCAAGATGTTTCCTAGATCCCCATGTAGATATGAAAACTTGCTGCTGACTTCCTTCTCATTAGACGGCAAGAGAAGTATTGCCTTTGAACAATTGTCTAACGGGCTCTTCAATATCCCAAATAGCGGACCCAACCGATTTGTTTCGATTGCAGACTTGATGTGCATTGCAGCTTCTCGAAAAGCTTCTCTCCTTGAGATGAGGCTAATGGTCTTCGCGAGATCGCCGGAGAGCATTTCGTAGAAAGATCGCTCAATCGCTCCGCAAGGAATGATCTGCGATTCCATTATGAAGCTTCCATGGAAGAGTGAGGTTCGAAGGGCGTTGACGATGCTCCAACTTTCGAGCAACTCTCTGTAAGCCATGAGCAAAGGCGCCGCAGACTTTGGGGTGGATGAGATAGTGTGCTCCAAGCTGCCTACAAATGAATCTAGAATGATTTGTCGAACGAATGAAAAGTCCGGAGGAGTCGCTCCCACTTTGAGATGCTCTCTGTAGCCGGTTTGAGTCAGCACATCGATTACATGTACCGGTTTAGAGCATCCTAGAAGGGCATGGTAATCCTCGATTTTGAGTAGATTCCCTATGATCGCTCGCGCCCGAGCGATCGCGTAAGGATAAGCGAGAACATCCGTTCGCGGCATTTGTGAAATCTACCTTTTGGTCTTCTTCTTCAGTATCAGCTTCTCAGCTCTAAGTATGTCAAACCAAACAAGAAATGTTCCGAGGAGCGTCCCTAGTAAAGCGCCGATCATCTCTCTACCGTATTCTTTCCCGATAACATACCCCAAGAAGGCCATTATCGGCACTGTCGTGGTAATCGCCATGTACCAAAATGCTCGTCCAAGCTCCCCTCGAGTCGCCAAACGCTCTTCCTCTAAGCAAATTATTTATCCCGTAGCCTTATGAGTTTTGATGAACAACCGTGAGGCGGAGCGGATGGCGACTGACAAAAAAGCCGTCGAAGTTGCTCGAAAGAAAATCCTTTTCGCCCTAGCGGTTGGACTGATAGTTCCAATCCTCACGGTAATCTCGATGTACTACGGCTATGCTTTTGGAAAGGGATTTGGCAAGCCCTTTGACGCATTACTCGCGCTTTTGGGCGCATTCGGAGGTTTCGCGGTAGGGGCGGCGATAGTCTGGAGAATTATCGTGAGGATGTAGCGATCTCAGGATGAGTTGAAGTTTGCCAGGTAGAGCAGATTCCTTCGCATTCGCAGTTTCATTTGTCAGAGCACTCAAATCAAAGCTCCTTACCACAAGCAATCTTGATATGATTCTGAAGTCCAAGGATGAAGTAGACGCCATTAGGGTTCTCTCAGACACTATATATGGCCCGTACGTATCCAAGTTTATCGGTAAACCTTTCGACATAAAACAGTTCGAAGATGCGATTCGAGAGAGCTATCATGACGACTACGCGAGAGTAATTAGAGCGACTGCGTCGGCAACTGCAAGAGATGTGCTGGCGCTAATGCATAGGAAGCATGAACTGAATTGCCTGAAGATGATTGTCAAATGCGTGATGGAAGGTGTGCCCCCTGAGCAAGCTAAGGATCTTATAGCGCCAATAGGAGAATACAGTTACGGCCGGTGTTTAGAACTACTCAAGATGAAAGATCTCGGGATGATTGCGGAAGACATCAAAGATAGAAAAGTAAGAAAACTGGTCCTCGACTCACTTCCGGAATGCAAGAAGCTGGGCTCAACGATCCCGCTTGAAGCATCTATTGACAAGTACTATTGCAGGGCCGTCTGGAATTTAACGCAACAACTGCCGCAATCGGATAAGGCGCCCATCGAGAATATTCTTGGTATAGAGATAGATTCAGCGAATCTGGACATCTTGGTTAGAGGGAAAGAAGCAAAGGTTCCTGTCTCTCACCTTGAGAGGTTCTTGCTGCCCATAAGGTACAGGTTGGCTTCAGAATTTAAACAGGCGTTGAACGCGCCGACAGCTGGCGACGCATTAAGAATACTCGCCTCGGGCTTCTATAGTATGGCATTGCAGAGAGCTGTCGAGACCGTCAAGAGCGTGGGAAGCCTATTTCCAGTAGAGGTTGCCCTGAAACGGTATCTGGCTTCTAGGAACTTCTCGGTCTTTATGGGTTATCCGTTTCATGCAGGGACGCTTTTGGCGTATTTGAATTTGAAGCTGTATCAAACGCAGGACATTAGAGGAATAGTATTGGGTAAGAGGGATGGAATGGCTGCAGACAAGATTAGAGATTTCTTGATAACATACGGTCTCGTCTGACGAAAACGTTTTCTGGCAGTACTTGTCTCCCATTACCTCTGGTATTCTTAGAGCAATCCATGCATGGCAACAAGGATTTCTAGATGCGCTCTCTGTCTAAAATAGGTGAATCATTAGCGGAGAATCTTCCTTGCGAAAGTCACGTAACCGGTGTGGCCGATCATAGTCGTTGCAGGTCGAGTCTTGCCTTCTTCCACACGCATGGTCCTAACGAGGCATTCGATGGTCTCTACGTCGATAAATCCGACCTGTCTTGAAGCTATGACAGTTTTCTCAACTTGGTTCACTGTTGGACTAAAGGAAGCCAATGGACAGCCACCCTTCAAGCAGTCATAAGCGTGGCTGAGGACTTTCCAAGGCTCCCCTATATCGATAGTTACAGCGTCAACATTCTTTTCTTGAAACCCTGCCGAAGCATCCAAGTTTCTGACCGTTACATAATCGATGACATCCGCTCGTCTCAGGTTTCTCTCAGCGGTCTTTGCGAACTCAGGTCTAACCTCATACGTGTACAAGTGTCCTTCAGGTTTGATGGCTGTCGCGATCGCGATTGTCATAGCTGCACTTCCAGTTCCCGCTTCCACTACAATCTTCCCTGAGCAGATTCCAAGCTTCAAGAGAATTATCCCAATATCCTTAGGATACATTATCTGAGTGGGTCTCTCAACCCGCATTATATAGTCGTATGTGGTCGGCTTCAATATCCAGAACTCGAAGTTTAGACTACTTACAACCCTGTCACCATAGCATTTTCCCAGGAGATCGTCGAGTTTCACGATTCCTTTATGAGTGTGAAACTCTTTTCCTTGAACAGCCTTAGTGAGCCACTTTCTTCTCTCATCGAGATACAGAAGGACATAATCGTTCTCCTTCACGGATTCTGCGTCTAATCCCGCCATCTAAGCATCCTCTTAGCATATTCGTTTATCAGATGAAGAATCGCGCTAGGGCTTCAGCCCTTTTCTTCCAGACAAAGTTTACAGTTATCTCTCTCTCATCGGTGATCAAACCTATCTTCATTGTGGCGAACAGAGTTCTCAAAGTCGTTACTAGGACGCATAACCCTGCTAGGGAGGTAGTGCTTTCCGCGATAATCGAGTAGGGATAAGGAATGCTTGGAGGGAGCGACCAGAAACCTATCAGCCCCCAGATCCCTATGGTAGCTGCGATGGAGATCACCAAGATGACGAGCGGCGGCATAATACTGCCGCTTAAGACTTCCAGCAATCGGATATTCTCACTGGAGATCTCTATCATCTGCTTTCCAAATGGCCATCTTCTAACTAGGATTAGACCTGTGTCTGTTGCAAGGACAATATAATTTAATCCCGAAAGTTCAGTTCTAGATCTTCGCCCACTATTCTCGAATGAAGTGCGTTGACTCAAGATCGCTCACTTGTCAGTCTAGCAGTAATAGAATTCATGGCAGTGGGATATTTGTCTTATATCACCATACTTAAAGCGGGAGAAATGCTCTGTAGACTTCGTATACTTGTTGATAAGTATGGAGGGTCTCCTCAAGTACTCCACGGTTCGAGAAGCGCTACTCTATGAAAAAGAGGCTGACTTGAAGGTTCGGTGCAAACTCTGCGAGCGGAGATGCTCCATAGCTCCTAACCAGAAAGGCTTCTGCCGGACTAGGGCTAATATTCAAGGCAAACTGTACACGATCGTCTTTGGAGATGTGAGCTCACTTCAAAGTAGGCCAATAGAGATCAAACCCTTCTTCCACTACTGGCCGGGATCAACGGCATTAACTTACTCAACTTGGTCTTGCAATTTCAGATGTCCTTGGTGCCAGAATCACGATCTTTCTAGAGTCGAACCCAGCCCCTCCAAAGCGAAATGCCTCCAGCCTGAGGAGCTGGTGGCGATCGCAGTTCGAGAGGGAGATGAAGGCCTTTGCGTAAGCTTTCAAGAGCCCACTCTATTCTTCGAGACATCCTTATCATCCTTCAAAGAGGGAAGTCGCCGAGGCTTGTATTGTTGCTATGTGTCGAACGGCTATATGACAACCGAGGCTCTAAGGATGCTGAAAGAGTCTGGAATGACAGGGTTGAAGATCGATGTCAAGGGCAACTCGGAGACATACGAGAAGTACTGTGGAGGCGTTAATATCGATTTCGTGTGGAGAAACGCTAGAGACGCTAAGAACATGGGTATCCATGTTGAAATAGTGAATCTAGTAGTCACCGGAGCTAGCGATAGCGACTCATGTCTAGAGTCACTCATAAGCAGACATATCAAGGAAGTGGGTACTGAAACACCTTTGCATTTTACGCGATATTGCCCGGCTTACCAGTTTCGAAACCCTCCCACGAAAGTTGAGACGCTGGAGAGAGCATATGAGATGGCCAAGCGGGCAGGTGTTGCGTATCCTTACATCGGAAATGTTCTCGGGCATAGATACGAGAACACTTACTGCCCAAACTGCGGTGAACCACTGGTCAAGAGGGTCGGCTATGCTATTGTTCGTTACAATCTTACAGCTATGAACGAATGCCCAAAGTGTCGGGCGGGTATCCCTGTCACAGGCAGATATGTGCGTAAGTTGCCCCCGATATTCTAGAACCGTCCGCTACAAAAGTGCGAGACAACCATATTAGTTGAACGTATCATTTTGGGGTATCTAAACAAGGTGCTCGAGCACATCTCTCAAGTCGCCGCTATCTACAGTGATATCCGCAATCTCTCTGACATCTCTGCTTCTTGGATTGAAAGCAATCTTCAACCCGACAACGTCAGGCAAATCGAATGCGTTATCTCCAATCACTGCAGAGTTCTCCAAGTCGACGCCTAGCATCCACGCCATCTCTTTGATTATTTCATCCTTATTTCTTAATGAGACCTTCACTCTGATTTTTCCAGTTAGTTTTCCTTCCTCAGACAAAAGTCTGTTTGCGACAGCGAAATCCGCGCCCAGTTCCTTCTTCGCTCTATCTGCAAGAAGAGAAATCCCGGCGCTCACTATTCCAGTCCATATCCCACGCCTCTTCAATTCTTCGAAAGTCTCGGTGGCGCCTTCAATGTAGGGAATCTCGCGAAGTATAGAGATGACTTTCTCGACCGGCACATCTTTCCATAGCATAGAGTCCTTCTCAGCCCATTCCTCGTAGGTTATCTCGCCTCTCCAATATTTCTCAGCAGAAATCTTCCCTACCTCCCAGGTTCCTAACTTGCCGTGCAAGTACTGCCAGATGCTCTCGATCTTCGTTAGGGTTCCGTCCAGATCGAAGATCGCCAGTTGGATTTGCCTTCGGCTCATACAGAAACATTTTTCAATCAAGATATTTAGTCTTGCGCAACTACCGTTTCGGCTTGAGCTCGCTTCGACTATGTTCCTGTGTTGCTGCGTCTAGGCTCTGCTCAGCGTCTGGGAGATCTCTCGGATAATCGGTGGCGCTGTCCAGAAGGAAAAGACTTTCAGATAGTTGAGCCCGCTTGCTCTCCTGAGGGAGTTAATATCTCCGACGAGGCCGTAGCCTTCAACAAAACTTTCCACAAATTCGTGGAGCCCTCCTGACGCACCAACTCCATAATGACCCGAGTAGTACAAGAACTCGGCAATGTCCCAGACAGCATCTCCAGCTTTCTTTGCTTGCTCAAGATCTAAAGCATAGACCTTCTGATCGGTGCCGAGGACGAAGTTTTCCGGTTTCGTATCTCCAATACCGACTCGAAGCAAGTGTACCCTAGCCATAGAGCCTCCAACATCACGTATTACCTTCTTTTGTTGTGAAGATAGTCTGCTCGACATGACGCTATCTTTGACTATCTCAACAATCTGCTTTCCTTCGATGAACTGTTCGAAAAGCATCCTGTCAGGAATGCTAACATGGATTATGTTCGGTACCGGGATCCCTTTCTCTGACAGGAAGCGGTTCATTCCGTACTCGTTTTCCAGCCTAGTCTTCCCAGCGAGAGAGAAGATCTTTGTTCCTAATGCTACTAGATTCAGAGTGAACCATTTGAACCCGTGCCAGTCTGTAAATTTCTTGGCAACGAGCTTCTCTTCGCCCGCACTGACAAGGTATACTTCATTCAACACGCTTGCGAGAGGAGTTACCGCGACTCTTGCATCAGGTCTAAGCTTGCTTGCTACGTCGTAGATTGATCTTCTCTCGTTAAGGTTTACAGGTCCCGAGGATGTGCTTAGAAAGAGATGGTTCTTTGGGTCTTCCAGTTCATGGCTAGAAGGCGCATACAGTAGCTCTCTTCTAATTTTCGAGGCTAATTCTTTCGCTACGATATCTATGTTTACTATTCCCGCCGTTCCGTGGGTCAGGTATGAGTAGAGTGCTCTTCGACTCTGTTCTACCACGTTTACGACTCTTTCCATAGTCTTTCTTGAGAGAATTCTGTCGATGTAATCATTTTCAAGAATTATGGAGCCGTTCTTGCGTCTGACTATCTTCGATTCTGTCAGTAAGTCGATGGCCTTATCGTATCCTTGAAGAATCGTTCGCATATTCCTCTCTCTAAGGTCGTTGCGAAAGAGGTTTGCATAGCTATACCGAATCGGAGGGTAGACCTTCGCCCTCTTCTTCATTCTTGAAAGCGGAAAGTACTCAGGTCTGATTTCAAGACCTCGAGCCAGTTCACCGTATTCCAAGACTAGATCTTCTGTTTCCTCCTCTACCACACGCCTTTTCACTTGAATTTCAGCTGCTTCAAGGTATTCAGAACTCTTTGTGGGAAGATATGGCGACATCAACCTGCCCGCTACGAAGTCTCCTAGACCGCCTTTCCCCACATCAAGTTCGAAGAGACCTTTGTCAACCGCCAATATCGCCGCGCTGAAAGAATCCAGTTTCCTATAATGGTATCTTACGGCATCTCTATAGTTCTCAAGTATCAAGAGGCAGTCGTAATCGCTGTCTTCTCTTGCATACCCGCCGATGCGTGAGCCGTACAAGCATGTAGCGATGATAGTGCATGATTGGGCGATCTCACTGGCGACAGATAGCAATTTCTCATTGAGCTCATTCGAGATCACGAGTCCCTGCCCCGTCAATTTTGTGACAGCTCCTCTTAATATCTATTGGGCTACGGTTGAAAAATCCAGCCTACCGACGATCATCGTATGCCTTATGATCCGATTCTTAGGGTCTACTTGGGCAAGATGATCTCGTATACGTATATCGGTGAGAGATCAGTCGAGGATGTGTATTTTAATTCGAATTCTATTTGGTCGATCCTTAAACTCTTGCCTTGACCCAGTTCTGGGAAGAGCCACCAGGTAGCTGAATATGAAATGTTTTGCCAAACTACGTATACGACGTGGTGTTCGTTCAGCCATTCCTCCAGTTCAAGTTTGTTCCATGTTCTACTGTACCAGAAGAGGCAGTTGCTCGAGTAGAAGCTTCTTGGATTCAGTTGAGTGTAATATATTATGGCAGGGCTGTCGCAGATCACGTTTCCTCCACGATAGATTTGTCTCAATTCTAGACCTGTATTGATCTCAGATTCTATCATGTATGATGTGGGTTTGAACAGGTCGATCTGTGCGACGATTGGCACAGCTATCAGTATTACTATTAGAATTGATAGAGTAATCTTCTTTGGCAAAATGTATGGAGTTCTCCTAACATTGATTCTTTCTAGAATTTGGAAGCAAAGGGCAGCGGTGATCGGAAAAACATATGCGAGATGTCTAGGATGAAGTAGAGCCAATCCGAGTGAATGCTGAACGCTGATCAAGAGGATGTAGGCCAACTCGACTAGTGCTAAGAGCATTGCGTTGCGTCGCGGATGCTTCCTGACTATGCACGCCACCAATCCGATCAAGAAGACGTAGGATGTTGTATCCAAGGCAAGTCTCAAATAACTAGTCAAGGTATGGAGATCTAACCTCAGTTGTTCTCCTTGGAACAGTACGTCCCATCTTAGCATTGTGCTTTGCAGCCTATACCATGCGATGAGGTCTGAGGTGTTCAAGTAGCTCCAAAGAGACCAGCCGAGCACAACGCTTGAGCATGCGACTAGGTAGATAAGGTATTCTTTCTTTTTCCATTTTCTCTCGATTACTGCTGCAAGCAGAAGCATTGAAGCGAATACCCAACCTTCGTACCGAGTTAACATCGCAAAGGCAATCGAAACTGTTGTGCAAGCAAAATTTCCCTTGAGGTAAAAGTGGATCGCAGAGACGATGAGCAGTGCGGCCAGTGTTTCAGTGACCCCCCAGCTGTTTATCTCTATGAACCATGGCTGCACCGCCAGCGAAAGACCCGCTGCTGTCGCGAGGCTTCTGTTGAGGCTCAGGCGGACCATCTTGTAGACTAAGATGCATGTGAGGGAACCAGCGACAATATTGACGGTGTGAGGAACTGCCAGATCATAGATTCCAGAAATGTTCATCAGAAATGCGTTGATGTAGTGGTAGAGTGGAAGCCAGACTAGATTCATCGTTTTCGGCTTAAAGTCAGTGTAGATGTAGCTATTGGTAGCAGTCAGATAGCTGATGAGCCAGTGATGGTAACTATCCCCATAATAGTCTATCCTCGTGAAGGTACGCCAGACACGTATCATAGCGGCCACTGAAGCGATAGCGACGAGCAAGAACTCTTCTGAGATCTTCTTCCTTAGAGTTTCGATAGGCGACAAACTGCTCTCTCCCTTTGTCGAGGCAGAGGTCGATGTTTCAGATCGCTCTATTGTGGGTCTACCCAATTCAGGCGGACGCGTAGTTGACTTCGTATAGGAATATGTCAGGGACCCTGGGTTCTCCGAAGGCAGGATCATGCTCCCAAAAGCCGGGTCCTGCTAAGTGTAAGCGTAGAGAATCTTCATAGACCAGTGTTAGCTTGATATGCCCCAACTCGAATGATTCTGCAGGATTAAGAATCAAGAATTTCTTGACATATCCCTCCTTAACCAGCTGTGGAAATATCTTCCATCCGATGGAGTAGGGGACCTCCTGCCATATTATGTACCCAACGTTATGTTCTTTGAGCCAAGATTCGAGTTTCGCTGGGTCGGGGTCTTCCAGGTACCAAGCAAGGTAGTCGTAGCTTAGGAATCTGCTCGGCTCAAGTCTGGAGTGATATATGATCGATGGGAAATCGCATAGGATCACTCCCGAGCTGGCGTTTTCGCTAATCCATAGCCCAGTTCTGTACTCAGGTGAAACGACATATACTTTCTCAGGGAAGATCCAGCTCAAGGAAACATACGGGATAAGTATGATCAATAGCAAGTAGAAGCAGATGACTGCACGTCTTCTAAGTCTTCCAGAATACTTTGGGAACGCTGATGGAACGATGAGCGCTAGTATTGGCATAAGCGGAATCAATCTGCCTTCATAGCCAGGATCAAGTGAAAATAGAGTAGCGAGACTGTAGAAGGCTATATACGAGACGATCAAGGCGGCGAATGCTCGAGTTTCTTTCCCACGCATCGTTCCGAAGAAGAGTCCCAGTGCTAAGAGAAAGAAACTCATCTTTAGCGTTTCATTCGTGTAGAATATCAGTCGTTCTGAGGGATCTTTGATTTGCGGGGACCAGCCAATTGACGAGAGGTATGTTTCGAACCAAGCGAGGGGTTGTCCTGTATTTGTGAAACTCCAAGAACACCAGAGCAGGAAGACAGCTAGCATCATAGCGGCAGGCAGCATGATCTTCGTCCGTGACCATTTCTTGTATCTCCAGCCTACGAGCAGTAGGAAAACAACTATGAACCATCCTTCATAGCTCGTGAGCATAGTTAGAGCTGAGAACAGACTGAAGGCTTTCCAGTTGTCAGTTAGGAGGAAGTATATTGCGGCTGAGGCCATAAGGCCCAGTAGAGCTTCAGGTGTTGCTAGCGTTGAGTAGTCTATGTGCCATGGTTGAAAAGCGAGTATCAGTCCTCCTACCACTCCGAACCATCGGCGGCTATAGATTCGAAGGCAGATGAGATACGCTATTGCGCAGGTCATCGTTCCGGAAGCCAAGCTGAGCAGCCTAGGGACATCTATTAGCGTACTTCTGGTCACTAGCATGAGAAAGGCCATTAGGTACTGGAACAGCGGCATCCAGACGAGTGCGAAGTTGGGCATGGGTTTCAGGTCGGTGTAGACACCGTTCTTCTCTAGGGTTAGAACGCTGATAAGCCATCTATGGTAGCTTTCGTCCAGGCGGTCTATAGGCATAGTGAAGAAGTGCTCCAGTCTCATTCCGAAAGCGATTGCCAATACGATTACGCAAAGGACGAGGTCAAGATTCGTGAAGTATGCCTTGAAGCTTCTTGCTGGAGTATCTGTCAATTTGAGGTTTCCCCTACTCACTGACCTGTTGCTGGAATGAGCGCGCAGCTTGGCCGACAGTGATCTTCGCTGTGTAAATGTACGCGATCGCGTAGAGGACGAGAATCGGCACTATGCCTAGGTTGGGGGGCGTCGTCACAAAAGCCTTGACTATGCCTACGATCCCTAGAATTCCCAGACAGATCTCAAGCAGAACCATCCGATTTACGCGAACCTGATACTTCTTGTCTCTCCAAGTGTCAGAGATCTTCTCTATCCTGTACTTCGGAGTTCTTGAGAAAACCCCAGGCTCTCTCCCGAACAGCCCTCTTAGCACAGCGATTGTGTTGCTGAAGCTTATTCCGAAGCCGATCAAGCCCAGAGCGCCTAAGGACTTGATTTGGCTCTTGACGCTCATTCCTTGCAGTTTAAGCGCTTCTGCGTAGAAGATCCACATGGAGATGGTGCAGAAGAAGATCATTATGTTCAATACGATCCATTGTGGCATAGAGATGAATGCGTTCCAAGTCATCTGGATTAAGCCGTAGATGGTACGTCCATAAGGGATCGATGTGAATGGTGGCGGAATCGTCTCGGTCATTGGAGGTTCAGGAAACTGTAGTACTCCAACGTTGACCAGTCGAACATCGAGGAGTGCAGCGACAAGTGCGATTACGAACGCTGAGAACATGAATGGATGCACAGCATAATACGAGAGGTGAATTAACCCCTCGACCTTTTGACCAATAGATAGGCGCTTATGACCAAGGACCCTGAGGCATAGTTTTCTGAAGACTCTCATTGAACCTGATGCCCAGCGAGTCTGCTGTCTCTTAACAGCAGGAATCGTCGGGGGTATCTCAGCTGGACACTCTATGGATCTAAGGTAGATTGCTTTCCAGCCCTTCAGCTGGATGCGGTAGCTTGCGTCCAAGTCTTCCGCAAGCGTATCAGCCTGCCATCCCCCTGCTTCATCTAGAGCTTTTCTCCGAATCACCCCGGCTGAACCATTGAAGTTGAGGAGGAAACCTCCCGCGGTTCTGCCAGTCTGCTCAACTAGGTGGTGGCCATCATACCCTATTGCTATCGCTCTTGTTATGAAGTTGTAGTCTCTATTGAAATGTGTCCAACGGCACTGGACTATAGCGAGGTTTGGGTCTTCGAAGTACGGCATCACTCTGTCCAAGAAGTCTTCAGGCGGCATGAAGTCGGCGTCGAAGATAGCGATGAAGGGATACTTCGTCTTGGGCATAGCATTCTTTAGAGCTCCAGCTTTGAAGCCCTCTCGATTGTCACGGTGGATAAATGTCACGTCGTAGCGTAGGTTGCGGAATTTCTCAGCGATCTTCTCAGCTATTTCCGTGGTTTCGTCTGTTGAGTCGTCTAGAAGCATCAGTTGGACTGCTTCTTTCCCATAGTGGTTTAACATCCTGATACATGCGTCAACGAGTCTCTCCACAACGTAACGTTCGTTGTATATTGGGAGTTGGACTGCCACTGGGTACTTCTTTCTGCCGTTTGGATTCGGGATCTCGTATTCTTGCGCTCTCCTCATTAAATAGTAGAAATTCAGGCCGTAAGGGAAGAATAGAATCGACAGTGCCACAGAGATAGCCAATAGAATTGAACGTATGCTCTCTGGGTCAATAGGCAAACGGCACTGTCTCTCCAGCGATGTATAGCTATGATAACGCCTGAATATATTTAAGAATTATAAGAGCTAGTTCGATAAATCAACCTAAATATGAGAGTAGGACGAAAATGCGAACTTATCTCCGTGTTCTAGCTGGCTTCAGGTAAAGTTTCATATTTCAGATAAGGAATATCACGATTTGAAGGATGAAGGCGTATGCGAAAGTCGACCGCGGTGATTATGCTCTCTCTCTTGTTCACCGCGGTCTTTTCTCAATCAGTTCTCCGCGTACAAAGCGAACAGTCGCAAGTCACACCGTTCCAATTGACACTTTACGCTCACACTGATCCAAGCGTTAAGCAGTATGATGGCCAAATTTTGAGTACTGCGCCTCCCTACGGAATTAAGAGGTCTGCTTCTGTGAATCAGGAGGTGAGTTTCTATCTATATCCGTCTCTGCCCAACTCTCTTCCAGTCTCAGGTTATGCGAACTTCCGAGCGTTCTTGAGCGCCGGTTCGTCTGGTAAAGGCGTGCTAAACGCTAGTCTATTTGAGGTTACATCCCAAAATATTAGGAGGCTTGTCTCAGCGGTTCAAGTCGCCGTTACGCTCGGCGATAGGATTCAGGAATTCGTATTGGCGGCGCCCGTACCCTCAAACTATGCCTTCGAGAAAGGGTCTACGATCCAATTTTCCGTCCTAGTCACTGGTACTGTGCTTTCAGTATCCCTTCATTGGGATGACTCTAGCGCACCGACGCAAGTGAATCTACAGGTGACCAGTATTCTACCTCAATTCTTCAACCTACAGGTTCGAACAGTTGACGCTGAGAATAGGATATTGAAGGACGCGGACGTACAGGTGCTTCTAGGGTCTGAGAGAGTCTGGGCAGGTAAGACAAACTCTTCCGGTTGGGTGAAAGCGCTCTTAGCTTCGAGTGAAAAGGTTGGCCAATACTCGGTTTCTGTCTACTGGAATGGGACACTGGTCGCTTCAGCTGGAAATGTCAATCTTTTAAGCGACACGGAGCTAGCTTTAACTTGCGAGGTTTACGATCTCACTGTTCTATTCCTCGACTTTTTCGGTCAACCGCTAGGAGGGGCGATTGTTGAGATTTCTAAAGACTCGTCGGTTTTTCTAAGGGAGGCTACTGGATCTCGTGGAAACTTCAGCTTGGTTAGAATGCCCAAAGGCGTCTATAGACTGGATGTGGAGTATAATACCACTGTTGTCGGTTTGACTTTGCGAAATCACGCATCTCATTCCCTAGATGTTTCAGGTCCAGAGGGAAGAGAGATCAAGACCTCTTTTCTCAGCCAATCTTCATCGAATTGGATCTCGGTCATAGTCGTGATTCTGGTGGGGACTGCTGGATTATTAGTGGTGAAGCGGAGTAGGAGGCTTAGGCCTCTTCCATTTCAATACCTTAATACACTCGTGCCAGAAGGGGTTCCGACCTCAAGCGTGATAATGGTATCAGGCGGCCCTGGGTCTGGAAAGACCGTGTTGCTGGAACATTTAGTTAACGTAAGTCTGAGTATGAATAGGTCTTGTGTCTTCATCACAAATGCGGACTTTCCTTCTAAGATTAGAAAGAATATGGCTGATCTCAAGATCCGGGGCCAGAGCCCGAGAAATGGTGCGGAGCTCGTCTTCATCGACTGTTATTCCGGCACCGCGGGTCAGCCTTCGACAGAGGAACACTTCGTCTCTTCACCGACAGATATGACGGCTCTGGGAATAGAGATATCAAGATGTCTCGAGACTTTAGGGGGCGACACAGATGTGTTCCTCGACTCTCTGACCCCGTTGTTCACGATGTTGAAGGCCGATTTCATAGTTACATTTGTCCATTCGATCGGCGCAAAAGTGAAGGGTGCTAATGGGAGGTTCTTCTTTACAGTTGGGCTAGGTGTCGAAGAGGATGTTCTCGTTAAGCTTGAGGGGACCTCCGACGGTGTCGTTGAGATTGAGACCTACGAGGAGAAGGGTGTTCAGCGGAGAAGGCTTAGAGTGAAGAAGATGCGTGGAAGATACGTTGACAGGTGGGTCCAATTCTCCATTGAGCCTGGTAAAGGAATGGTCTTCCACGCTAGGAAAGAATAGAATAAAAGTGCTCGAGTTCGCAGGCTCGATTAGAAGACTCTGTCTTTCGGGAAGACTTCTATGCCGTCCTTCTCAATCTGATATGGCCTAAGCTGCGTGTCGTGTCTTATTCCTCTCATCTTCTCGATCTGGATAGCCCGAATGACATTCCCTTCATGGACGAGCGAGTGAAGTAGGATAACTCCTTGTGAAAGAAACTCCTCCAACTGGAATGCTCTATTGAGCATGCTGGTCCTCAGTTCTGTTGTGACCAAGGCTGTGCAGCCTGTCTCGATCAATGCGTCGAAGAAGAGCAGCATAGCTCTCCTTCTTCTGGGAATCTCGTCGTATCTCAGCATGACTGAGGTAATTGGGTCAACAGCTATCCTCTCAATGTTCTCTTCTTCAACGACCTTCCTGATCGTTCTGATCAAACTGCCGAGAGTCAATTCAGGAACTGTGATGACCATGCC
>Ga0209725_1000685_pt1 | contig 20214 bp, 16 predicted proteins | sample I18A1metaG_FD_184145 | JGI IMG/M metagenome (GOLD analysis project Ga0209725, IMG submission 184145) | Lake sediment bacterial and archeal communities from Gulf of Boni, Indonesia to study Microbial Dark Matter (Phase II) - ​I18A1 metaG... | ecosystem: Environmental > Aquatic > Freshwater > Lake... | reverse complement strand
ACTCTGTTGGCGGACCTTTCTTAAGGTCCCACATCAGCGGAGCGATACCCCAAATACCCTTCACAACTCCTTTCGTAAAATTGTGACCTTGATGCCAGCAATCCTTAGGAATCCAAAGTCCTTCTCCTGCAAGTACTTCATGAACATCGCCGGTCTGAGGGTTAAAGATCGTCAAGGTACCTTCAAGCATAAAATAAACCTCTTCTCCGGCATGTATATCAGGAGGATCGAATCTTCCTCCTGGAGGGATTAGATAAATCCCGACATGAATGTTATCAGTGCTCGCCAATAGCCAATTCATATCGGTGTAAGCTGTTTTTCCGTAGAGTAAAAAATGAAGTATCTTGTCGCGTGATATTAGGGTGGGCTTCTTCTTGTCTGGAGGAAAAGGATGTCTGCCATGCCACTCAGGAACCTTGAACTTGGTCTTGCTCATAAAAGGTCTCCAAGGTGGATTCGCTCGATTTCCTTATAAGCTTTTTTCATTGTAGGGTTTGTCAGTTAATTCAATCTCACTTGTCAATGAATTCATTCATTTCCAACACTTCGAATTCTCCGTCAATAGACGGTGCAGATAATATCAAGAGGAGATGCGGCTCAACCGAAGAGTTCCGGTGAAACGCAAGGAAGAATTGGAAAGTGTTTACGAGCTTCAGTGTCTAGAAGATTAGGTTGAAATGGAGAGTGAGAAAAAGAAGAGTTAAGTCGCAGGCATTCGGGCTCGAAGAAGGACTTCGCACTAATCAAGCGGCTTTTGCGATGAAGAGACAAGTTTCTGAAATCGTCGATATGACCTATTGACTGAGATACTTCTTCTCCATGGATCTTAGGAACTTCAAGCCTTCTGATGCTAAGGCGTCTGCGCTTGGAGCTAGTTGTCTCCATATAGCGGTGCTGGCGGCGACGCTCTTGATCTCTGGGGTGAAGGACTCCAAGGTTATCCATTTATCGTACCTTAAGTCTGCGAGCCCTCTGAAGACTTCGTCCCAGTTGACGCTTCCTGTTCCAGGTATGCTCCTGTCATTTTCGCAGCAGTGCATATGGCAGAGTAGTTCTCCAGTCTTCACTATAGGGTCAAAGTAGTTCTTCTCTTCTATATTCATGTGGAAAGTATCCAAGTGAACCTTGACATTGGGTTCACCTATCGCCTTTGCCAGTTTGACAGCGTCAGCCGCTGTATTGAGGAAGTAGGTCTCAAATCTGTTCACGGGCTCTAGGCCGAGAACCACATCGTATTCCTTGACGAGGCGGGAAGCCTCTTTCAAGCTTTGCACTGAGCGAGTCCATTCCTCTTCAGTGCGACCTCTCCCAACGATCTTACCCCAAGCAGCGTACAGTACTCCAGCAACCAGTTTCGCGCCAAGTTCAGAGAACAGTTCGGCGCAATTCTTCAGGTAGTTGATTCCTTTCCTTCTAGTCGATTCATCTGGGCTTGTGAAATCTGTCTCTAAGCTTAGACTGGTTGACCCTATGCACTTCATCTTTGCACTCTCTAAAGCCTTCTTGACTCTTTCCTTGTTGAAGGTTTGGATTTGTTGAGGGGAGACGTAGATCTCTATTCCGTCGAAACCAAGTGCCTTCGCCTTCTTGATCAAGGGTTCTGGTTCAGTATCGAATCGCTCGGTCCAAAGGAGACTGTGTATACCATACTTCACCATTGTTATCTCCCTTTCAAACGTTTGCTGCGTTGACGCTTTTATATTTACGTATAGACTCCTTTGCTGAGGCTGATCGACATATAACTTAGTTGAAGCTCAGTTTATGCAGATGGCGACATCTTCGACCATGTCCTTCGCAGATGCGTCAGCGTATAAACCCTAGTGTCAAACCCCTCACTATATACTTATGAATAACTATCGCGATGACAATCACCGGAATTGCTATTACTATAGCTGCCGCCGATAAGGGCCCCCATAAGATGCCATACTGGTTTGAGAAATACGCAGCAAAAACTGTCAATGGCATGGCAGACTCGCTCGGTGCCAGTAGGAGAGGTATCAAGAACTCAGACCAACAAAAAAGAAATGCGAAAGTCGCGGCGGTAGCCACTCCGGTAGTCGATTGCGGCAAAACTATTCGGTAAAAAGCTTCTAATTCAGAACATCCGTCTAATAGCGCCGCCTCTTCCGCCTCCCTCGGTATGCTCTTGAACGACCCTATCATAAACCACGTTGATATAGGTAATGCGATCACTGGATAGACAAATATCAATCCGGTCAGTGTATTGTAGATACCCAAAAATCTTGTAAGTATAACCAATGGAAGGAGAATAGCCACTGTTGGAATCATTCTTAAGCTCAAAATCCAGGTAGCAAAAGTCGTTCCACCGACCCTGTACCTTTGTATTGCGTAAGCCGTCATAGAACCGAACAACGCTGTAAGCATAGCCACAACAGACGCCGTAATAATACTGTTAATGAGATAGCTAGTTATCGCTGGGAAATGGCCTCTCACCCCGTAAATACCGCCTGTCGTCAACTCTACATAGTTTCTGAGTGTTGGGTTCTGTGGGACGAGATAAGGTGCTCCCCATTCACCTATAGGCTTGAACGATGTGCCTATCAGCCATATAAATGGCATTAAGTATACAACCAGAATAATCCACGAGATCAAGGTCAAAACCACAGTCATTTTCTGCATTCCTTTTCACTCCCAGATCAACTTCTCAATGTGAAAGAGTCTCATGATAATCATAGCTATGCACGAAGATATTGCCAAAAGAATCAACGCCAAAAGCGAGGCGTAGCCAATGTCAGGATGAGCGCTCGTTAAAGTAAAGCCGGTCTTGTATATCTGGAATGGGAATGTCGTGGTTATAATTCCGGGGCCTCCGTACGTGAGCGTATATATGATGTCAAATATCTTCATCGAATCAATGATTCTCAGGAGGAGTACGATAACAATAATTCCTTTGATCATGGGCAATACAATATGCCAGAGCGTTCGTATTTCGGAGGCACCATCTAATGATGCCGCCTCATAGACCTCTTTTGGTGCGCTTTCTATACCGCTCATTACTGCAATGGTTATGAACGGCGTCCATTGCCATATATCCAGAACAGCTAAAGAGAATAAAACGACATATGGGTTTCCAAACGGTTCGCTCAGCCATGGTTGGGGTGGTATGCCTAGTGAGCTGAGCAATCCGTTAAGTGGACCCTTTGAGAAAAAGATCATTTTCCAGTTTAGTCCTATTATAACTGCCGGAATCATCATTGGAATCAATAAGAGAACTTTCAGCCCTAGCTTTCCACATGTATTTCTCGCCGTAAACAATATCGCCAGTAGAGATCCAAGAACAAGCTGAGTAGGTATCGTAATTCCGACCAACGCCAGCATCGCTAGGATAGTATATGACGCTTCCGAATCCCCTGCTAAGATTCCAAAATTCTTGAGGCCCACAAAAAATGGGTAAGGATCTCGCGCCGGATGATAAGAATAGAATATCATGCCCCAGAGATAGACCGTTGGGTATAGAACCAGTGCAAGAAGTATCACTAATGCCGGGATCACTAACCAAGTGACCGCTTTTATTTTCATTTCACTGACCAAGTGACCCCTTTTTGTTGAATCGAATATAAAAAAGGAAAGGGGAGGGTAGTGGCGTATTGGATGACTTATTTTCCCAAAATCTTTTTCCATTCCGCAGTTAGGTTTGTGATAGCGGTTTTCGCGTCTATTGTTCCTGCAAAGTAATCGGTGCACCATTTGGCAATCGAATCCTCGAGTTCCGGATCTTCGGGGACGAAATCTCTTATGCTTGGGTTCAACAACGAAACGAGGAAAGTCTCTTTGAATACCCCTGGGTATTTTGGCGCCAGTTCCTCTATAACAGATTTTCTTGACGGGAACGATGAAGCGGTTTCCCAACTTACCTTTTGAGAGTCTTTTGTCATTAGATCCTGCAGGTAAAGCCAAGCTTCTTTCGGGTGTTTTGAGTATCTACTCACTCCTACTTGCCATGTTCCATCAACGCACATCCCTGGGGAGGGCGCAACTCCTATTTTGCCAGCCACCTCTGGGTACTCTTCTTTGGCTTTTTCAATGAAGTCGATGAATGTAGAAGCCCATGAACCCGCCCACATGAAGGCGTGGCCACGGCCTAGGAGTTCCATGCACTCGGACCACTCAGTTTCCATCGGAGCCGGCTCGTATGTGGAGAGCTCTTTGAAAAGTTCAAGTACTTTTATCCCTGCGTCGCTAATCTCTGGATCAAACGCTGGAAGTCCGTCTTCTGTGAACATGTCTCCATACGGTAGAACTATTTTTCCGCACTTTTCCATGCCTTCGGGTGAATGCCTCCAAGGAGCGAAAAGCCAACAGTATTCCCAGTGGATGGTGTGCGTTTTCATGCACATTATGGTGTTTCCGATCTCCGTCGGCGAGTCTGGATTGTATGTTTTAGTGAAGAATCGGCCTATAACCAAGAGATCTTCCAGCGTTTTTAGTACGTTCAAGTCTGTAGGCACTTTTCCTGGATCGAGTCCGAATTTCGTAGCTAAAGTCTTGAGTTCATCTAAATGGTTGCCTACCCATGTTTTGTAGTTCGCCTTAACCGTTGGGTCTTCTAAGAGATCTTTCCTATAGAACATAGCCATTACATTCGCACAGGTGACGTAACCAATGCGTTTGCCTTCCCACTGAGCGTATTGACGGTCAATAGTTGGTATGAAGTCATCATATTCCTTAAACGTCTCTGCCTCAGGATACTGCGTTTTCAAATCGTCTACTGGGTAGCAATGAGGAGCAAATGCTCCCGTGTAGATGCAGTCCCACATATATACGTCGAATTCTCCTGCTTTGGTGGCAAAATCATGTATTTGCCGGTCTCTTCCAGTTTCCCAGTCAAAAAGAAGCATCTCAAGCGTTATTTCCGGATGTTCTTTCATGAACGTCTCAGCCACAGCCTTCATTCCAGGCGCAGCATGGGCGATTGCAACGACACCGACTTTAACCGGGGCCGGGGGCTTCGTAGCTTCATATATTCCGTATCCTGCAGCGGCCACAACAGCAACAGCAACTATACCGCCACCGTACATCAAGTACTTCCGTCTAGTAATCTTCGCTTTCTCTTCAGTCAAAAGATATCACCATATTTTCCAAAGATTGTGTGTCCCCTTTTGGCGTATTTATGTCTTCCGTACGCATGGGAAGATATGGGATCAATTTGCCAGAATTTCATAGATGTACACGAGAGATAGCTGAGAATTCATCAAGCCCATAGCGCCCAAAATCGAGGACGAATAGAAGAATCAGCAAGCAAAATCTACGACTGAATTAGCTCCAATGCTTATTCAATCTCTTTCTGAAGCGGGGCGTCCTACAGTTCATCGAGATTGAAGGCGCCCAGGCCGGGATTCGAACCCGGGTCGTGCGGGTGAATCGGCGATATGAGAAAACCTTCTCAATCTCAGCCGCACATACTAGACCGGACTATACTACCTGGGCAGCAAAACATCACAAGCCGAAGTTTTTATTTAAACGTTTTCAGTTTCCCTGTCGATCAATGAATGCGAAGTCTGCTCACTCAGAAAGGAAAGGTTAATTAGAATTCTCGAAAGCTAAGCATAATCGGCGGGCTCCGCGGGCCCGTAGCTCAGTCTGACTCCAATCGTCGGGGTCCTGAACAGGTAGAGCACCGGAGATGCAACGTTCGTCGGTGAGGCTTTTACCTGGTCGGAAGAGACCCGGGGGTCCCGGGTTCAATTCCCGGCGGGCCCGCCACAACGCTTTCTAGTCTTTAGAAGAGAGAGACGTGAGGCTTTGATCTATTCGATCTTCAAGTGTTTCAAGGGCGATCATTGATTCTCGAATATCGACATGCATTAGCACCATGATGAATCTTTTTCGATAACTTGATTTTGGATTTGACGCATTCTTCAAAACTTGATAGATCTTAATGAACAAGTGAAACTGCGATTTTTGGAAAATTGTTCATTTCCTAATACACATAAACTTTATTAGCATCTCGCATTGTGCTAATACGGGTAGTTTCGCGAAGGCGCGGATGAAAACGGCCAGATGAACGTTTTCTACACTCTGGGGGAGCTATCCCTAATTGGTGAAAGAGGAAAAGAAGAGAGAGTTTAACATCTTCAAGCATGAACTCGTTCCGAAACACTCTGTTCTAGACAAGAAAGAAGTTGAAGAAATTCTGGAGAAGTACCATATACGAGCCTATCAACTGCCGTACATCAAAATGTCAGATCCAGCTGTTCGAGCTATAGAAGCCAAGCCTGGAGACGTTCTTAGGATCGTGAGAAGAAGCTCAACGGCTGGAGAGGTAGTCGTATTCAGATATGTCATAGAGGACTAGACTGGAGGAGTATCATAAATGCAGTCATCAGACTTTCAAATGTGGAATCTTCTTAAACACTTCTTCAAGGATAAAGGTCTTGTTAAGCAGCATGTAGACTCATACAATGATTTTGTCGAGAAAGGCCTTCAAGCTATCGTGGATGAAGTTGGGGAGATCCCGATAGAGATAGAGGAATACCCGCTGAAAATCAAGCTGGGCAAGGTAGAGATCGGAACCCCACGAGTTACAGAAGTGGACGGTTCGGAGCGCCAAATATACCCTACGGAGGCGAGAGTGAGAAACCTTACGTACGCTGCGCCGCTGCACCTAGAAATGATCCCGATCATAGGTGAGAGAGAAGGGCAAACGGAGATCGTTTACATCGGCGACTTTCCGGTTATGCTCAAGTCTAGAATATGTCCGCTCTCAAGCTTGACATCAGAAGAGCTTGTTAGGATAGGGGAAGACCCTCTAGATCCCGGTGGATACTTCATAGTCAATGGCTCAGAAAGAGTAGTAGTTGCTCTAGAAGACCTTGCACCCAACAGGATACTTGTAGACATAGAGAAGACAGGTGTTACGCCGACATACAAGGCCAAGATCTTTTCGACAACTGTGGGGTTCAGAGCAAGAATTGAAGTCACAATGAAGAGCGATGGAGCTACATTCATTTCAATGCCTGGGGTGCCAGCGGATCTACCGATAATAGTGATGATGAAAGCTCTAGGAATTGAAGAGGATGCAAAGATAGCTGAAATGGTCTCGCTCGAGACAGAGGTTCAGAGTGAACTTGAATCGTCATTCGACAAGGCTCAAGGAGTAATCTCAGCGAAAGACGCGTTCCTATACATAGGAAATAGACTGGCGCCAGGGCAAGTTGAAGAATATAGAATGAAGAAGGCGGAGACGGTTTTAGATAGGAACTTCTTGCCACATCTCGGGAGAGCGCCATCGAATCGCTTCGACAAGGCAGTCTTCTTGGCGGAGATTGAGAATAGAATTATAGAACTGAAGCTTGGAAAAAGAGAACCTGACGACAAAGACCACTATGCGAATAAGAGGCTAAAATTAGCTGGGTCGCTACTCGCTGAACTTTTCAGAATAGCGTTTAGAAATCTAACGAGAGATCTGAAATACCAACTTGAACGAATTACCGTAAAAAGGCATGTCGAACTATCCATAGTTAACGCCGTTAGGCCCGGAATTATAACCGAGAGAGTTCAGCATGCTATTGCAACTGGAAACTGGGTGAGAGGAAGAGTGGGAGTCACTCAGCTACTGGATAGAACTAACTTCTGCTCAACTTTAAGTCATCTTAGAAGACTGCAATCCCCGCTAAGCAGAAGCCAACCAAACCTCGAAGCGAGAGATCTTCACCCGACGCACTGGGGGAGGTTGTGTCCAAACGAGACGCCGGAGGGCTCGAACTGCGGATTAGTCAAGAACCTAGCGCTATCCTCAACAATATCAGTAGGAGTTGATCCGAAAGAAGTGGTCAACAGGCTCTATAAGATGGGTGTTGTAAAACTTGAAGAAGCCGATAAGAAACTCAGACAAGACGGCGCTAAAGTAATCGTTGACGGAATAATCGCAGGATATTGTAAAGAGCCTGAAGCTTTGGCAAAAGAGATTAGAACACTGCGAAGAGCTGCCAAACTGAGCTCAGAGGTTAACGTTGTTTACTATCCACCAACGATTGAAGGAGCGAAGCCTGAGTTATACGTTAATAGCGATGCTGGGAGAGTTAGACGACCGCTAGTTATAGTTGAGAGTGAGAAACCGAAACTCACGGAGGATCATATAGAGAGAATTCAGAGGGAAGAGCTTGGATGGGAAGACCTTGTCAAAGAGGGTATAATAGAGTATCTTGATGCCGACGAAGAAGAGAACGCTCTCGTAGCTTTGGATCCTGCCAAGATAACGGAAGGAACGAGCCATCTAGAACTCGCTTCATATGCAACGCTGGGGATATGCGCTTCACTCATACCCTATGCGGAACATAACCAATCTCCTAGAAACGCTTATGAATCTGCAATGGCAAAGCAAGCGTTAGGAGTTTTCTCAACAAACTTCTTCAATAGGGTCGACTCCAGAGCGCATCTACTGCACTATCCGCAAAGTCCCACTGTCAAAACGAAACCTATGGAGATAGTTAACTTCAATGATAGACCTTGCGGACAGAACTGCGTTGTAGCAGTCCTCTCATTTCAAGGATACAATATGGAAGACGCGATAATCTTCAACAAATCCTCAGTGGATCGAGGATTGGCAAGATCAACCTTCTTCAGGATATACGAAGCTGAATGTAGACAGTACTTGGGTGGATTGAGAGATAAACTTGAGGTGCCTGAAGCCGGCACAAGAGGGTATAGAGGAGATAGATACTACAGGCTCTTGGAAGAAGATGGGATAATATCCGTCGAATCGCCTGTCGCCGGAAATGCGGTCTTGATAGGTAGAACGAGCCCGCCTAGATTCCTGGAAGAGTACAGGGAATTCGAGGTTAGAGGACCAACGAAGAGAGATTCATCTGTATGCATGAGACCGTCAGAATCCGGTGTGGTTGACCTCGTCTTCATGAGTGAATCTATCGAAGGGAGCAAACTGGTGAAGGTAAAAGTGAGAGACCTAAGGGTCCCGGAACTAGGAGACAAGTTTGCATCCCGGCATGGGCAGAAAGGAGTTGTGGGACTTCTCGTTCAGGGGGAGGATATGCCGTTTACAGAGGAAGGACTTGTTCCTGATATCATAATAAATCCGCATGCGATACCGTCTAGGATGACCATTGGACAGTTCGTGGAGACCATTGCGGGCAAGGTGGCTGCCGTAAGGGGAGAAGAGGTCGATGGAACACCTTTCAGCAATGAGGATCCAGATTCACTGCGGGAGGCCCTTCTAAATCTCGGGTTCCAGTACAGCGGCCGGGAAGTGCTGTACAATGGCATAAGTGGCGAGAAGCTTGCTGCAGATATTTTCGTAGGTATAGTCTACTATCAGAAACTGCACCACATGGTTTCAGACAAGATGCATGCTAGAGCCCGAGGCCAAGTCCAGATGTTGACGAGGCAACCTACAGAAGGAAGAGCGCGAGGTGGAGGATTGAGGTTCGGAGAGATGGAGAGAGACTGCCTGATCGGACACGGCGCTTCTGCACTCCTTAGAGATAGACTTCTAGAGGAATCCGACAAGTACATAGCGATCGTCTGCGAGAACTGTGGGCTCTTGGCTTATCATGACATCAAACAGAACAAGTATGTGTGCAGGATCTGCGGAGAGAAAGCTGTTATTTCCCCAGTAGCGATGTCGTACGCCTTCAAGCTACTAATACAAGAGTTGATGGCGCTTGGGATCGCGCCGAGAGTGAGAGTCGAGGAGCGGGCGTAACATGGCGTTTCTACGCGAAGAGACATACAAAGTGATGAACAACATCGGTTTCTCGTTGCTATCGCCGAATGATATAAGAAAGCTTTCAGTAGTTGAAGTTCAAACCGCAGACACATATGACGAGGACGGTGTTCCTATAGTCTCTGGACTCATGGATGGGAGGCTCGGGACACTTGAACCTAGACAGAAGTGCAAGTCTTGCGGCAATACTGCTGCAGCGTGCCCAGGGCATTTCGGACACATAGAATTGGCCGAACCAGTGATACATGTTTCCTTCGCAAAATTGATCCATAAAGTTCTCTCAGTGACGTGTCGAAATTGCGGTCGAATCCTCCTATCAGCTGAGAAGACCGAACGCTACAAGGATAAGATGGTCGAGGAGAAGAGGAGGCTTAACACAGTTCCAGACGTATTCTTCGAGACCATAGTTAAGGATGCAAAGAAGACTCAGGAATGTCCACACTGCGGAACAAGACAGTACATAATAGAACACGTTAAGCCCACATCATATCATGAACTGATTGAAGCTGGCGCTCCGAAACTCACCCCCAGCGCAATACGTGAAAGACTTGAGAGGATACCGGACGATGACTTGAGGATCTTGGGCATGGACGCTCAAGCAGCTAGACCAGAATGGGCTATCCTCCAAGTTCTACCGGTCCCACCTGTCAGTGTTAGGCCGTCGATCACCCTAGAGTCAGGCATTCGCTCCGAAGACGATCTCACTCACAAGCTTGTCGATATAATCAGAATCAATCAGAAATTGAGAGAAGCATTAGAATCTGGAGTTCCTGTCAACATAATACAGGAACTTCATGAGCTTCTCCAATATCATGTAACAACATACTTTGACAATGAGGTCTCAGGCCTACCTCCCGCAAGGCATAGATCAGGAAGAGCATTGAAGACAATCTGCCAAAGACTGAAAGGAAAGGAAGGAAGATTCAGAGGGAACCTCTCCGGAAAGAGGGTGGACTTCTCAGCCAGAACTGTGATATCTCCAGACCCGAATCTGGATATAAATGAGGTCGGGGTTCCAGTCGACATAGCTGCAAGACTCACTATACCCGAGAGGGTAACCGAATGGAACCTACAGGAGATGAAGAAACTAATCAAGAACGGACCTGAAGAATATCCTGGAGCCCTATACATAGTCAGGCCGGATCAAAGGAGAGTCAGACTCGAATTCGTTGCAGAGAGAGAAAGCCTCGCAGAGGCTATTCAGCCGGGATTCATCGTTGAGAGACACATTCGAGATGGAGACATCGTTCTCTTCAATAGGCAACCTTCACTCCACAGAATGTCCATAATGGCTCATCGAGTCAGAGTTCTACCATACAAAACCTTCAGACTGAATCCATGCGTTTGCCCACCATACAACGCGGACTTCGATGGAGATGAAATGAATCTTCATGTACCTCAAGGTGAAGAAGCCCGAACTGAAGCGAGGCTTCTAATGCAAGTTCAAGACCAGATCCTCTCTCCAAGGTACGGCGGACCTATCATTGGAGCGATAAGGGACTCTCTAAGCGCAGCCTACCTCTTAACGAATAATTCAACTCAATTGACTAAAGATCAAGTGAGTCATCTTCTTATAGCAGCGAACTATGAAGGCCCATTACCTGAACCAGCTGTAAAGAGGCCCACAAAGCTCTGGACTGGAAAGCAGATCTTCAGCCTCTTCCTTCCAAAGAGGTTCAATTTCGTCTCAAAATCGAATATCTGCAGCGTCTATGAGTGCACTGGATGTGAAGAAGAGAAGTGCCCGTATGACGCTTATATCGTGATAAAGGACGGCATCCTGGAACGGGGCGTGATCGACAAGGCCTCAATAGGAGCCGAGAAGTCTGAAAGCCTGTTTCACAGAATAGTGAAAGACTATGGGCCCAAGATTGGAAGAGAATTCTTGAATTCGATCACGAAGTTACTTGACAGATTCATGACATCAAGAGGATTCACTTACGCGATGGATGAGCTTGACATACCCAGCTCAGTTAGACAAAGAATACAGAGCGCGATAGGCAAGGCTGAAGATAAAGTCAACTCTCTAATCGAAAGCTATAGAAAAAGAACTTTGGAAAGACTTCCGGGGCAATCTCTCGAAGAGTCGTTGGAGATCTACATAATGAATGAGCTCTCAAGAGCTAGAGATCTAGCTGGAGAATACGCTGACGAATATTTCGAGATGGACAATGAAGGCGTTATTATGACGAGAGCCGGCGCCAGAGGTTCGATGCTAAATATCGGACAGATGACTGCTTGCGTAGGACAGCAGTCGATTAGAGGAAAAAGAATCTTACGCGGGTTCAGGAACAGGGCCCTTTCGTTCTTCGAACAGGGGGATGTTGGGGCTGAAGCTAGAGGATTCGTCTATTCATCATATCGTGACGGTCTGACACCTATCGAGTTCTTCTTCCATGCGATGGGGGGAAGAGAAGGTCTCGTCGACACAGCTGTCCGAACACAACAGAGCGGATATATGCAGAGAAGATTGATAAACGCCCTTGAACATTTGCGAGTTGAATATGACGGCACTGTGAGAGATTCTCGAGGGAGCATAATCCAATTCAGATACGGCGAAGATGGCGTAGACACCGCGAAGAGTGACCACGGAAAGGCTGTAAACATTGAGAGACTCGTCGATAGAGTTAGACTAGCCGTCGAGAAAGGACCGAGGGCCAGCGCTAAGTACGTAACCAGAAAGATAAACGAAGCTGAGAAGGAGATGACGCCTTTGCTGGTCAACGAACTGAAACGGACTTTAGTCAACGCGAAACTTACGAAGAAGGCTGTTGACGAAGTGATCTCTCAAGTCACTGACAACTATAAACGTTCTCTCGTCGAGCCAGGTGAGGCAGCGGGGATCGTTTCAGCCCAATCGATAGGTGAACCCGGAACGCAGATGACTTTAAGAACATTTCACTTCGCAGGGGTAAGAGAGCAGAACGTTACTCTAGGTCTCCCACGTTTGATAGAGATAGTCGACGCACGAAAGATACCTTCGACACCAATGATGATCGTCTACCTCGGCGAGAAATATAGAGCGAGCAAAGAGAAAGCTCAAGAGGTTGCAACTCTTCTGACTCACACAACTTTGGGTGACATAGTCACAAGCATCGAGTCAGACATCACAAGAATGAAGATCGTCGCCAACTTGAATCTCAGAGCGATGAAAGAGAGGGAGATAAGAACGAGCGAGGTCAAGAATGCAGTTAAACCTGCTGGATGCGACGTGAAGATAAAAGGACAGAAGATAGAGATAAAACCGAAAGAGATGGAGATTCCTCAGTTCAGGAGACTTGCCGCGAGAATTCCAGTCTTGCATATCAAAGGCATTCCGGCAGTAAAGAGAGCATTAGTCATGGAGGAGAAGGGAGAATGGGTGATAAGAACCGAAGGCTCAAGCTTGGAATTGACGATCGCGACCCCTGGCGTAGATCCGACTAGGACCATCACAAACAACATCCATGAAGTTGCTACGGTACTCGGCATAGAAGCCGCTAGAAACGTCATTATGAAGGAAGCAATGGGCGTTCTAGAAGAGCAAGGCCTAGATGTGGATGTTCGGCATATTATGCTTGTAGCCGATGCGATGACAGCTTCAGGCGATGTTCTGCAAGTGGGAAGACATGGAGTGAGCGGAGAAAAAGCGAGCACTCTAGCCAAAGCTGCTTTCGAGATAACGATACCGACTATCGTGGATGCCGCGGTGAGAGGGACTAAAGATACGCTGAGGGGGGTCGCCGAAAATGTTATAGTGGGGCAACAGATACCGATGGGAACAGGCCTCATCGAAGTCTACATGGCAATGCCTGAGACGGAGAAAAGAAGCAAATGATTGACGTGAACAAACAGATAAAGATCGTAGTTAAGACAGGTAAAATCGATTTTGGGTGTGAAGAGGCGGTTGATGCGGCGAGGGCGGGAAGGGCGAAGCTCATTATTCTAGCTTCAAACTGCCCAGAGGACCGTCGGAAACAGATCCTTTCCAACGCTGGGCTTTCCCGGATTCCGGTATACACATATTCAGGGAGTAGCTTGGATCTGGCGACAGCCTGCGAAAAACCATTTGTAGTTGCTGCAGTAACAGTAAGAGAGCCGGGAGATTCAGAGATACTGAAGTTGGCTGAGACGGAGAATGTTAGCGCCTAAGATAAAACTGACAGGCGAAGAGATGCGGTATATCGCTCTCTTTGAAAGCATAACAGGAGCTACATCGAAGGATTGCCTAATCGACGACAAGAACGACAGGATAATCTTCGTGGCGAAAGAAGGGGAGATGGGGCTGGCAATCGGAAAGGCTGGAAAGAACATAAATATGCTCAGGAAGATGACAGGCCGTCAGATTGAAGTGGTCGAGAACGCGGAGACGCCGGAGCAGCTGATCAAGAATTCACTCTCTCCAGCGAGAATAAAGGAGATAAGGATAACGGAGAAGCCTGAGAAGAAGATAGTCGTCGTTGAGGTGGAGCCTAGAGACAAAGCTATGGCCATAGGCAAGAATGGAAGAACAATCGACAAGACACGAATGCTCGCGAAAAGATACTTCCAGATAGACCATGTCGTCATAGCATAGGTCGATCTGGTTCGAATAGAGATTCTAGCATGAAGATCGCGAAGGTCTTTGGCCTTCAAATTCTTCCAAAGCTCTTCGTCCAAACGTTATAGAACTTTTATTCAAGGCAAAAGGTGTCGATAACATCATTCTGATAACCGATGCGTTAAGAGCGGCTGGAATGAGCGACAGAACGTACGTGCTTGGAGGTCTGCACATGACCGTCAAGAGTGGGTATGCAGACTGGCCTCAGACACGTTTGCTGGAAGGACGTTGACCATGGACATGGCTGTGAAGAACATAATAGATTTTCTTGGTATTCCTCTTTCAGATGCTCTCAAAATGGCTTCAATAAATGCGGCCAAGATTATCGGTTTCGCTGACAGCAAAGGCAGTTTGGAAGAAGGAAAGGACGCTGACATCGCTATACTTGATGAAGATTTCAATGTGAAAAGCACGATAGTGAAAGGCAGGATCAATGCGCCAAGTTGAATTCGAAGGATGATTTTCAAAGCTTGATCTGGCTCATGCCAATTTTGGACTGTAAGTGGTATCTGCATCTGTGACAAACTCTTTTATAACTAAAACAGCAACTTGCGTTTAGGCGGTCGGAACATGTGTAGGAATTTGGTTGGGCAGGCCATCTCCAGCGCCTGCGATCTTCGCGAAACTTTGATAATTAGGCTCGTCAAGGATGCGTCCTCTCAGGGAGTGCAATTATCCAAGATAATTGAGAAGTGAGATTGAGGATGATGACTCCTAGAGAAAGAATAAAGGCTGTGATCCACTTTAGGAAACCGGATGTTCTACCATGGGTCGAGAACTTCTATGATGAGACTCTTGTCAAATGGTTCAGAGAAGGTCTTCCAGCCGATGAAGTTACAGTGATAGAGTGGGTTATGTGTGCCCGCGACGGCATATTGCTGCTGAACTGGCCAGCTGTGATGGGCTTCAATCCACATGCCTACTTCGGTTGCCAAAATATCTCTGGCTGCTATGTGCCGATTGATGTCGGACCGATTCCAAGGTTCAAGTTAAGAGCTTTGGATGGAACGGAGAAGTACGTGGACTATTTGACCGAGACCGGAGCTAAAGCAAGACGTTTCCGACGAGCCGAATACACTTGGTATGCCATGCCCATGTTCACTGAGTTTCCAGTGAAGGACCGGCAGAGTTGGAGCGAATACACCAAGCGCCTTGACCCGAAAGATCCTAGAAGGTATCCGAAGGATTGGAGTCGAGATGCATACCTTGAGGTGTTCGAGAACTATCAAGCCGGAAACACTGAACTGGTCTTCAACGGCTTTTACGGCTTCGGCGCTGAGATAATGGGCATTCCCACATTCAATATGATGTTCTATAAAGATCCTGAACTTATACGCGAGATGGCGGAGTACTGGGAGCACTTTACGATAGAGGTGATTCGAGATGCTGTGGAGACCTTGAAGGATAGGATAGATATGGTCTACTGGTGGGAGGATATGGCGGATAAGCATGGGCCCTGCATCTCGCCCAAGCTCTATCGAGAGTTTCTTCTTCCGCACTACAAGAATGTGACAGCGTTTCTCAGGAAGAACAAGATAGACAGAATTCTAGTGGATAGCGACGGCAACATCAACCCTATACTGGACCTATTTACTGAATCAGGAATCACGGGTGTCTGGCCGCTCGAAGTCAACTCCGGCATGGATGCGATTGTGATTCGCAAGAAATATGGAGATGCACTTTTCTTGGTGGGAAACCTGGATAAGAGAGCTCTTGCAGCTGGAGGCGAAACTATGCGAAAAGAGATCGACTCGAAGGTTCCGGCGCTGAAGAAAATGAGGGGCTACATACCTACGGTCGACCATCTCGTTCATGTGGAGTTTACTTTCCAAAGATTCACAGAATACGCAGACTACCTGAAGAAGCAGCTGCCTTATGAATGAGAGCTTCAATTTCGATAAGTCATATAGAACTTGGAAGAAGTGAAGAATGATGTTGTCTGAACAGTATGTGAATGAAATCTGCAAGCAGCTTCGCCAAGTGATGAAGTCTCAAGGAGAGAAGATTCAGAGGGCATCTGAAATCATCGCGGAATCAATTATGAAAGATGGTGTTTTCATGTCTTCGGTACTGGTCACACTATTGCAGCTCAACTGGGGACCTTCAGGATCCTCTGGACGTACATGTGCGCAATGTCAGTGGTATCGATTATCCCTCCTCTCATAGTCATGTACGTCGCTGGAAAATACATAGTCGCGGGTTTGACGCTGGAAGGCGTTAAGGGGTAGCTGACCCTAATTCTCAACCGTCGCCTAGTTACTCATTTTTGGAAGTGGCTTGTAGACTCTTGGTTGTTTAGCCCCCACAACCTGTGATTCAAGAAATTCTTTCCATGTAGCATTTGTCCAATATGAGCTTGCGTGGACTGTTTGGAGATTTGCTTCGGCTATCTTCTTGGACTTGTATAGGCGCAGAGCATCGTCCAGATGTTCTCTAGCTTTCTTTAGGAGTTCGATAGCTTCCTTATTCTTGAACGTCTTCTTCAATCCATATTCAATCATAGAGTCATCAGATTTGAAAGTGCCTCGTGTTAGATTCTCAAGATATACGTCAAGATGCTTCCAGGGTTTATCTAGATAGTAGGACCAGCGAGTCTTATCGTCCATCTTCTGTCTCCCTGAGTTGAAATCCTCAGTCGCTGCTTCGCTCACCTTCTTTCCAAGAATTTTTGCCTCTTCAAGAGCCTCGGTATAAAAAGTGAGGTGAACGGGAAGTCCACCAACATATTTCATTCCATACTCGAAAGCAAACTTGGCCAGTGTGCGATTCGCTTCCATATGCATACCTTGATTAGATGCGCATGAAATTGAAGCGAAAGGGATTCCGTTCAGCCTGTCCGTCCACACGAAGGGATAGAGTCTTTCGAAGAAGAGGTGGCATTGCGCCGAAACATCCCACATATAGACGGGATGAGACACAATGACGGCGTTTGTACTCGCCATTTTTTGAAAGAGGACTCCTTTCCCGTTCTTGCCAAAATCATCATTGAGAATACAAGTATGTTCAGGATTTCTGATACATGAGAAGCAGCTTGTGCAGGGACCGATCTTGTATTCACTTAGGTGAATTGCTTCAACCCTTACGCCTCCCACAGATTCCGCTCCGTCGAGAGCGGCGAGTAGCAATGAAGCACTGTATCCCTTCTTCCTGTGACTGCATGAGACACCCAATATATTTGGACGACTCATAGCCTTCTCTCCTTATTCATATTCTATCTCCGTGAGAGATTAGAAAAGCGAGTGCTGATGCGACCACGCAGGCGGAACCCAAGCCAACTTGAGGTTCTGTATTGCCTTGTCCAAGTGTTCTTGCCCTCCTTTCAAAGTCCAAAGAAAGTGCCCAGGAAGCAATGCGTCAATTCGGAGATCCGCCAATCTGCCAATACTCCGACGGTAGTCATCCAAGTTTGAACCAGGCCAGTTTCCAAGTCCTATCGTTCCTCCGAAGAAGACTACATCCGAAGAGAAAAGTATTCTGCAGTCTTCTTGCTTCAACAGGTAACATGTTGAACCTTTGCTGTGACCTGGAACCGTTATGGCGGTCACCTCATACCTTCCGACTTGAATCTTTCGTCCATGTCCAACAACTCTGTCAACCTTACATCTCGGAAAAATGTAGTCGGGCGGGTATATTCCGGTCTTTTTGCATATGTTAACCGACTCTTCGATGTCGATCATCCCTTCCAGTATCTTATCCTCATGCTCCGGAGCAATTATTGAACAGCCTGTTCTTGCCTGTATGTCTCTGCATCCACCTGCATGATCTGGATGACTGTGAGTCACCAAAATTGACCTGAGTCGTTTTAGATCGAAACCTTCCTTTCGCACGTTTTCCAGTATCCGTTCGCTCTCAACGCCTACTCCCGCGTCGATCAAAGCCAATTCGTCTCCGCCGTCGATCAGATAGACATGAGAATCCATCCTGTTTGATAGACGGATTTGTCCACTTCCGACCATGTAGATATCTGGAACGATTTTCAAAGGCATCCCACTATCGGGTGGATTAAAATGTTGTCTCGATCTCTCATCGCGAAAGTCATTTCAACTTTTTCAGAATCTCGAGTATCTCAGATAGTTTACTGATCTCATACTCTGCCTTCAGTCTCGGCGATGATGGCTCTTCAATGCCATACTCGCCCTTTCTGATTCGAACGGAAGTTATTCCAATCTTGTTTGCACTCCTGATCTCTGTGTCCAACCTATTGCCGACGTAGATAGCCTCTGCGGGTTGAACCTTCAGTTCTTCGATTGCCGATTTGAAAAGTTCTTCTTCTATGGGGGTTGTACCCGTTTGCTCCGAGAAGGTTGCGAAGTGAAATAGATGTTGAACACCCAGTTGGATGAGCTTCTGCCATTGTTTCACAGGCTTCCCAGATGCTACTGCGCCAAGTTTGTATCCTTCATCTCTAAGTCTCACTAAAGTCGGCATTGTCTCCGGGAACGGTTTTAGGTATGCTAGACTGGTTTCTCGGTATGCGACAACTCCAGCGGCTATAACCCGAGGGTTCCATTTCAGTCCTAGTCGTTCCAGCAGTCTATCGAAGTGCTGGTTGTAGTGCGGTCCATACTCTTTGACGATGCTCTTCAAGGTATTGAAGCTGTTTTCGATATCTGACGGCAAGCCCGCCTCAATCATCGCCTTGATTGCGTTGAGTCTAGCGGCTTCCATTTGTACAGACGCATCATATAGCGTATCATCCAAACCAAAGAGGAGACACTTTATCATCTTCTATCTTACAACCTTAGAAAGCTTCTCAGGCTTATCTGGATTTAAACCTCTCGAAACAGAGAGATAGTATGCAAGAAGCTGTAGAGGGACAACATTAAGAATCGGAGAAAACATCTCTGGAACGGCCTTCGGGACGCGCAGTAACGTCTCACAAGCTTTTCCTATTTCTCCCTTTTCTTCTGAAACAGCGATGAGCGGTGCTCCAAACCTTCTGAGGTCTTTGATCAGACTTATCGATTCCTCCTGTGACTCATATGGGGGGGCGATCAAAACTATCGGTGTCCTTTCATTCACCAGCTGCACTGGTCCATGTAGGAATTCTCTGGTCGCAAAACCTTCTGCGAAGACATTGCATGCTTCCTTAAGTTTGAGGGCGCCTTCGAGAGCAGTCACGTAATTCGGTCCGCTTCCCAAGATGAAGAAGAAACTCTTATCCTTATGCTTCTCAGCGAGTTGTTCAGTTGGTTTGGCGTTCAGCTTGATCGTCTTCTCTATGAGGTCTGGAAGGTCAAGAAGCCATGTTCTCCTTTGCTCGACCTCAGATGACCTTGTGCCCAGTTCCAATGATAACAGGTAGGCCGCGGCTAGTTGAGATATGAATGTCTTAGTGGCGGTCACAGCTAACTCATTTCCGGCTCGCGTCAACAATACATAACCCGCCAGTTTGGAGAGTGAGCTTTTAGGCGTATTCGTTATTGCCAATATCCTTGCCTGCCTGTCAAGAGCCGCACGAACAGCGTCTAGCACATCCACGCTCTCTCCCGATTGTGAGAAGGCCAGAAGCAGAAATTCTCTCGCAAGCATAGGAATCCATCGCCTGAATTCTGATGCCGAAATCGAACTTGCTGTTCTCTTTGTCAATGTTCCTATTGCGTATTGCCCTGCGAGTCCCGCGTGGTAACTGGTTCCACTTCCAGTGGTGTAGATCATTTGATACCTTCCTCCAGAAAGAAAAGATCTAAGGCCACCGCTTTGCTTCATGATGTTTTCCAAAGTATCTGATGCGGCTTCGGGTTCTTCGTGAATTTCTCTCAGCATATGATGAGGATAGCTATCCGACTTCATGGGGGTCTAGACTCCGGATCGATTGCCGAGGTTACAGCGGTCAAAGGCAACTCGCATCTATTCGCGCTTCCTGCTCTAATCTCTCTCAAGCATATGCCAGACGAGTTGTTTCTAATGCAGGCTCCGACTTATATTAGGA
>Ga0209725_1000684_pt1 | contig 20222 bp, 16 predicted proteins | sample I18A1metaG_FD_184145 | JGI IMG/M metagenome (GOLD analysis project Ga0209725, IMG submission 184145) | Lake sediment bacterial and archeal communities from Gulf of Boni, Indonesia to study Microbial Dark Matter (Phase II) - ​I18A1 metaG... | ecosystem: Environmental > Aquatic > Freshwater > Lake... | reverse complement strand
GTATACGTGCCTACACCAGCTCCTGAGACTGTGACTGTCAAGGCGGATGTGGCCGTGCTGCCAGCGGGTGCTGTCACCGGGTTTGTTCCAAAACTCAGAGTCAGACCGGCTGGTGCGCCTGGAGTAGTCAGGGTGACGGGCGAGGAGAATGTACCCACCGATTGTATTGTTATCGTTGAGCTTCCGGATGTGCCAGGACTAAGTGACAGGGACGACGGTGCCGCTCCAATCGTGAAATCAGCAACCCCGGCAGAGACCGTAATAGGTACGTCAACGTTATGGGTCAGCGCTCCGCTGGTTCCAGTCACTCTTAGGACATAGTCGCCCGTTGATGCACTAGAAGCAGCTGTGACTGTGAGTGTTGATGTGGCGAGTCCGTCTGCTGGGGGTGTGACCGAGGTTGCCAGACCGACAGTGACGCCCGTGGGAGTTGCTCCCACCCATGAGGATGACAGCTCGACGGCGTTGCTGAAACTGTTGACAGACTGCAGCTTCATGGTAGACGCACTGCTGCCCCCCTGCGATACTGAAATTGAGGATGGATCAGAAGTGATCTGGAAGTCCGGAACAGCTACTGACTGAAAGACGGCTGTCAAGGTGTGAGCGGCGTCAATGGTGACAGTGTAGGAGGGATCTGAGCCTACGTTTGTGCCGTCGAGGTCCCAGTGATCGAATGCGAACCCGCCCGCTGGCGTCTCGCTGACCGTGACCAACGAGCCTGATTCTCGATTGTAGGTTCCAGGCGATGGGTCGGTGGAACCCCCGCCTGAAGGTGAGACCTGTATGGTCAGATCATGCCGTGGCTTTATGATGGCGACGCCGGCAGGCGCGGCGCCTGGTGGAAAACCAAATATCGGGAGTCTAGCGCCAGCCGGAGTGATCCCCGAGAGCACGGGGTTCACTCCTACTCCCACTCCTGTCTCGGCTACCACGTAGTTTCCCGCAGAGTCGATCGCAAGACCATTAGGCTTGGATCCTGCCAGGCCGGAGGCCACGTAGTCAAATATCGCGGTTCTAGCACCAGCCGGAGTGATCTTAGAAAGTACGCCGACTCCCCACTCTGCGACGATGTAGTTGCCCGCGGAATCGATCGCAACACCGACTGGCTGCGCACCCGCCGCGAGACTGAGGATCACGGTTCTGGCGCCGGCCGGAGTAATCTTGGAAATCACATTGGCAGTACTCTCGGCGACTATGTAGTTGCCAGCGGAATCAATCGCAAGAGCGAAAGGCCCGGCACCTGCCGGGCCAGACCCCGCGTAGTCATATACCAGAGTTCTGACGCCGGCCGGAGTAATTTTGGAAATCATATTCGCAGTGAACTCCGCGACCACATAGTTGCCCATAATATCTATCGCAACGCCAGTAGGCCCTGCCCCGGGCGGGCCGGAAACAGCATAGTCGTATGCTACGGTTCGAGTGCCGGCTGGAGCGATCTTAGAAATCGCGTGAGCGTTGGCCTCGGCGACTATGTAGTTTCCTGCGGGATCGATCGAAACGCCAGTAGGGGCGCTGTTGGGCGGGGAGAAGAGGAATATTGGAGTTCCGCCACCGCCGAAAACAATCCTAGAAATCGCGCCAAAACCGAACTGTGTGACTATGTAGTCGCCTACATTCGGCGACGAGGGCGTTGGCCAGATGACAGGAAGAAAAGGGTTACCTGGTAAGCCGGACGCAGTGTAGTCGAACACGGGGCTTCTGACAGCCCCCGGAGTAATCCTAGAAAGTACGTTGCCAGCAGATTCGGCGACTATGTAGTTCCCTGCAGGATCAATTGCGACACCGACGGGCCCACCCGGAATGCCAGTAGCCGTGTAATCGTATATTGGGGTCCTAGTAGCTGGAGTAGCTGGATTGATCCTAGAAATCTTGTTGGCAGTAAACTCGGCCACTATGTAGTTCCCTGCAGAATCGATCGCGAGACCCATGGGCCCGGCGACTACTGGGGCGTAGTCATATACCACGTTTCTAGTACCCGCCACACTAATCCTGGAGATCACATGTCCAGCAAACTCTGCAACCACGTAATTGCCTGCAGAATCAACGGCAATACCGACAGGCATGCCCGGTAAGCCAGAGGCCGTGTAGTCGTATACTACTGTTCTAACACCCGCTGGACTAATCCTCGAAATCTTGTTGGCAGTAAACTCGGCCACTATGTAGTTGCCCCCGGTGCCAATGGCGACACCGAAGGGTGCAGCGCCTGCTGGGCCGGATGCTGCGTAGTCGTATACTACGCTTCTAGCGCCCGCTACACTAATCCTAGAGATCACGTGGACAAGACTCTCGGCGACTATGCAGTTGCCTGCAGAGTCGACCGCAACACCTACGGGCCCAGTCCCTGCGGCGAAACTGAATAATGCGGTCCTGGCACCGCTAGGTGCAATCCTCGAAAGAAAATCGCCATTGTACTCGGGGACGATATAGTCGCCTGGATTTGGGGGTTGAGCGTTGGCGAACGGTACTGCCTGAAGAAGTATCGTCGATATCAATATGAGGACAATTGCTGTTGGAAGCATCCGACGCCTCGCGTAACAAATGATCAAGCGGTTACCCACGGCAACAGCATTTCTCACCCAACATCCGCTCCTCTACTGTTCGTCTGTCTCATCTTGACAAGGCACGTTTTCCCTTGAAAGCTCAAGGCGTGAGTCTCCTCTGACTCGGTACTTCTGTCATCGCGCCCCTACCGGCGCTCACGCGGTCACAGAACGCAGTGAACTACTATACTGGCAAGTAGCGAACCTCATTGGCTTGATGAGCGAGCCATTCTCTACGAGCATTTGAGGCTTTCGTCACTCTGCGTTCGGCTCTCACAGAAACAAGTGTTCATGCGCTTGGCAGAGAGTCGTTTCTTGACAGTTTCACGCGATCGAAGTCTTCTAGTTCTAGCTCTGAACTGCTCAGTTGGGAGAAGCTGATTTCTTGACGAACACAGAGAATCGACATCGAACTAGTCGAACAACTGCACTTCCGAGCCTCGTCCGGCCGTTTCACTTTCACGATCGACGAACCACGCGAGAGGGATGGCACTGGTGAGGGACTTCCGCCACTTGCCTATTTTGTAGCCGGAGCCGCTTCATGTCTCATGACTCAGTACGTCAAACTCGCTATCGCGAAAGAGGTCTCGCTAGAGTCGATGAAGGCTGTAGCCCGTGGACACTTCGATCGACGGGCAGGAGGAGGAGCGTTCAAGGACATGATCCACGATATAGCGATCGAAAGCCCGGCTGATGAGGATCAGATTAGGGAAATCGCTCGAGAAGCAGAGTCGGTGTGCTACGCGCACAACACTCTGAAAACACCGTTCGAATGAAGACGAACTTGATGTTGAACGGGAAGCCTCTCGAGTTATGATTGTGGAGAGGTAGTGACGGATGGGGCGAAACATGTGACGCAGGGATGTTAACCTTTGAACTTGAGATCAAGGTCGACATCTAAGCCCTCGAACGCATCGCGGATATCTTCAGTGAGACTCTTTGCGAGTTCACTGTCCGCCTTCGCGTTCAGGCCGAAGGTGATCTTCTTGCCCTCCACCACTGCGCTCTCGAGTATCTTAGCAGAGATTATGTCGACCCCCTGCACCGGATCCAGCACACCGCGAAGTATCTTGTTTACGAATGATTCGTCTATCTTGACGCGTCCTTTCTTCGCCTCATACTTCAGGAAAGCCGTCTCGAGGCCTTGCCTCGAGAGCACAGCACAGTGAAGCTTGATTCTAGGTAGGCCGCCGAGTGTCTCTGATATGTCCTTGAATGTAACCTTCCTTGCTTCGTCGATTGTCTTGCCCTTTACCATCTCGGTCATCATTGAGCTTGTCGCAATGTTGGCGGCGCATCCGTATGACTCGAACTTTATGTCCTTGATCTGATCGTTCTTGTCGGGGTCGAACTTCAGATATAGTTTGATGAGGTCACCACAGGCGACACTGCCAACTTTGGATGTAATGTCCGCATCCTCGATGATGCCAATGTTCCTCGGGTTCTTGAAGTGATCCATGACCTTCTCGGAGTAGCCGAACCTCTTTGCCAAAGTCTCTGACGTGGCTGTCACCTCCGCTGAGACACCTTCCTCGCCAGCGGACTTTGGGCTCTAAGCTTCTCAACGACTTGTTTGACCGTTTCGGCTGCGTAGGCTAGCTCGTACTTGGTCGTCCACTTTGAGAGACTGAAGCGGGTTGAGCTGTGGGACTCCTCAAGTGTTCCTCCGATAGCTCGGATGACATGGCTTGGCTCGAGCTTCTGACTGTAGCATGCTGAGCCAGTATTCACGACAAGCCCTTTCAGGTCGAGGTGCATGAGAATTGCCTCGCCTTCCACGTATCTGAACGATACGTTGACGTTGTTACAGAGCCTACGCTCACCTCTTGGCCCGTTCAGACGTGAATCAGGGATTGCCAGAAGCGACTCAATCAACTTATCCCTCAGCCCACGCATTCTCGCGGAATCCCCATTCGTCATCAGCTCCACGGCCTTGGCAAATCCAACGATGCCCACCACGTTCGGTGTTCCTGGCCTTAGGCCCCTCTCTCTGTCGTCCCCTTCCATGATAGGCTCAAGCTTGACTCCGTCTCCAACGTAAAGCGCGCCAACCCCTTTCGGCCCGTGAATCAAGTGTGACGATATGGAAAGCAGATCAATCTTCATCGCTTGAACGTCAATCTTCTCTTTGGCGAACGATTGAACAGCATCGCAATGGAACAGGATGCCGCTGTCTCTGGCAATATCTCCGATCGCTGCAATGTCCTGCAGGGTACCTATCTCTTGATTCGCGTGTTGCACGGACACCAGCCTGGCATCTCCTAGGCTGGTTTTCAGATCGGGCGGGTTCACGAAGCCTTCGCGATCAACATCGAGCAGAGTCTCCTCAAAGCCTTGGGTGGTGAGCTTGTCAATGATGCGGAGAATGGATCTGTGTTCGATCTTGCTTGTCACGAGACGTTTTCCCTTGTAGTAACTGGAACGCGCAGCTCCAAGGATTGCGATATTGTTGCTTTCGGTTCCGCCTGAGGTGAATATCACTTCGTCCGGACTCGCGTTGATTCTTCTCGCGATCGTCTCTCTCGCTCGCTCGATGGCTTCGCCAGCTTCTTCCTCTAGCCCGTAACCGAACTCTCCGGCTGGAACACCGTACTTGTCGACCATGAATTCCTCGATCAAATCGAGGACCGCCGGGTCTAGCCTGGTGGTCTCCGCGTTATCGAGGTAGACGAGCCCGCGGCCTTCCCCCTCAGGATCAATCCAATGTGACAAGCCGAGTCGTGAGGGAGGAACGTAGAGCGCGGTTAAAACCTGTTCCTTTACAGACCGATAGGTTCACCGATAGCTTTCTCAATCTTTGGTGCCGTTATGATCTGTCGATATTACAGCGCGTCTGGCATTATTGATTGCGCCGCTAGCATGTTGCTGAGATCAATCTGGCTGCGCTCACATCAACGATACCCTTGTCCGTCAAGCGGATCTCAGGGATCACGGCAAGTGAGAGAAACGACATGACCATGAAGGGTGACGCGAATGAGCAACCAAGGCTCCGCGCCGCATCAGACAGTCGCTTCTCTGCTTGGTTCACTTCTTCAATCGGCCGCGTGGACATCAATCCTGCGAATGGTAGCGCAAGTTCGGCGAGTACCTTGCCGTCTCTGGCCGCGACTAGTCCGCCCTGAAGTCTTGCGATCTCGTTTATTGCCGTCGCCATGTCTGAATCGTTCGCGCCGACGACGCACATATTGTGGCTATCGTGAGCGACACTGCTGGCTATCGCGCCAGCCTTGAGACCGAAACCTCTCACGAAAGCACGGCCGATGTTGCCCGTGCGCTTGTGTCTCTCAATCACTGCGATCTTCAAGATGTCTCGCTCTAGATCAGCTTGGATCTGAAAGTTTCCGATGGGCAGATCCTGACAGGCCTTCTTGGTCAGTATCTCACCAGAAGTGTCAATGACTACCGTTCGTGTTAGGCCATGTTCTATGTCGGATCTGACTGCGAAGTCTCCAGGCTCAACCCGCCGCTTCATGTGAACCGTTCTGAGCGCTCGTCGAGCCAAGCGGGGTGAGACGATCTTTGTAACCAGAACGCCGTCCTTGGCGACCAAGCGTCCGTCTGCGATTACAGCTTCGATCTTCATGCTGGAGAGATCTCGGATGAGGGCGATGTCAGCGCACTTCCCGGGTGCTATTCCGCCGATCTCTGTATCGACCCTGAAATGTTCCGCTGTGTTCAGGGTTGCCATGGTTATGGCATCTATTGGGTCGAGGCCCTCCTCGATCGCTCTTCTGACGTTATAGTCCATGTGACCGAGTTTCAGGAGATCGTGTGCATGCCGGTCGTCGGAGACCAAGATTGTGCGCCTGGAGCTGAGGCTGTGACTCTTGAGGGCACGGACGAGGGTTGAAAGATTGTGTGAGGTTGACCCTTCTCTGATCTCAACCACGCACCCGAGACGAAGCTTCTCCACCAGTTCTTGCTCGGTTGTGCTTTCGTGGTCCCCACTGATCCCTGCCGAAAGATACCTGTTGAGTTCGCTTCCTAGCAGTCCGGGTGCATGTCCTTCCACGACCTTTCGCGCTTTCGCGGTCTCTCGGATCATGAGGCCGAGCTTAGGATCGCCAGCGAGCACGCCAGGGTAGTTCATGACTTCTCCAAGTCCCACGATTCTGGGCCATTTGAGCATCCTTCGGACCTCTCTCGGCCCGATCTCGGTGCCGGCGGTCTCCAGATTGATCGTGGATGGAACGCATGATGGAGCTTGGACGTACACCTTCAGGGGAATACCTTCAGTGCGCGCTAGCATGAGTCGGACCCCTTCAACGCCGAGTACGTTGGCGATCTCATGCGGATCGATCATGACAGCAGTAGTTGCTCTAGGAAGCACGACCTTGGCAAACTCCACTGGGTCGAGCATGGAGCTCTCTATGTGTATGTGACCATCAATCAGTCCAGGAGCCGCGTAGAGTTGTTCTGCGTCGATCACTACGGTTTGCGGACCTACTAGCGCTTCATGCTCCCCGACATAGGCAACTCTTGACCCTTTGACTGAGATCGTGGTCTTGGGGCACAATTCACGTGAATAGACGTTGACCAGTGTGGCCCCTCTGATCACGAGGTCAACTGGAGCCTTCGCCATCGCTACCTCGACTAGCTCGGTGCCTTTCCGCATGGTTCACCAACGCGAAGGGATTCTGCGTAACTCGTATTTCATACAAGCGCAGGTGGCAAACCTTTTTCTCCCAGTCGAGCCGCCTAGTCTTCGTCTGTCTTATGACAAGGAAGTTGTTCTGGGAAGACGCATACCTCGAAGAGTTCGACGCGACGATCACTTCAGTCGACGGCAATCAGGTAGTCCTCGACCAAACCGCCTTCCACCCCCGCGGCGGAGGTCTCGTCGGCGATAGCGGAACACTAGGCGGTGTCAAGGTTCTTGACACCATCAAGGGAGCCAAGGATTCCATTGTACACCTTTTGGAGCCGACGAGCGCCTTGGCCGTTGGAAGTCCCGTCCACGGCGTAATCGATTGGGACAGAAGACATAGAATAATGAGGATGCACACGTCCGCCCATCTCCTCAGCGCTATCTTTCATAAGGAGACCGGCGCGCTAATCACAGGAAACCAAATAGAGCCTGACAAGTCACGGATAGACTTCAGCCTAGACGATTTTGACAGAGAGAGGATGCTGGTCTACTGCAACCAGGCGAATGAGGCGATCGAGAAGAATCCTCCTGTGAAGACGTACTTCATGAAGAGGGAGGAAGCACTTCAGATCCCCGGCATAACGAAACTTGCCAGCGTCATGCCGCCCGACGTCAAAGACCTGCGAATCGTGGAGATCGAAGGGTATGATTTGCAAGCGGACGGCGGCGTACACGTCAAGAGCCTCGGCGAAATCGTGAAAATAGAGCCACTGAAATTCGAGAACAAAGGGAAGAGCAACAGAAGACTGTACTTCACGATTCCGTGAACCTGTTGCAGGCTCATCGCTGGTACGCTTACTCATGCAGGTGAACTGATCGAAGATTGACCGTGAGACAGATGAGTAGCGTTCTTGGAAGAGGACGCCTCACATCTCGCGAGCGAGTCTTGACTGCGATATCGATTCGTGAACCTGACAGACTTCCCGTTGCATTTTCCTTCTATCCGACCATACTTCCTCAAACCGGAGGAAGGGACGTAGACGCGCAGCTTGGAACAGACATAAGGTTCGTGGAGTTTGATCCGCCACTTGAACAGAGCGAGTTCCTGCAATACTTGGAACGTTTGCCTGTCCACATCGACGTTGGAGACTTGAGGAGTCTAAGGACGTATTTTGAGTGGGGATATCACCCAGAAAGGGCCGGCGGGGAGCCGTTGGCGAGAGCCCGCACCATCGATGAGATGGAATCGTTTGCTTTCCCAAATCTCTTGGAGGAACGACGTCATCGGCGCTTGAGAGAGAAAGTACAGAAGATCCAGTCGAGAGGACTGCCTGTCGCGGGAAGTCCTCCACACCTTGGAGGAGAGATCTTCGAGACTGCTCAGCGGCTTAGAGGATTCGAACGACTAATGTTAGACTTCTTTCGCAACCCCGAACTTGTTGACTATCTGTTCAGTCAGCTCGCAAGCATCGCCTCACAAAGCGCAGCCATCCTAGCGAAAGCTGGAGTGGACATAATCTGTCTGGACGATGATGTAGGCGAACCGAGCCGGATGATGATCGGTCTTGATCTCTGGCGGCGATTCTTGAAAGATCCTCTTGCTCAAATAATCAAGACAGCACGGAACGTAAACCCGACGGTACAGATTCTCTACCATAGCGATGGCTACATCGAGCCGATACTTCGGGACCTAATCGAGATCGGCGTGAACGCGATCAATCCCGTTCAACCCGATGTCATGGATCCGGCGTGGTTAAAGGAGGAATATGGTAGCAAGCTCGCTTTCTGGGGAACTGTCGGAACTGCCTCAAAATGGGCTTACGGGTCACCTGACGCTATCGAGTCAGAAGTGAAGGAACGTATCGAGACAGTCGGCAAGGGAGGCGGCCTTGTGATAGCTCCAGCCTACGACCTCGAACCTCGAGTCAGATGGGAAAATGTTCTGGCTTTCATTAGAGCCGTGAGGAAGTATGGCTAGAAGATCGTTACTGGATCCTAATCGTCGGAGGCTGGCAGTAGTAGAGCTGACCAGGAGGCTGGTAGTAGTACAACTGAGGCGGGGGCTGATACAAGTAACCGACCGGCGGCGGCTGGTAGACACATGCCTGCAGAGGCGGTTGATAGTAGACCTCGGGAGGCTGAGGAACTAGACACTGCGTTGGGACTAGGCACATGTAGGCGAGCGGGGCCTTCGGGACGTAGAAGTAGGACATTCTCCATTCCCCTGCCAAAAAGACCGACCAAAGCGAATAAACCTTGCGTCGAACTTGCTGATACATTCCACTGATTATGACAAACTCCGATTTCAAAGCGCTTAGATCTTGCAGGAGGCTGTTCACGCCCGCCTATGTCAGCTATTATACTGTGCCCAGGCCGTCCCTCTAGAAGATCTTCCTCGCCGATGGTTAGGGGATTATTTCGCAACCGTTGTATTTCGTGTATCGAAAGTCTTCTGGCCGAATCCTTCCTTTGGCTGCGAGCAGCCTAACCTCAGGCAGTGCCTCATACAAGGCATCGAGCATATTCCTGACTGTGCCGCAGACTTGAGCGAAACCTACGTCACCCCACAGCTTGGTGGCGTTCGCGTAGAGGCATCGTCCCCCGCAGACTGGGTAGATGTCGCATCTGGTGCATGGATCGGATACGAAAATGGCATCTCTCAGGCTCTCAGGATTCGTTTCGTGAATGTTGCCCAAGTAGAAGTCCTTCATGCCGGCCATGACAGGGCACGGAGTTATGTTGCCATCGGTCTGAATGTTGAACATGAACCAGCCCGCGCCGCAACGGAGCTTGCTCGGTTCGCCATCTAGAAGGGACCGCATGACACCGACAAACGGGTATAGTTTTAGCACCTCTCCGTGGGTTTTCATATGTTCCACCCAAGCATGGATGAGATTCCTTAGACGAGGATTGTAGCTCTGCGCAACCCAATCAGCGAACCGTCGCTTTGGGAGGTCGTTTTCCCAAAACAGCGCATCGAGCTGCCAGTGAACTGAAGAGAACGGCAGATCCTTGCTTTGAGCCAAAGTCAGGACCTGACGGTCGATCGCGGTCTCTTCTCCTACCGTCATCCGTGCGATAGTCTCGCCTCTGAAGCCGTGTTCGCGGATTCTCCGGACATTATTCACGACTTTGGCGTAGGTACCTTTGCCTCTGTAGTAGTCTGTCAACGCCTCGTCACCGTCGACCGAGACGAGAATCGTCTCAAACCTGTTGACATACTTGGGTTCCAGCTCGTCCAGAAAGAGTCCGTTCGTTTGAATCATGAATCTGCGGGCCTTGACCTCGTCCATGATTTCCCTTAGCTTGTCAGTCTTAAGTAAGGGCTCACCTCCGTAGAATATGAGGACCGGATCTTGATCCTTCTCCAAGAACCTGCGCAATTCTTCTGTACCGTAAGCTACGGAGCTTGGCAAGGAATAGTCGATAGCTAGACCATGAAAATCGCTGCCGAAATCTTCGCAGGATTTCCCATAACAGTATCTGCACTTCAGGTTGCAGTTGCTAGTTAGCGTCACATAGAAGTGCACCATGAACGTCTCCCAGAATCTTCATACGGACACCTTCCTCCATGAGCAGCGCAAAAGGCGACCACATAAGGAACGGATTGTCTTAAACCGTGTTTCCAATGCTGTACCGATGTTGTTCCAGGATCACTGATCAAGATTCTCGCGGCCACTAAGGCAACCCAAAAGCCTGGAGGCTTCCCTCACGACGCTGACTCGCCTGGTGTCGTTTCTATTCTCTGAGGCTCTGCTGCATAGCCGCTCCATGGCTACCGAGGTTGATCTCTGGAGCCTCCTTCGCCGTGTCAAATACCATACATGTGACCGTCTTTTCGATTCCTCTGACAGTTCTGAGCTTGTCAATCACGAACCTGCCAACGGCGTCGATGTCTGTCGTCTTCACTTTGATAAGTAGATCCCAGTCGCCGCTGATTACATGGACCTCCTGAACCTCGGGAAAACGTGCTACCTCCTTGGCCACTTCTCTCTGCGAAAGCATGGCCTCGGTTCCTCCTGAGGACCGGTATGAAAAGGTCGCGAGCACGAACGCAGTTGCCGTAAATCCCAACATGGGCCCGTCCAGTATGGCCGTATACTTTCGAATGACGTGGAGGTCCTCCATTCTCTTGATCTTCGCGTAGACTGTTGTGACAGGCATATCGAGGACGCCTCCCAACTCTTTGGCCGTCTTCTTCGAGTCCCGCTGTACCAGATTCAGTAACTTGATATCCGACTGATCGAGCTTCATACCGACTTCTGTACTTTTTACAGGAAAGCTCCCTAAAATAGATGTGTTTTTGTGAGAAACACGAGGAAAACTGGACAAAACCTATGAACGCAGTCCTAGGACGCTTCAGAGCTAGGTACCAGCTTTGGTTGTCGAAGAGCCCGAATCCCTGGAGAGCCTGCCAAAATCGTTTCTTACTATCAGGCATCCTAGAATGAAAACAGTCCTAACCCTCCAGGCAACTATCTGTAATGCGCTTAGAGAATTTCTAGCCGAGCAGGGTTTTGTGGAGGTTCTTGCTCCGATTATTGGCCCTTGTACGGATCCCGGAATAAGGGGAGCGAGACAGGCGACTATTGACTACTTTGGGCGAACCTACAAGGTGATGAGCAGTGCTATACTCTACAAGCAGATGGCTGCTGCGTCTCTGAAGAAAGTGTACTTCTTCTCGCCGAACATCAGATTGGAACCGCTTGAGACGGTGAAGACGGGGAGGCACCTCTGTGAATTCTTCCAGGTCGACACCGAAGAGGCTGGCGCCTCATACCTTGATGCCATGTCCACCGCGGAGAGACTGCTACGGCACGTTTGCGAGAGAACTCTCGCGCGTCATGGGAAAGACCTTGCCAGCCTCGGAAGGGAACTCGCAGTTCCTGATGTACCATACGAAAGGATGACGCATCGTGAAGCTATCGAGCTACTGAGGTCAAAAGGCTATGACGCTAGCTATTCGGATGAACTGAGCTGGGCTGCGGAGGAAGCGATATCGGGCATGTTCGACTCTCCGTTCTTCATATACGATTATCCGAAGGGATCTAGAGGATTCTATGATCGCGAGGATCCTAGGCGTCCTGGCATCCTCAGGGATTTCGACATGATCTATCCCGAGGGGTTCGGGGAGGCGGCCTCTGGAGCCGAGAGGGAAAATGATTACGAAATCATCGCGAGCAGAATGAGATCAAGCGACGAGAACCCGGAATCCTATGAATGGTACATGGAGATGCTGAAGTCCGGCGTACCGCCGACAGCGGGCTTTGGAATAGGGGTCGAAAGGCTCACAAGGTACTTATGCGGACTGAAATCGATCTGGGCCGCCAGACCGTTTCCGAAAGTCGCGGGAATCTGCTCGCCATAGTGCAAACTTGCACTAGTACCCGATGCCGTTCTCAGAGACGTATTGGCCAGACTACTTTGGTTTGGCAGCGGCGAACAGGATCAAGAGTCCAACAAGGGTTCTGAGGCCGTAGGTCCTGATGAGGTTTGCTAGGAAGCTTAGGAAGCCGGGCGCCAGCAGCACGCCGAAGAAAGTAGCCGCGGTCATGTATGGTAGTACATCTCAACGCCCGGATAGAGCGTCCGCCTGAACATGCCGTCTCTCCAAGTGAAACCGGTCGAGAAGGCCATGCCGACACGACCGATGGTCCGCAACCAGAACTGCAGGTTGCGAAGTCTCTCGCTCTTCAAGCCCGTGCCGGTGAATGAATGGTCAAGTATTAGAAGAGTTTGATGAGATCGGTGCTGCACCTTCACACGCAAGCATGTTATGCCCCAGACCGCGCACAGATGATGAGTGACTGGGATAGGAATGAGATGAGAAAGAAACTTGCTGTCCGTGGCTACTCAATGCTGACAACGATAGACAGATAGCCCCAACGTTTGTACCTTCGAATGTTTGTCAAAACTGTCGAGGCGAAGATGATGGACAAAAGCCCGATGGAAATGCTGGAGGAAGAGCATCACTTCATCCAGAAAGTGGTGGGTGCAATGGCAGGGCTGGCTGAAAGACTCGAAATGGGCCGGGAGGTGGAGCCTGAAACGCTTAAGAACATAGTGGAGTTCATGCGTACCTTCGCCGACAAATGCCATCACGGAAAGGAAGAGACCTACCTATTTCCTCTCCTAGAGAGGAAAGGTGTGCCGGTCCATGGTTGTCCCTTGGGGGTGCTCGCTGCAGAACATCAGAGGGGTAGGGCGCTTGTGACAGGACTGGCAAATGCGGCTGAGACATATGTAATAGAGGACCCCTCGGCCAAGAAGGGTCTCCTAGAAAGTCTGCGGAGTCTGATGGAACTCTATCCCAACCATATCTGGAAGGAAGACTACCTTCTGTTCCCTATGACCAACAAGATACTGAATGAGGAAGAACAGAAAGAACTACATGAGAAATTCGAAATGGTGGAAAAGGCGATTGGAATGGATGTGCACCACCGATTCCAACAACTAGCTGAACAGCTAGAGAAGAAAACGCAAGATGCCTGAGCAGGACTCCACTACATCGATTCCCTTTATGAGACAATAATGGACCTTGCTGGAGCCTATGAAGTTTGTTCCTGATACTACGGCTCGGTGATTTTTATGGCTTGAACAGGGCATTGGATTTCACATGCCCTGCAGAATATGCAGTCCTTCTCTCTTATCGGGTCTGACTTGTCGGTGCGATATTTTTCCTGAAGTTCGCCAGCAAGGGGCCACAGGTCCATGCCGGTACCTTTCTCGCCTGGTTTGAGATGCCATTGGAAGACATCCACAGGGCAGACATCCATGCATATCCCATCAGCTATACACGTCTCCCAGTCCACCGCAACCTCGGTTCCATGTATTCCCAATTTAGTCGGGTAGGGCTTCCCTTCGACGTCAAATCTCTGCTTCCCCTCAGCCCTGACCTTGTGCCCCTGATGCTCACCAGTGATTGGGTATTCGTCAGGTTTGCTGAGGAAATCACCATCTATAGGCTTCGGCTTATAATCCACTGGCCGAACCAATGCTAACCCCTCCCATCACTACGTCAATGCCTTCATGCCAAAATCCCTAACGTTCTGAACGTGAAGGTCAACGAGGAGCCAGCTGTGGGTTGAACCCTGTGCCGAGCAGGGGTTTCGGTACTACAGCTGTTTTCGAGTTGTCCGTCGATGAAATTGAGTACTCTCTTCGAACTCCCGTTAGCCCATCATCTCATTGCGTTCCGTAGAGTTGAATCATTGGCTGGGTCAACGTGAATTACACAGTACTGGCAACCTGTCTCTCGAGCGATCTTCTCGTGAACTTCTTCGGCTATTCTGTCTGCCTCTTCTACCGGTGTTCCTCGCGCCACCTCTATGTGAAAGCCCGCATGGACGGTGTTTGGTCCTACATACTCGGCTTTCAGGTCATGGACGCCCAATACACCCTTAACGGACATCGCTTTTGACTCGAGTTTTTCCATGAACTGACTACCGGGCGTTTTCCCTATTAGGTAATGTACGTTGTCCTTGAGGAGGTATATCCCGCCCAACGCGATGACTACGGCTACGAACACCGAAGCTAATGCGTCAGCCAAGTAGTATCCTTGCCAAACCAAAACTACAGCGACTAACGCCGCTGCGTATGAAACCTCGTCTTTGAGAAGCGCAACGAGCTGCGCTCTTACTGAAGCGCCCCTTCCTCTTACCCTCGAAATGTCTACCACCGGAATGGCCACCACAAAAATACCCACTATTATTACTATCAGGGCCAGACACACGTTCTGGAATTCCGCGGCCCCCGAGACTCCGAACAATTTTGGAACAGCCTCTCTGAACGCTTCGACGCTCATGAAAAAGATCAAGACTGTAGCTGAGACCATGGCCGCAACGTTCTGGGCTCTTCCATGCTCAAACATGTGAATTTCATCCGCTGGTTTCTGAGACCAATATGCAGACAACAAAAGAAACCAGAGATTAGAACATCGCTCAACATTTCCAGCGCTTGCGCCAATAGTACAAGAACATTAGTGAAGAAGTACGTTGCTAGTTGCAGAATAACTAGTATTGAGTAGCCTGCTAAGGCGATTTTTATAGCACGTGTTCCGGTGGCGTGTTCTGTCATCTAGATCGCTTTAGCCCTGAGACTAAAGGATCCTGCGGGGTGGGCGTGTCTTCCCAAGCTTCATGCTTTACAGTGTTCTGCTGTAGTGGGTAAGTTCTTCGTGTCCCTTCTCGGTGATCCCGACCGTATCCTCTATCCTCACTCCAAAGTCTCGGAGGTATAGGCCGCAGTTGCCGATCGATATGACCATTCCCGGCTTCAATTCGTCTTTCGGTTCCTCACCGTGAAAGAAAGCATGCCCAGCCGGGAGAGGCGGCTCCTCGAACTCTAACCCCACGCCGTGTATTGGAGGACCGAAGAAGTATTCTTCGTATCCTTCCTTTTCGAATGTTTCGTGCATGATATTCTCTAGCTGTGTCATCGTCGCATTCGGGCTGGCAGCTTGCATTGCTGCTCTTTGCGCTCTCAGGTATATCTCGAAGGCCTTCCGCTGTTTCTCAGATGGTTTTCCAACACTTATTGTTCGGCAGAGATCTGCGTGATACTCGTCAACGGTCGGGTGAAGATCGATCATGACCATATCTCCTTTCCTTACCTTTCTGTGGCCTACCACTCCATGAGCTATCGAGGATCTCGGGCCCGAAGCTACGTAGGTCCTGAAGAACTCCTCCGCGCCGTTCTTCCTCATCACATACTCTGCTTCGCCAGCGATCTCTGTCTCGGTCACACGAGGCGTGGCGGCCTTGACTGCGGCGGCCATTGCCTTGTCAGCCAACCTTGCCGCTCTTCTAATCTTCTCAATCTCTTCACTAGATTTTATGATTCTCAGATCGGTCATTATCTGGGTGGCATCAGCAAACTCGAGCGCCTCTGGCTTTGCGTGCGGATGCTTGAACATCTCAAGCATCGAGACTTTCAACCAAGTGTTCTCCGCTCCGACCTTCCCCTTCTCTAACCCAAGCTCCTTCCAGATGTGCATCAAGGAGTGGAGCATCCCGACCTCGTCTTCGAATCCGAGGATGTGCTCAGACGCACAGGCTTTCTTTGTGTCCTCGATGTCGGTCTTTGGGACCCCCACGTAGCTGGCGCCGCTTCTGGCTACTATTGCAAAAGCACATAGTCTGCCGTCTCCCACAAGGTAACTCATATTCTGAGGCTTCGTCAGTAGGATCGCGTTAAGCCTAGCTTTCTCCATCAACTCGCCGGCGCGCTGGATCCTCTGTTTGAATACAACGCTGTCTGCGAGATTGCCCCTCTGATAGGTCTCCTTCTCCATGCCCGCTCACCTGCAACTGCCCGCAGTCTATGCCGGCTTGATGAACTTCTCGGGATTCCTGTCAAACTTCTGCTTGCACATAGGGGAGCAGAAGTAGTAGGTCTTCGACTTGTAGTCGGACTTCCACTTCGCGGTCTTTTCATCTATTCCCATCTGGCATACAACATCTAAAACCATGCAAAAACCGCCTCCTCAGGTTGTTCGTTGAAGAAACTAATCTGGCTTTCTCAACGTCTGATGCATGCACCACACGAAGATGACTCATGAAAAAGTCAGAGTATGAAGAGCACATTGATCAGACTTGCGAGTTTATGGGAAGCCATCGAAGGAAGACGGCTTCAGAGTACTAATCGAACGGCTTTGGCCACGTGCTCTCACAAAGGAGCGCGCGGCCCTAGACTTCTGGCTCAGGGAAATCGCGCCGAGGAGTCATAGCATCTCAGCCCTTAGACTGCGTACATCTCTGCGATCTGTTTCGATGCATCGTATAGTCTTAGCTCGGAGAGTGTGCTGATCGTTGGCAGACCATCGTTTGTCCATCCTCGCAGCTTGTAGTACTCGTTGAGCATTGGATCCAAAGCGACCGTGACACTCTTTGAATGTCCTTCAGGGAGGGGTGTCTCCAGCAATCTCTTTGGAAGTGAATCATCCCTTCGGGTGAACCCTTCCCTCGCATTGAAAGCACGCTCGAGATTGTAGATTCTCTCGCCAATGTTGATGAGGTCTCTTGCCGTGAAAGCCTCGTTCGTAACTGCCCGAACCAGGCGAGCGTACTGGTCGGGGTTCATGGCGAACTGGGAGAATCGGCAGAGAACCATGGAGTCCATTGCCGCTGAGATATTCTGCAACAGTATTGCAAGACTAGCTTTTCCGTCTGTCTTGAAACGGTCAATCAGGACTGGGTTCCCGAGGACTTCTGGTGAGGTCATGTAAGCACGGAGATGGCATGCTCCGCGGTTTGATGTTGCATATGCCAATCCCATTCCTTGGATTCCTCGGGGATCATATGCTGGGATCTCAAGCCCTTTCACGCTCATCGAGAACTCAGGGTGCCCGTGTCTTTGAGCGAACCTGAGTGAGCCCTCGGCAAGCTGGTTCCCGAGATTGGTCCGCTCGCCAATCAGTCTAACGAGGTCGACTATCGCTTCAGGGTCTCCGAACTTGGGGCCTGAGGAAAGATAGCCCGCGCTGGAGAGCTCCATCGCACATGCTATCGTGCTTCCGGTCGAGATCGTGTCGAGGCCATACTCATTGCAAAGATAGTTTGCTTCCGCGATGGCCTCTAGGTCTCGTACTCCACAAGCTGCACCGAGAGACCCCACTGTCTCATATTCAGGGCCCTCCCCTTGTCTCTCTTTTCCTGGAATCTTCGTCTCTCTTCCGCAAGCTATCGTGCATGCATCACATGCGACCCTCTTCTCGAGTATTCGCTCCCTGATGGTTTCTCCGGAAATCGCGTCGGCGTCCTCAAAGTAGCCTCTTTGAAAGTTGAACGTTGGTAACGCTCCTATCTCGTTGATGACGTTGACGAGAACAGCCGTTCCGTAGTTAGGCAGCGAGTCCTTTGTGACGGGGTTCTTGGAGATCGCCTCAAGCGTCAGGCGAGCTGCTGCTGTGAATTCCTCCTTGTCTGCAATCGATGGTTCGTGGCTTCCAAGGACGGCAATTGCTTTCAGGTTCTTTGAGCCCATAACGGCTCCGACACCGCCTCTGCCGGCGGCCCTATGCTTGTCGTTGATTATGGAACTGATCAGAACCTGACGTTCGCCCGCAGGCCCGATGCAAGCTACCTTCGCTTCTTTCTCTGTCTCCGACCGGACCGTATCCTCGGTTGCGTGAGTATTGGAGCCCCAAATATGATCGGCGTTACGAATCTCCACCCTGTCGTCGCGAATCCACAGATAGCTGGGTCTTTCTGCTCTACCCTCAACAACCATCGCGTCCCAGCCGCTGCGTTTCAGCTGAACTCCGAAATGCCCACCCGAGTTCGAGTCGAAGATAGTTCGAGTTAGGGGCGACCTCGTTATGACCGAGTAGCGTCCGGAGGTCGGCGCGCCTGTTCCCGTGAGCGGACCTGTTGCAAAAACCAGCTTGTTCTCCGGCGAGAACGGATCGGTCCCGGGGGGAATTTCGCGGAAGAGTATCTCGACGCCTAAACCTCTACCGCCCAGGAAAAGCTCGGCCTGCTCGTTCGTCAGGGCATGCGACGCAGCCTTGTTTCTCCCTAGGTCTATTCTGAGGATCTTTCCCATCCATCCATGCAAGATCCCATCGTCCTCCTCTAGAAGTCCTTGAATTTCCTGTACGCGTTGTCGGGGCACGTGCGACATTTTCTGACGTATACGGTTTGGATTTCGAGAGGCTGTTTGGACACGTAGTTGCTGGGGCAGATCTTGCAGGGAACTTCTTCCACGAACCAAGAGTCATCATACTTTGCCCAGTTCAGAGAGTTCACAATGTTGATTCCGTTGCTTGTTCCGATCCGGAACTTGTCCGGCCTGAGGAGACTCGGTGAGTTTGCTGCTGCGTATATGCATCTGATTGCCTCGAGGAAATTGGTGACACCTCCTGCGGCTTTGACGCCAAGTCTGTCGCCGACCGTCTCGCGCATCAACTTCAAGTGGGCTGGGTATGCGCCCATCGGCCCGAATCCGGTGGATGTCTTGACGAAAGCCGCGCCCCCTTCTTCAGAGATTCGACATGCCTCAACAATCTCCTGATCCGTAAGGTAGCCGGTCTCGAGGATCACCTTGACCGGCGCTCCATCCGCTTCCTTCACCACCGAACCAATATCGCCACGAATGAACTCACGCATCTTCTGACCATCTTCACCGGAAGAAGCGGTCATCTCCCGAACGCTTCCTACGTTGATGACCATGTCAATCTCGGTCGCTCCTTTCGCAATTGCGTCTGAGGCCTCAAACGCTTTCGATTCGGTCGATGTCTGTCCAAGCGGAAATCCGACAACGCTCGCCACGCCGACTCGACTTGATTTGGACTTTAGGTAATGCGACGCTTCGCGCACCCAACAGGAGTTGACGCAAACAGTTGCGAAGCCGTGAGTATCAGCCTCATCGCAGAGCGATCGAATCTTCCTTCTGAGGACGTGAGACTTCAGCTCCGTGTGATCGATCAGGTTCGCTAGCTGCCCCTCCTCCAGCGCATCAGCCACTTGACGAAGCGATTGGCTGGCGATTCTCATGATCTCTTCCCGGTGATGAAGGACACGCGTTTGGATGGGATGAACCTTCCGACTGCCGTGATGATCTTTATAGAATCTCTTCTGATCGTTCGATGTGATGACGACGACAGACAGCTTGCAAGAGAAGCACACCGCCACGTTCCAACGAACGTTGTGAAGGTCCGGAAACAGGGGGGTGCTTGAACCTTCGATCAACAAAGCGGAGAACATAGATGTCTAGGAGTGACTACATTGATCCCTCGACTTGTTGCTGATTTACAACATATATTTCGGTCTCCGGAGCATTTGCTGGATGTGAAGAAATTGAGCAAGATCAAGTTCGGAGCCGTCCTGAACGAGACCCTAGATGTCCGTCTCCCCGGATTACCGGGAGCTCGCAAAACTGCTTCGAGTCTGTGAGGATGCCGACTTCGACTCGGCCTAGCTGATGGCCCACCTCACATGGGGACGGAACTCCGCGGTGTTCGAATGCTGGACAACACTGTCGGCGCTATCGCGTGAAACTTCAGGAATCCATCTCGGGCCCTTCTTCCTTTGCAACAGCTACCGAAAACCGCCCTCGTTGCCAAGATGCCCGCCACCCTAGACGCAATATCCGGA
>Ga0209725_1000683_pt1 | contig 20227 bp, 14 predicted proteins | sample I18A1metaG_FD_184145 | JGI IMG/M metagenome (GOLD analysis project Ga0209725, IMG submission 184145) | Lake sediment bacterial and archeal communities from Gulf of Boni, Indonesia to study Microbial Dark Matter (Phase II) - ​I18A1 metaG... | ecosystem: Environmental > Aquatic > Freshwater > Lake... | reverse complement strand
GAAAAAGCTGGAAATGACTGCGGAACATGTTCTAACAGATTCAAACTTTAACGAAATAGTCAATCAGCATTCGCTAGCCTTGATTGATTGTTGGGCGCCTTGGTGCGGTCCATGCCTAGCTTTAGCCTCGACAATCGAGGAGCTAGCCAGGGAATATACTGGAAAAGTTCTTGTTGGGAAGCTTAATGTTGACGACAACCCAAGGACTGCTGAACGCTTCCAGATTTTTAGCATCCCAACCATGCTGATTATGAAGAATGGGAAAGAAGTTGATAGAATAGTTGGGCTTGTTCCTAAAAACCATGTTGAAGCCGTTTTAAGAAAGCATCTGGGATAGGATGTATATGGATGTTCCAGAACGCAGGGTAATAGCTGCATTGCTACTTCTTTTGGGAGTCTCCTTCCTAGCTGTAGGCATATACACAGGTCAGTTAAACGCGATTGTGGAAATGCTGAAAAAAGGTTTTTAACACTGTGAAAGCCTAAAGCTCTTAAACTAACTCCGCATAATTTTAGTTGTAAAGTTAACTTCATGATTTAGTGTGAGTGGTGAATTTGAGTCCACCGATAATTGAAAGCAAAAAAGGAGAAAGAGAAGCAATTTTGGAAGCAGCTAAACTTATGTTAATAGCAGCAAGGACCGCTCCAAAATCAGGCGGCAAAGACGATGTTCTAACCATAATCGTTTACGGCAAAGAGAAAGACGCCATTGCTAAGAAAATGGAGGAAATAGCAGAGCAGCGAAAAATTAAGGGTTTTAAGCGGGATGCAAAAAATGTTAGAGATTCAGAAGCAGTCATTTTGATTGGGGTTAGAGGGGACAAAAGTTTTGGATTTAAATGTGGGGCATGTGGCTACAAAAGCTGTAAGAAGTTTGAGGAAGCAGAGAAAAAGCTTAGACAAGACTTTTTTGGTCCAACATGTATTTTTAAAGCCTTAGACCTTGGAATAGCTTTAGGATCAGCCGCAAAAACAGCAAGCATTTTGGATGTTGACAACCGTATAATGTATCGTGTTGGCACAGCAGCATTAAAACTGAAATTGCTGCCAGAAGCAACAGTTATCATGGGAATCCCCATGTCAGCGAGTGGCAAAAACATCTACTTTGACCGCAAGTAAGTTGTCTTCAACCTTGGCTTTTCATTTTCTCATACATTTTCTCTAATGTCCAGCGGATGCTAGATTTAAGTTCCCTCAAACGGTCTTGGTCAACATGCTTAATTGTTATTTCACGAATTACGTCGCCTTCTCTAACAATGTTATAGCAGAAAATTTTTTCCTGTGCTATTTGCCCAGTTCTGGCTAGTTCGTTGTCCTTTTCCTGCATTTTTGCAAAAACTCTTTCCACTAGAAAAGGGGTAAAAGGCGGCGTGTTAACGTTAAAGCTTTTATCTTCCGCAGGCACCACCCGTAATGAATCTTCACTTACGTGAAGCGTTGCAAGAAGCTCGCCTGTAACAGTCTTTAACGGAATAACGCTTTCATATTCTGTTGGAGGAGGCAGAGGAGGAGAAGGTTCAACTGTCACCTCTTCTTTTGGCAGTAAAGCCTCTATTTCAGCAGGTGATTTTGTTATTTCTGCGCGTTTAAACCCCTTTTCCAATAGTATGAAGTTTAACGCTTCAAGTGTGGCTTGTAGCTCTTTGAGTTCAGATTCCAGCTCTTCAACCCTTTTTTCAAGTTTTTGCTTAAACGAGATAAGCCTTTTTATTTTTTCAGAATCCTGAGACATTGCCTTTCACAGTAATTATTTTAGAGTCTTTTCCCTTATCAAACCTTTGAAAAATTTTGCTTAGAAACTTGAGCTAATTCCTCAATGGTGCAATTCTTCTCAGCGATTTTCGCATTAGAAAAGGATGAAAGAGGCTTAAATTTAACTTTTAGGTCATTTCTAAGAAAACTCTCAAACTCTTCGAAAACGGGACTATCAGTGTGGTTCAGTTTGACGCACAGATTTTTTCCTTCTAATAAGGGGCTTAGGTCATAAAGGGCTATTCTCTCAGAAAAGTCTGGATTTTCAAAAACTGTTTTAACAAGGGTCTCTGAAGGTGTCTCCGAGAACAGCCATGCAGTATATGATGCCTCAACAACACGATAAGATAAACCTTCTCGAACAACACACTTTCGATTTGAAACTATTCTTTTAAAGGAAGAGGGATGAATAGCTCTAGCCCATAGAAAACTATGATATTTATCATTAATTTCAATCCAATCTTCGCTTTCAGAAATTCTCCAACCGCGAACTCTACATGCATCCTTAAATTTTTTAAGAATCTCCCAAACTCTAGGCATCTTCATCTTTTAATCACAGACCTTTTCTGTCAAAATCTTCTAGAACAATATTCTATTATTCAACCATAAATTTAAACTTATTTGTCAGTTTATTCGCAAAAATGTAGGATAAATATTTTCTTTATTGAAAGTTTGTAGGCAATAAGGGTTTTTAGCTACAAATTTACGGCATGTCGAAGTAAAACTTTGACGAGAAAACAGAGGAATTTCTACATTTTTCCGACAAAAAACAATAAATTTAAACACAAATCTCTTGATATTGGAAGAGAGGCAGAGATAACAGTGAAGCTCAAAAACAACACCTTAATCTTAGATGATACAGATTTAAAAATTTTGGAGGCTTTGCAAGAAGATGCAAAGCAGACTTACATGGCTATAGGTAAACGTTTGGGAATAGCTCACTCAACAGTTTATGACAGAATAAAAAGAATGGAAGAATACGGAATAATCAAGAAGTACGCGGCTGTAATAGACACTGAAAAGGCTGGGAAGAAAACCATCACAGCCATCATGACTGTTTACACAGACCCTAAAGAAAGTGAAAAAGTTGCAGAAAAACTATGTAAGGCACCTGAAGTCCTTGAAGTTTACACATCTCTTTCAGAAGAACTCCTAATAATAGCGAAAGTTGTTGCACAAAATCAAGAAAGCTTACACAACTTCATAGCAAACTCAGTTGCACCTTTACTAGGAGTTCTAAGAATTCGCACGTCAATAGTGACTAAGAAGTTTAAGGAAACTCAGTTTCTAATGGCTAATGACCCACAAAAGCCAAGATTTATAAAAGAAATACATAATAAAATAGGGGAAGACGAACCTTGAAAGGCGAAGTAACACCAAAAGTTATCAAAACAGTTCCAAGAGAAAAGGCATTCTACTTCTTCACATCCATCGGAAACTACACTGGCGAAAGCGCTTCTTCCCTAAAAGAGTTCATGGAAAAAATAAATGAAGTCAATGTGAAATCCTTGGAGTTTCACCTTTATCGTGGTGACTTTGAAAAATGGATAGCCGAAGTTCTGGAAGATAAAGAATTGGCAGAAGAAATTAGAAGACTTCAAAAGTTTAACCTAGCTGGTGACACCCTACGCAAACAATTATATACAATTATCCTGGGGCACTTGAAATATTCAACAAGATAGTCTAACCCAGCTCAGATTCAAATTCTTTTAAAGGGATCGCCATCATCGCAAGTTTCATCTTTGCAGTATTGTCTTGTCTATAATCTGGAATTCGATAGTTTCGAACATCGGTAGTATCAGGATAGTGTTCCAATTTACTCGGCGGTCCATATAGAGAGGAGTATGTAGGTATTTTATGGACTGCCTCATAGATCGTATTATTTTCGTCAATCAAGTACTGAAGAAGAAGAGTAATCGCATTATCATTGTCAGATGGGTCAATCCATCCATCCCAGCTCATAAACACTTTCGCGCCTTTCTCTTCAAAGGTTTCAGCAGTTTTATGATATCCCTGTTTTAACCCATTGCAACTCATAAAAATAATCACAGTGTCTTCAAATCTTCCGCTCATAAGCTCTTCAACGAATTTCGGGGTTATTCCAAAATACAAGTAACCAGTTATATTACACAAAGTAAGTTGGCCATTTTCTAAGTATTGGTCGTAATTCTTGGAATCATACTTATCAGAGGTAGATATTGCGATGTATTTTGAATTTAGGTCTAATGCTGAATGTGCTCTCCAAATTATCAGTTTATAATCTTGGGAGGATAAACGTTTATACTGTTCTACTGTGGCATTGTCTGAATAGTAGTCGATTATTGAGAAACGCTTGTACAGCAGTTCTTTCGTGGTGTTTATGAACGTTTGGTTTCGGTAACGAATGGGTTCAGCTAGTTGAGAACTGCTTAACTGATCTATTATTGCTACTTTCGGTTGACTTGGTTGATTAGGACGAAAGTAGAAAAAAAGGCTTGCCAGAATTATTATTGTTATGATTGCAACAGCAGCATATACCAGCCTTTTATTTTGAGCAGACTCATCGGTTTCGCCTTTATTTTTAGCTTTCATCAGTAAAAGCTCCGAGTAGATACTAGTTGCTTTGGAGGAATATAGAAAAAATTATAGGGTTTGTGTCTATTTTCTTTTGCGTTTTCTGAGGCTTAGCGCCACACCAAACAAGGCGATCAGCAGCGTATAGGCTGCTATTTGGGATGTTGGAGTTCTTTTGGCCAATGATATTGAATATCCTCCAACAGGCGGCGGTACCCGTTTGAAGAACGCCTTTAGGGATCCACCGCAAGTGACAGTCACGGTTGTGGGATTGGCTGTTGTGCTTGAAACCTGGACGTTTCCAGTTACTTCCCAGTGATCAAAGACCCAACCCACAGGAGCGTTAGCGGTTGCAGGACCAGAAGTGCCATAGGTGAAGATGCCAGACTGACCATTAGTGTAGGTTCCACCTTGGAAAGAGATGCTGCCAATAGTGGAGGGATCGGTGTAGAAAGTAACCGTGCACATAACGCGTCTGAAGAAGGCCTTTAGGGTTCCTCCACAGGTTATTGTTACAGTTGTTGGGTTAGCCGTCGTGCTTGAAACTTGAACGTTTCCAGTTACTTCCCAGTGGTCGAACTCCCAGCCCGTTGGAGCGTTGGCTGTGGCTGGACCAGACGTGTCATAGGTGAAGGTGTCAACCTGACCATTCATGTAGGTTTTACCTCCGAAGGAGATGCTTCCAACGGTTAAGGGATCAGTGTAGAATGTGACAGTGCAAGTGACCCGTTTAAAGAATGCCTTGAGGGTGCCACCACATGTGATTGTTACAGTGGTCGGGTTGGCTACAGTGCTCGAGACTTGGACATTGCCCGCGGTTTCCCAGTGATCAAATTCCCAGCCAACAGGAACATTAGCAGTAGCCAAGCCGGAGGTTCCGTAGGGGAAGGTGCCAGAGTCACCGTCAAAGTAAATGTCACCTTCAAAGCTTAAGCTGCCGACGGTGCTGGGGTCGGTGTAAAAGGTAACAAGGCATTCAATCTGTTTGAAGTATGCCTTTAGGGTTCCTCCGCAGGTTATTGTTACAGTTGTTGGGTTAGCCGTCGTGCTTGAAACTTGAACGTTTCCAGTTACTTCCCAGTGATCAAATTCCCAGCCAACAGGAACATTAGCAGTAGCAGAGCCAGAAGTGCCATAGGTGAAGGTGTCAGACTGACCATTAGTATATGTTCCACCTTCAAAGGTGATGCTACCGACCGTAGAAGGATCAGTGAGGAAAGTAACCGTGCATTGAATTTGTCGAAAGACTGCTTTGAGAGTTCCACCGCAGGTGACGGTCACGGTTGTGGGATTGGCTGTTGTGCTTGAAAGCTCAATGTTTCCTGTGGCTTCCCAGTGATCGAACTCCCAGCCAACAGGAACATTAGCAGTAGCCAAGCTAGAAGTCCCATAAGTGAAGGTATCGGAGTCCCCATCAGAGTAGATGTCACCCTCGAAGGTGATGGAGCCGATGGTACTCGGATCGGTGTAGAAGGTAACTAGACACTCGATCTGCCTGAAGTAGGCTTTCAGGGTTCCCCCGCAGACAACTGTCACAGTTGTCGGGTTGTCGGTTGTGCTCGATAGCTGGACATTTCCTGTAGCTTCCCAGTGATCAAAGACCCAACCCACAGGAGCATTAGCAGTAGCTAAACCGGAAGTTCCGTACGCAAAAGTGTCAGACTGACCATAGGTGTAGGTTACACCCATGAATGTGATGTTGCCGATGTTAGAAGGCTCGGTGTAGAAAGTGACCAAACATTGTATCTGTTTGAAAACTGCTGTGAGATTGCCGCCACACATGATTGTGAACGTTGTAGGATTAGCTGTTGGGTTTGAGACCTGAACATTGCCCATGGTTATCCAGTGGTCAAAAACCCAGCCTGTAGGAGCATTAGCAGTAGCCAAGCCTGAGGTGCCATATGGGAACGTGTTAGATTGGCTATGGGTGTAGGTCACACCGTTAAAAGTGATGTTACCAACGGTTGAGGGGTCGGTGAAGAACTTGACTGGGCATTGAATCTGTCTGAAGACCGCAGTGAGGTTTCCACCACAAGTGATTGTGAACGTTGTAGGATTAGCTGTTGTGCTCGAAACTTGGACGTTGCCCGCAGTTTCCCAATAGCCGAACTCCCAGCCTACAGGAGCGTTCGCCGTGGCTAGGTCAGAGGTGCCGTAGGCGAAGGTGTCAGACTGACCGTTGGTGTAGGTTCCACTCTGGAAAGAGATGTTTCCAACCGTTGAAGGCTCGGTGTAGAAAGTAACAGAGCATAGTAGAGGCCCTTCGACAACTATTGGGACGTCCCTGTGTCCACAGGATATTGGAGTGTCCGGCACTGATGTGATATCGTGAATGTGTGTGTGGACTTTGGAGCCCGGGTAGTTGTGAGCGCCAATCGCTATGTGAGGCTCGAACATCAAGGTGCAGTTGTCGTCTTCATCGATAGTAAATGTCCAATTCCATTGAAGCTGCTGTATTCCAGACTCCCAACCGTCTTTCACTAGCCCAGAAATAGTCGGAGTCTCTGAGACACCGTTTCTCCACATCATCCAGTTCCTGACATCGTCAAGTCCAAGCCAAGTCGAATCGTTATAGTCGTGGTGAACAACCACAGTCAACTGATACGACCCTTTCTTGCTGCTGATGACCTCGATCTTGTAGGGAACCCACTCACACTCGTAATAGCCTTTGACATCGCCATGCGTCCAGCCTGGGGACGGTTCAAGGGTATAGCCATATAATTTCGGGGTAATGGCTCCTTCTCTAAATGTTGTTGTTGCTGTGTTGGTTCCGTCTGTCGCAGTTGCCGTATATGTCCCTGATATGCCGTTCAACTGGTACGTGCAGGTAAGGTTGCCAACATCATCAGTCACAGCACAAACCGTATCACTCGTCCCATTCGGCCATACTATAGTAACAGTAACATTCGCCAAGGCTTCGAATCCGCTGCCGAATATACTCACAGTTTCATAGTACTCATAGTCTGCCTTATCTGTCCAAATCGTCGCCGGATAGGTAAACATTACATTTGCTACTTTGGTCTGATCTGCCAGAGGCAAAGTGCTATCATCAACCAATAACTTAACCGACTTCGAGCTCTGCGAAGTTGTAACGTGGATGTAGTATGCCACTTCCAAATAATCTGTCTGATCGACAACAGTATAGGCTGCCCAATTGTATGTTCCTGTTAATGTTTGCCAAGTATTGACTAGTGTTAGTGAAGGCGAGTTTGCAACATTTGTAGCTATCGTTGTTCTGATTGTATTGTCGCTTTTTCTAATCAATACGTCAATATCGCCATGTGCTACAACTGAAGTTGCAGATGAGCTTTTCATGGCCCTGTAGATAACAGTCCATGTTGAGGCTGGAAGTGAGACAATTCCGCTCAGTGAATAAACCCATCTACCCATCAACTTCCTACCAGTGGTTGCCGCTGACTGTGATAACGTTGTTCCAATAGGTCCATCAGCGGATGATAATTTATGTAAGTAATAATTCACACCGCCTATTGTTGTTGTCTCTGCGTGGGCGTATAACGTCTTAGTTGAGGTGCTACTCTCAACTTGTGAAACAAAAAATGGCAGAATTAGAATTAATAGAAAAAGCACAACGACTACGATAGGTAATCGTAGTTTCACTTTCCCTTCTCCCTCGGCACTAATAATTACAACTTGAAACTTTTTAAGGCTTTTGGAATTAACTTCTATATCTTCGCTTCTATCTCGTAATCAATTGAAAAGTGATCAAACGTTTTTATGGCAGATAATGGTTGATGAAAGAGCAATAACTGTAAAAGGAGAAGCGGTCATAATAATAAACGTGTATCACCCGAGAATGTACTGTTTCTTACGGCTAATTGTTCAGATGCGACTGCTAACCTGATGCGGTTTTTCCAATAATTCCGCTTAGGATTGGTGGTATAATAAGTAATATGCCACCGGGGGTAAACCAACTTAGAAGTGACGGTTGAGAAAAGTAGGCATAATAGATATATAAAAAGGCCAAAATTAGTCCTGCTATAAAATTTATTTCTGCTCCCTTTTTTACGTCTTTATTTTTTAATATAAGGTAACTTCCATAAGTGAGCATTATGGTAACTGTGGCAATGATTGGTGACAAAATGTAGCCTTGAATCATTAAATCGTGAATTAGTAGCGGATTAAGCAATGTGGAAAGGAGGTAAAACCCGATTGTTGTCGAGTTTATCGCGCCTAAAAATCCCATAGTGGCACTAATTATGCTTAAATATTTTATTGACTCTTTGTTTTTTTCGGTATTTTCCATTCTGGTTCCCGTTTGACTTTAAAGTTACACAACGTAGATTTTAAAGGATTCTTCAAATAAATTGATTAGTATTTAAAAAAAATGGGTGGTTTTATTTTCTCCTTATGAATATTAGGATGGCTGCTGCTAGGATTACGGCTAATGCTGACAGTATGGATGCTGTGTATAGTGTGGTGGTTGCTATTGACTGTACGTCACCGAGTTTCACGTTAACGTCTCCCAACGTTGTTGATATGGTTGCAACTGTTCCGTTGATGCTTACTATTTTGCCGTCAATGGAGTCCATTTTGACCTTTAATGTTCCTAGAGTCGAGTTTAAGATTCCAATGTTTCCCTCTATATCAACTAGTTTTGCATTAATTGCCGTCAAGTTCATCTTGATTTCTGTGAGACCGTTCGACACGGTTGCTATTCCCTGCGTTATGTCCGTTACGAAGCCTGATAATGTTGAGCTGATTAAGAAGCTCTTGAGGCTCGTTCCTTTAACTGTGTAGTATTCCGCCTCAACCACTAGAGGGTAGGTGCCTGGCTCAGCATTTGCTGGAATCTCATAAACAATCCTATATAGTCCAGTGGAAACGCGTTCAATGGTATTTGTTAGATTGGCAAATAAACTTCCGTTGTAATAGAGCAGCGCTTTGACTATTGTTGCGTCTACTGGTTCGCCAAATTGTGAGACTAATGCGTAGAAGTCTGCCAACTCACCGGCAAAGTGTGTTGAGCCTACATCAATATTAACTGTCAATTCCTTATAATAACCGATTGATATTGTCTGCGTTGTGTTTGCGGATAGTCCATCTACGTCTGTTACAGTTAATGTCGCATTGAATTTTTTCGGCAGGGCGTATATGTGTCCAACTACTGGTTCTGTTGTATTGACCATTGTTTCATCTCCGAAGTCCCAATAATAGCGAGTGATAGTTCCATCCGGGTCATAACTGGTTGTAGCGTTAAAGATTACGATTTCACCCGTGCTAGGAAAGCTTGGGTTATAGGTAAACAATGCTATTGGGTATAGTGCTGGTGGAATTTCGTAGTAGCCGGAAATTGTATTAAATGGTATTTCTTCGGCGTCATCGTCTACCAGCAAGACATCAAAAAGATTAAGAGCACAACTTGCTGGGGGTTGCGGTTCGATTGGTTGGTATATGGCTTTGAAGGTGATGGTGGCCACTGTTCCGTTTCCATAGGGAAATACGTTCCAATGACCAGTAGCGTTGGGAAGCAGCAGATTGCCCACTAACACCTGAGGTCCATAGAGCTCGTCTGTTTCAACAAAGTTTACGAAAAAGCTGTACGGGGGTTCTGCGGCGTTGCCAAACTGTGAGAGAAATGGTCCTTCGGTTACGTTTAACACTTGCAGTAGTTGTGGATCGTAACTCATTCTGAACTGGATGAAAACAAGACGCTGTCCGACAGCTACGTTGTTTATCGTGACATTAACCTGAAACACCTCGCCCTTTTTCCAAGCATCGTAGGTTTCCGGTTCAACTTTTAGATTAGGTGTAGCAGCTTGAGCGAACGATGGATTTATCAGGGTCAGAGTTGTAAAGGCGAATTGAACGAGTAGCAGGGATGTTAGCACTTTTCGTGTCTTCAATTTTTTCACCTGTAGAAAAGTTCTATAACTGTATTCTATATTTGAAACTTTCTGTTAATCTCTCTATATCCAGAAACTTGATTTTAAATTGCTACACTGAATCTTGAATTCAGAATCATAACCTTAATAGAATATGTGATTTAGCGATGGGAATTAGATAAAAAAAGGTAAACAGAGGTGTTATCTGTTTATGGTGTTATACGAACTTCAGTTTTCTAATCCGTTTCTTTTCGAAGGCAAGGGCGAATAGTGTAAAGGCAAAGAACATCAGTAATATTATTAGGTTAGAGAACTCTGGTATTATTGTGTAGTTTCCGTCGTGGGTTGTTATTTCGATGGGGTTTAAGTTTTGATCAAAAACCCATGTATCTCCGGGGTAGTCCCTTGTTATATCGAATTTCGAGGTATATTCACCCTCCGTCGGCATCAACAGAATTTCGAATTCTATCCATATGAGGCTTCCTACGCGTGGTGTTGGTATGAAGTCTTCGCCCGAGCATGTTTCTGTGGCTAGTACGGTTCCGTTTCCGAGGTAGCTCGTGTCAATGATAGGCCCAGCTGGAGTGGTTGCGTTGGGTTCCATGAACTCGCTCCCTGGAGGGCTCGTGAAGCCGCCGCGGACTCCTTTGAGCTGGGTGCGGTTGTAGCGGAGGCCGATTGAGTGGGAGAAGACGTTTGCGGAGGTTATGTTGAGCCAGACCGTTACGTTGAATTTTTGGCCGACTGTGGCGTTTGCCGGCGTGAAGGTTATGGATGAGGGTTCAACCCACATGGCATCCGCGTTATGGGGCTCTGATGGAACGCTGGCATATACTGGAATTATCATCAACGATAAGAGTAAGATCAGCAGTGGATTTGCAATGCCTCTGATAATGATGGATGTTGGTTTTTTCTTCAAATTTATCACCTTAAGACTTGTATATTCTGGATTTACTTTTAAGTTTTTTCATAAAAAGGGGGAGGGTTAGGGTGGACAGGCCTTTCCGAAGTTTCTGCAAACTATCATCACGTCTACTCCGTCAATTCTGTTGTCAAAGTTTATGTCGGCGTCTGGGTTCCATCTTGGATGGGGCGGAGAGCCAGGGTACCAAAAATCAGGACCGTAGGAAGCGAAGGCTGCACATACTATGGTGATGTCTAGGCCGTCAACCCTGCCATCGTTATTTACGTCTCCAACAAATCTGACTTTTACAGCGCCGTCTGTGTATGTGTTGTCGCTTGTGTCTAGTTCGTAGGGTAGGATTTCAGCTTCTGCGCTGATGGTGTAGTTGTGGCATGGTGTGACAGTTGTGGTGTTCCATGCGAAAGTTATGGTGGTTTCATTGCCTGGGGGCAGGTCTTTTACGGTGATGTTTCCTATTAGGGTACCATTGTATTTGGCGGAAACTTTGAAGGTTTCGTTGTTGTTTCCTTCGTTTTTGGCCGTTACGTTGATTTTTACTATCTGGCCTTCGTAGACCCAGTTTTTGTCTGGAACTACGTTGGTTATTGCGATGTCTCGTATTAGGGTGGCAAAGTATCCGTCAGATGCTTGGTGAGCAATGGGGTTTCCTTCTGGGTCTAGGAGTTTGGTGTCGTGCAGGTCCAATGGGCTTGCTCCCAGTGCTTCCACGTGGAATTCTATTGTTGCTATTGGTGTGGGAATGCTGGTGGTGACCGGCGTAGAATAGTTGAGTCTGACCCATACGAACCCTGCTTCATCATCTGCTGTCATTTTGGCTGATGGAAATTGGCCTTGTACTCTGCGGATGGTGATGCCATAACAGCTTAGGATGGTGGTGATGTAAGTGAGGTTGAACTCGCAGATTTTTAGGTCTGCGACATCGTCTATGGTTATGTTAATGGCGAAGGTTGATGATGGTAGCATGGTTGGGTCTATGATTTCTGGGGGGTCTACGTATATTCTGGCTCCTACCGCTGGAGAATAGATGAATACTGCGTGTAGTGTGTGGTCTTCATCCATTGTTACCGTGACGGGGACGGCGGACCCTATGTTTGTTCCGTCGAGTTCCCAGTGGTCGAAGCTGTAATCAACGTCTGGTGTGGCTGTTACGGACACTGGTGTTCCTGACGGGTAGGTGTATGTGCTGGGGAGTGGGTTAGTGGTTCCGCCCGTGGTTGCGGTTATGGTGAGGGTGTAGGTAACTGGAGCGGCTCCGCCGATGAATTTGTATTCTGCGTCGTGAGTTGCGATGGAGATGAGGTTTAGGTTTGTGTCCATGACCCATGTGTCGGATGGGTAGTCTCTGGTTATGTCGAATTTTGAGGTGTAGACTTGACCCTCTGGAGGTATTGCTATGATTTGGAATTCTACCCATATGAGGCTTCCAACGCGTGGCACTCCTCTAAAGTCTTCACCTGAGAATGTTTCTGTGGCTAGTACGGTTCCGTTTCCGAGGTAGCTCGTGTCAATGATAGGCCCAGCTGGAGTGGTTGCGTTGGGTTTCATGAACTCGCTCCCTGGAGGGCTCGTGAAGCCGCCGCGGACTCCTTTGAGCTGGGTGCGGTTGTAGCGGAGGCCGATTGAGTGGGAGAAGACGTTTGCGGAGGTTATGTTGAGCCAGACCGTTACGTTGAATTTTTGGCCGACTGTGGCGTTTGCCGGCGTGAAGGTTATGGATGAGGGTTCAACCCACATGGCATCCGCGTTATGGGACTCTGATGGAACGCCTGCCATGGTTATGTTGATGTTCATCATGCTCATGAGAAGGATTGTGGCAAGTGTTATTATTTGGATTCTTAATTTCATTTTCTCCTCTCTCCTCTATCCGAAATAAGGCTTTATTGTGCGTTGGCTTTAAAGTTTTTGGAATTATTTTCTATGTTTTTTGTGTTGGACGAGCTGGTGGTGTGAGTGTTGGGTTTGGTTTTTGGTAGAAAAGTTTATGGTTTTGAAGGGTTGCCTTCATTTTGCTATGCATTGTGCGTTTGGGATTTATGGGTCTTTGCCGAAGTTTCTAGCAACTAGGGTTAGGTCTATTCCGCCGATTTTGTTGTCTTTGTCTACATCGGCGGATGGGTTCCATCTCGGATGGCCTGGATAGGCTCCGAAGGACCATGCGACTAGGGTTAGGTCTATTCCGCTGATTCTTCCGTCTCCGTCTACGTCATAGGCTTTGAGTGTTACGTTTAAGACCTGCACTATAGCCCATACTGAGTCGGTTCGGCCCACGTCATCAGTGATTGTTAGGGTTACCGTATAGTTTCCTGGTTGGGTGAAGTTTCGGCTTATTTGCGGGGTGGTAACCGTTGTGAGACCCGTTCCGTCTGAGAAGTTCCATGTGTAGCTTGTTATTGGGCTGTAGTCGCCTTTGGTTTTGCTCCAGCCTAGTGTTGAGTTTGATGCGTCGAAGGTTATGGTTTCATTTATTATTGGTGTTGTTGGATCCCACGTGAAGTTTGCTGTGGGTCCGAATTCTGGGTATATGGTTATTGGTTTTGATGTTGTGCTCCATAGGACTTCGTTGTCTGTGACGTTTAATGTTACTATGTATGTGCCTGTATTCAGATAGTTGTGGGTTGTTGTTGGGTCTGTTTCAGTTATTTTTGGTGTTGTGTCCCCGAAGCCCCATTCGTATTTTGTTATGGTGTCGTTAAAGCCTTCTGCCGTGGATGATGATGCGTCGAATTGTACTGTTTGGTTTTCGTATGGTGCGGCTGGCCAGTAGGCGAAGGATGCTTGCGGTGGGTATCCCTGCGAGTTTTGAATGTTAAATGTGGTTGATGTGGAGGATGCTACTGCGCCGCTGGTTTGGGCTCTTATGTAGAGTTTGTATTCTCCCGCTATGGGTTCTGGTGAGACTCGGATGTAAGTGTTGTAGGTTCCGGGTGTTGTTTGAGGGGGTGGTGGTGGGAGCTCTGGATATTCCAGTAGTCCTTGTTGGGTTTTGCTGATGCAGAAGTACATGGTTTTTTCTAGGCTTAGGGCCATTCCGCCATCTTTTGGTTCTTTACTGTATACGTTGCCCTCTATTAGCGCTTTTCCAGAGCATGCCCACTTCTCAATGTAAAGAGTGAATCTTGGCGAGGTTGTTTCTTGAGGGTCAAGTGTGCCGCTCCAAGAGCTTGCTCGTAGGGGCACCATGTTTGCGTCGAAAACTGTCACCGTTGCGTAGAATTGTCTCGCGGTCATCTGCCAATTTTGGATTGTTATGCCGGCTTGTATTTGTGTGCCTATTTTTGCCGTGTTTATTGGGTTGTTGCCCATATCCATTAAGAATAGGTTTGTTATGTTGAGTGGCCATGTTTGTGTTGGGTTTCCAATCATTAGGGTTCTATAAGCAGTTCGTGTTCCCGCCGGGTTTTCGGCTTGAATTATTACTACTAGGTCTGTGGCTGGTGTTCCATCTTGGGTTATGTTTCCTTCGATGATTACTTTTTGTCTTAGTAGATAGGACTCTTTGTCGGTTTTGGTCGTTACCTGCAGTGAGGGGCTAAGGATGGTTTGTTGGCTTTGTGTTAATTGTGGCGTGTTGCTTAGAAGGAATAGGGTTATTAACGTAAGAAGGCATATTAGTTTAGGAATTTTTGGGGATACATGCAAATTTATTACCTTCTTTAAGGTTTATTTGGGTTCGATAACTAATAAGTTTTCTGGAAAATAATTCTAGAATTTTTAGCATGTTAATGTCATAATTTTTAAACAAAAAAAAGGGGTGTGAGGGATTATTGGTTTTAGTATGGATATATGCAAATTTCTGGTAATGGCACTGGTACACCTTGTTCGTCTAGTGGCCATCCTAAGCCATATGTTGGACACCATGGCGCTCCGTGCTGTCCTGTTATCGGGCTGATGTCGGTTGGATCACAGTCAAAGGCGCTCACGTATATGTGGCCGATGCCTGCGAAGGCCCACTTCTCAACGTGGAGTTTGACAGTTATCGTATAGGTATTCCAATGACAGAACTCTGCTCCTGAGACGTTGAGGGAATAGTAGGCGGCGCTAACGTGTGTTTCAAGTTCGTCTTGGAGGACTACTGCGAACAGGACTGGATATTTCTGTTGTGCCTTTGATCTGAATTCAATTGAAACTATTACATCGTTGCAGTGTGGGTAGCAGTCTTCGTCTGTGGTGACTTTTGTGATTTCTACTAGGTAGTAGTAGTCAAACCAGAGTACATCGGTGACGACAACGCCGCATATGTCCACTGTGGCTGTAACCCTGTACTTTCCGAAGTAGTCTTCTGGATTGTCGCATGGCCATGGCATCTGGAACTTAATCCATGCCACACCGCCTGGGTTTTCGCAATCACCAGTGCTTGTCCTGTTTGAGTACTTTCTCACATAATAGGCTTCTCTGGGTACTGGTTGTTCTCGGGTCCATCCTTCTTGTTCGAAGGGTCCATCTATTTCGAAGCCTACGTCTTTAGATTGTACTGGCCAGCAGTTGTACGTCACGTATGCGAGTAGATACACCACTGATTGGGGTATCACTAAGTCCATGTCTCCGCCGACTCCTTGTCCGCCGAATGGTGCCGGGAACGCTGCGGGTGTTCCGTATGTCACACCATAGCCGCGGTTTACTGCTCCACCGTAAACGTCGATGATTCGGCCATACTGGTACATGGGCATTATTGTGCATGTACCGTTGACTATTTTGGCTGTGTCTGTTGGTAAGAAGTTTGCGTCTCTATCGATGAAGTGGCAGTCCTCCGGATACCAGAATGGCAGGATGTCGAGCCCGCATGTGAGGTTCTCTCCGCCGAAGCATTCCTGCTCCAGAACTTTGAATCTGATTGTGGCCAGCACAGGGTCTACTGGTGGTTTGAGATCTGTGACGTTTGGTCCTGGCGCCCTTGGGAATATCGTTTGGTCATACTCGCCGGTGCCGTTTGGCATTAGCATGTTGAAGACCCAGACGTGGTGTGGGAACCAGTTGGCTGGTTCTTCGTCGCTGAGGGGCCATGTGCCGTACAGGTTCCATCTGGAATCGGTTAGAAATGGTCCTTCGGTGACGCTTACGAGTTGGAGTAGTGTTGGGTCGAAGCTCAGTCGGAACTGGAAGGCCGTTAGGTACCATGCTGGGTGCAGATTCTTCACTGTGACGTTGACGTCGAATTCTTTTCCAATTAGCACTGTGTGACAGGGGTCTGTTTCGAGGACCGTGTCTTCTGGTTGGACCTCAAGCCATGCCATTGGAAGCGCTACTATACCTAAGATTCTGACTTCACCTTCTTCATCATCAGCCGGGTAATGTGTTATTTCCATTGTATGGTCTTTAAAGACAACATTTGTGAATGTCAGCATGCTAAAGTCGTAGTGTCCAACTGGATACGGCGGAACGGCTTGCTGCAACATTACGGTGAACTTTATTGTTGCCACGGGCACCTTACCTGATGGCGGTGCTGGCGTATAGTCCTCCACGTATATGTCTATTTGACCAGCTACGTAGGCTTTGGTACTGCCGGCACCCCACGCTGCATCTATTGTGATGTTGGCAACTCCGCCCAAAACGTCTATCACTGTGCTGTTATACAATAGGCGGAAGGAGGCATTAACGAGGTCCCAGGCTGGAACCAAGTTTTCTATGTAGATTTTTACGTCGAAGGCTGCCCCGACGGCTGATGGTGGATAAGGCCCATAAATTATAGGCCACGAGTCTGCTGGTCCTGACACGCTTGGCGGCACTCCGTAGAAGCCGTCGTGTTCGATTGCCATGTGTGGGTAGGTGGTTGGCTGGGCCCACTTAAACTTGTAGTAGGCGTCGTAGGTAGTTATGTCAATTAGCGCTAAGCTTGTGTCCCTAACCCATGTGTCGCCTGGTTCATACATGCTTATGTTAAACACGCCCTCTATCACTTCATTCTTTCCTGGTGTTTTCAAGACTTCGAATTCTACCCATATGGTGCTTCCTACGCGTGGCACTGCTCTGAAGTCTTCACCTGAGAAGGTTTCTGTGCATAGTACGGTTCCGTTTCCGAGGTAGCTCGTGTCAACTTGAGCGGCTGGGAATGTTGTGGCGTTGGGCTCCATGAACTGGCTCGGGGCTGGGGGATCAGTACAGCCGGCTCGAACTGCTTTGAGGTATTCTCTCATGCCGTTCACGCCGAGTATTGTTTTGTTGTAGTTCAGGCCGATTGAGTAAGCGAAGACGTTTGCGGAGGTTATGTTGAGCCAGACCGTTATGTTGAATTTGAAGCCGGTTGTGTGGAGCGGGTTGGCTGTTGTCAAGTTCACCAACGAGTAGTTGCCGTCGAGATCTTTGTTGTCGTCTTCAATCCACATGGCATCCGCAGGCACTGTCGTGTTTGGTACTCCTGCAAAAGCCGGAGCCATTGACATCATTAGTGCCGCAATCATTAAGGTCACTGCAAACTTAACAAGTTTAGTTCTCATTTTTATTTCTCCCTTCTCCTTTTTTCGCAACTATAAATGTAGCAGTTTCCACATTTAAAGGTTCTGGAATTATCTTCTATCCAAAAGTGACTCTGCCAGACTCATAGCAAGTGAAACAATAAAAAAGGGGAAATGTTTAGGGTTTATCTGCGGCTTTTTAAGCTGGTGGCCAGCCGAATTTCTTGGCGATAAACGTCATGTCAGTGCCGTCAACCTTGTAGTTGCCGTTGATGTCGCATATGGAGTTCCATCTCAGGTGTCCTGGGTAGCTGCCGAAGGCTTTTCCAGCCAGAGTGAGGTCATAACCAGACACCTTGCAGTCTGGAATCGGAATCTCTTGTGGAACTGGTAACGTGTGCCATGTGTCAAAGTATTTTCCGGCTATGTCCTCTTTGATTGTGACCCAGAAGTCGTATGTCACGTTCTTCCATTTACAGTACCACGGGCTAGGGACAACTGTGTTGTTCAGGGCCAAGTGCCATTCGTTCTTAATGTGCTTCGCAACCTTGAGCTGGTGGTGGCATATGCCGAGCTCCAACGTGATATTCTCTATGATCGGGTGACATGGCTTCTCGTATTCTAGTCCATAATCATAGTACACTAGCGTGTTGGCGCCCTGAACGTCTTCGTAGATCCACACGAATTTGTCGGCAACCAAGACCTCTTTGATCACTATCCAGCCAGGCGGTATCACCCTTCCCTCATAAATCGTTGGACCAATAGCTGCGACGTGGAACCATAGCGGTTGAACTGGCGATCCCGGCGGGGTGTCGAGGACAATTATGTCGCATGGGTCGAGCTCACCCGTTGCGTTTTGGTCTATCCAGTCTATTACTACAAACGGGCAACTATAGATTCCCATTGGCCATTCGCCGTGCAATTCGCTGCCAATCACTTCTGGAGGCATATATATGGGGCTGACTATAAAATACTGGCATATGAGGTTGTGGTCCTCTATCACTAGTGTTACGTTCATGCGCCTCACTGTTGGATCTGGCAGGTCAAGCTTCTGATCCCAGTTCAGTGTGTGGACATTGATCTCCTTTGGATACTTGTTGAAGAAGGTCGGGTTCTTCTCCAGCACAACGCTGACGTCCGGCGTGTGGCTAACGAACTTGAAGGCTCCAGTTCCGATGACGAGTGGATCAGGCATAACAGCTGCCGGGTTACCAGTCTTTAATATCGGATACCATATGTGCTTTGGCATTATGTACTCTCCGCCGAGTATCCAGCCCACGGCGAAGACGCTCTTCGCACTCAACAGCAGTTCAATGTTGCAGGCGTCGAGCACCGTCCACGATTTGATGCTTTCCACGTTTGCGTAGTACCACGGCGGCGGAAAGCCCCTCGCCAGCAGCAGTGGCGTGGACTCGACTAGAGTGAAGATGACATCAGCCATGCTGAAGGGTACGCCGTCGCTCCATGTAATGTCAGGTCGGATTGTGAGCCTCACCTTGGTCAGGTTCTGGCCCGTCACGGGGTGCTTCCATATTCCCTCTTCCCACGTCTTGATCATCCACGGCATCCACGTGGAGAGGTCGTAGGGGTTACGGTATCCTAGACTGTCATAGATCTTGTTTAGGACTTCGTGGTCCCAGTACCACTCTGCGTATATTGGGTTGATGTGCTGCGGGTAGCCCGGAGTCTTCCAGCCGTACCTCATTGTCATGTGCGCACAATCGCCGTAGTCGTCTGCCTCTGGATGAGCGTTCAGGAAGGTCCAGAAAGAGTTTGTGCCGAAGCCTTCCTGGTTGACGAGGCCGGTCCAGTTCTTACCCTCATACTTGTCTTCTGGCCCAACTGCGGCGCCGTCACCGACGTACTTGACGCTGCTGGCTTTGTAGGCAACGTTGCAGTAGAGTGGCAATTGGGCTGCTAGGAAGGCGAAACGCTCCTGAAACAGTAGGGCTTGCGCCTTCGCCTCGTCAAACGTATTCGCATACTTTATCTTCCGACCAATATCGTTCAGTATCGGGTCATTTAGGTAGCCTTCGTTGTTGCAGCTGGACGTGGGGTCGTACCAGTAGCCGGGCGCTGTAAAGAGGTCGTGGAGAAAGTCTGGGTCTGGTCCGACGTTGATCCAGCCGAAGGTGGACATGTGGAAGTTGTCTTCCAGCATTGACTTTATGTAGTTCTGCAGTGCAGTGAGCTTAAACGCTTGCACGTTGATCCTTATGCCTGATGCCGCCATCTCCTCGACGAGCATCTCGCCAGCCTTCCTTCTGCCGGCGTGGTCCTGTCGATAGTTGAATGTGGGTTTCAGCTCCTCTCCGGTCTCCTTGACGCCGTTGTCGTTTAGGTCCATGTATCTCCATCCGTCTGCACCCATCTTGTAGATGCTCGCGTTCAGGATCTCCGAAGCCTTAGTCCTGTTGTAGACGTACGCATACTCCTTAAGGAGACCGGTTGGGTTTATCTCTGGGTGTACGTAGCCACCCATGTATGTTGGCACAGGCGTGTACATGTGGTCACCCATGGCGCCCATGTATTCGTCCGTGAACCTCGTTCTGTTAAACAGGAGGGCGATAGCTCTTCGGAGGGCTAAGCCTGAGCGGCCCCCTTGTGTTGTTTCGTTTCCAGCCATCGGGTTAGCGGCCATTTCGGCGGTGATGATTGGGTTGGGAACCCCTGGGTCGACCTCGGAGCGGTTGTCGTGATTGAAGTTAACTTCGTAGAAGCCAGCCTCGCCGCCGGCGAAACAAACCTTGATCTTGCCGGCGTAC
>Ga0209725_1000682_pt1 | contig 20233 bp, 13 predicted proteins | sample I18A1metaG_FD_184145 | JGI IMG/M metagenome (GOLD analysis project Ga0209725, IMG submission 184145) | Lake sediment bacterial and archeal communities from Gulf of Boni, Indonesia to study Microbial Dark Matter (Phase II) - ​I18A1 metaG... | ecosystem: Environmental > Aquatic > Freshwater > Lake... | reverse complement strand
CTTTGCCCCTGCCACGACTAGCAACAATGCCAGTGCGGGAAGGATGATTTTGGTCCATTTGCTCATGGCACATCACTGTTCCACGCAGGGCACAATGGGAATTCGCACATATAAAAATAGTGCACGTAGGTTCTGATAAGATGACGGGGTTTCACGTGCCTGTCTTGCCGGTGATAGGTCACGGGGTTTAGATGGTCTGAATGCTCAGGACAGTTCTTGCCGCTTCAATCCGCTCTCTGTCTTCGCAACTGAGCAACCAAGGCGCATGAGTTGGACTCGTCTACTGAATGCTTCTCAGGCACTTTCATAATAATTTGAAGGGAGCGCGGTTTGCCTCAGACCTCCAACCTGTCCTTGCTCAAACCCATCTGTAGGGTGTGCAGAAGAGCGATCCAAGAGAAGTATATGCTTGTGCACTATACGAATCGCCACCGAGATTACATGAAGAAGGCACAAGAGCTGGGCAAGGAGTATTGGGGATATAGAAAAAACAGGAGAAGAAAGGAGATTCGAGAGAGACCAGCGCACGCGCCTCCTCGAGCCAGAGGTTGGTTCTGGCCAGCGTTCTCTATCAGCACCAGCCACCGTTCTCTCCTTTGACCATGATTCCTCATAGTTCTATAGGCGTTCTGCGTTGCGAATCGAAATGGCCGGACTCAATGAGTTAGATTGGGGAGCAGGATTCGACGTTGTGTCTTGCTTCGTCGTGCGCTGCAGGCAAAGCAGATGGAGAAGCCTGTGGCCAAGCGATCGGGAAAAGGCAAGACATAAAAGAACTGCTGGAAACTGAATCTGAAAGTAATTTGGGCTGATAGGTGTCGATGGCTGATGAGAAGGTTGATCATATGCTTGGCTGTGCTGTTGCTGAGCCTCGGCGTGAGCCTGACGGTGAGACTGCCACTTTCCGTTGGGAGGGCTCAGGTCGTGGTCTCCTCGGTTTACTGGGGAGACTCTTCCACAGCCCCGGTCAGTGCTCGGCCGGGGGACGTGAATGTTCCATTATCCATTGTTCTCGCTAATGTGGGAGATGATGTGGCCAGAGCCGTCACAGCGAAGCTCGAATTAGCTAGACCGTTCTCATTCGAGTATTATCAGGATGGAGAGAAGCGATCTGCTCAGCAGGTCTCGTTGGCCGCAGGAGACATCCAAGCGGGACAGAGCCAAAGGCTGCGATTCATCCTCAGCATTGCGTCAGACGCGACCGAGGGAATATATCGGCTTCAGATCCAACTATCCTACAGCAGTGCCAGAGAACTGCAGGAGATCCTTGCAAGCAACAATGTCGATGTGCCTGTATGGAGAGGAAAACTGCACATACAGAGAGTTATGACGGTTCCTCAGAAGATCTATCCAGGATCGGTCGGAGTCCTGGTGAAGGTGTGGGTAGTGAACACTGGCCAAGGTGCAGAGCAGGATGTGGAGGTGAGGCTGGCGTTGCAGAGGCCATTCAGGCCATCTTCAAGCAACTCAGACAGAATCTTTCTTGGAACAGTCCCGTCACGCGAAGCCAGTCTGGCGGAGTTCCATCTAGATATTGAGGAAACTGGGAAATATGGAGAGCATCCGATAAATCTCTTCTTCACAACGGGAAAAGGTACACCATCACTTCTTGGCCCAGTGCCGCTCTATCTTAACGAGAAGGCAAGGTTCCAAGTCCTGAATCTGAACCCTGAACAGGTTAGCTCTGGAGACACAGGCACAACCTTGAGCTTCTCTATCAAGAACACTGGAGGAGTCGCGGCCAAGTCTCTGAGAATACAGCTCAGGCCTGGTAACTACTTCTCAGGAACCCTGACAGACTTCCTTGGAACACTTGAACCCGGCGAAGAAAAGACCGCATTCATCACTCTCGACATCGACGGAAAGACTCCCGATGGAGATCAAAGGGTGGATCTGAGAACAGACTGGACTCAGGATGAAAACAGCCTCCATGATACGGTCAGCATCGTCCTGAAGGTGCGAAGAAAGCCATTCTTCATACAATATGCTTCTCAACTGATTCTGGCGGCGATCGCCTTCGCCGGCATAATGTACTACCTTAGGCGCAAACAGAAATCCCAAACCAGCTAGCTCCCATCTTGCAGGAGTCCGAGATCGGTGCGGAAGATGAAGCAGGGCCGGGCATGGAGACTCGCAGCTTCAGCAACACTTCTTTGCTTGGCCCTGTCGGCGTCCCATCTCCAACTCGCATCTGCCCACACAGTCCTCGGAGATCTAGACGGAGCCCTACCTTATTTCAGAAAGAACGATCATGAATCCAATCCGAAAAACGACTTCGGCATCGGTCACGCCCCGGGCCCGCTCGCTCACATGTGGCCAGGCAGCGGCTCGAACAGATACCTTGAAGAGTCGTCTTGCCCGCCTAGCTATCAATCGCCGTTTCAAAACTATGAGCAGCCGTTGCAGGCGGCAGGGTCACGGTACTCACCTGAAGGAGCGATACTCACATCGACTTCAGACCGGGATACTGTCGGCGACTTCATCATAGGGATAAACTTCTCGCAGCCAGGTAAGTTTCCCTCAAACAGCTTGTTCCGTTACTGGTCGATGACGATCTACATTCCGGCTCCTTTCAAGAACAAGGCTGGCTTTCTGGAACAAGATGGCTTTGAGCCTGTGGGAATCAACTGGGATCTTGGCGAGACCACCAACATAGTCACAACTCTAACTGATAGCTATGGCAATATCTCAGTCACAAGAGTTGGGTCACTGGACCCCTTTGGCCCGAACTGGTGGGTGATTCGGATAGGGGCCGGTGGAAGAGGAATGGTCTTTACTGCGCCAAATTGGACGGAATGGTACTACGTCAGAATCAACCAGATGAGGGCGCCTGTCATCGCAGGAAGATACTTTTTCAAGATATTTCTCGACGACCACTATCCAACGAGAGCACAGAACGACGAGTCGAACCTGATCAGCAGGACAATGCCAGCTGAGAATTGGCCTGTGGTCCTCGTCAAAGGAGAACTCGACCCCGCAATCGCTTACGGAAAGATAAGATATGGTGGCTCAAACCAAGCTTTCTACGGCATGCCTCTTCAACTCCCCGGAAGAGCAAGATTCGCAGGAGTTGCAGTTGACCCAGCTAGCGGACGGATACTCAACCGGACAGTGGAGGCACGAGGATACTTCAACGCATCATCGAAAGGACACTACGAGGTGGAAGGAATTGCTCCAGGGATCTATGACGTGTTTGTAAGCGCCGCAGGATTTCCAGAACAGAAACTGGCGACGAAGATCGTGTTGAGACGAGGCCAGTCATTTTCCATCGATCTGTACCTGAAACCTGGAACAGAGGTCAGGGGAGAAGTCTTCGCCAAATGCTTCGGATCACCTATCGACTGGCACGGCCAGTTCCCGATAAGCATCGTGATCTATGACAGTGATGACTACAAAGAGAACAGTATTGCAAGCTATTCACCGGTCAACCTGACCCATGCCCCGTTCACATCATACGTCAACAATGATACAGTTTTTGACATATTCGGCGCGAATCCTCCTTCCTATTTCAGATGGGGGCTTAGAAAATGGAATGTTCCTCGGCGAGTAGCATTCCCTTGGGAGGGGCCCTTGAGCTACTATCCCTACACGGAGAATCCTGATGGGAAGGATGTGTACGCGATATTCAACGGGGTTGGGCCGGCTCAGACATGGTGGGTCTCCCCAAACAGCACGATTGAACCTGTCACGAGACTCGGGTCGACTGGAAGAAGCTTCCTCTTTCAGTTTGGAGCGCAAGGCTTCTATGGGGCACCTGCCCGCCTCAGCGGAATGATCCCCCAAATCCTCGCCACCTGGTTTGATGGGCTGCAGTCACGCACATACTTCCTACGAGCATACGTACACGGATACGTGCAAACAACCTCTGACGGCTCAGCCTTCAAAGACTACTCGTTCAAGATCACCTCGATAGAACGAGACGCCGGAGTCTACATCCAAATGGATCTCCACAGGGGAGGCACCATCCAAGTCACAGTTCACTTCCATGACTCCCCCGGAACGAGAACAGACGCAGAAATCGGAGGACCCGACCCCGCCCGATACATAATAGCTGAATCATTCGACTATCTCGGGCAATCATCGGCCCTGAACTTCACCCTAGTGCCAAAATCAGCCTCATCAACCACGATCTTGCTGACAGGGTTGGGGATGGCGGGCTTGATATACCCGCCTGACCCTCGATCAGGGATAAAGTACTCTCTCTTAAGATACAGAGGAATCAGAGACTATGGCCTGACGCCTGGAACTCACACAATCAGGGTCTACGTCAGAGGTTACATACAGGCATCTGCTCACGCTGAAACCTTACAGAACCTGGACATCGCTCCGCTATGTTTCGTCCCAATATGCTCGCCGTCACACATCAGCCTGCACATGTACAGGGGCGGAGGAATCAACGTCACCATCAGAAGCGTTGACTGGCAGATTCCGAGGAATCCACGGAACTGGGCTTGGAATGACACAGAGATCTCGACACTTGTCTATGATATGGCCTCGAAATCCTTTATCGACATAATCTACTTCTGGAATGCCTCCGCGATGACATGGAGCCTGCCAAGAGCCAACTCCCTCTACAGTACCATTCCTTGGTCTGGGTGGATCCAGAAGTTCGGCTCGGGATCATCTTATATCCTAACGAATGGCCCCGTAATTCTGGAAAGGCTCGGGCCTGCACTCCCCAATCCGATATCCCTCGCCCCCAGCCAGGACATGGCGACCAGCCTATTCCTGGAGAACTTTTTTCGAGTAGCATTCCTCTACAGTCCAAGCTCATACCGGGCCACGGATTTCAGATCCAATGTCGCCATCTACCCAGGAAAATACTCGCTCACCGCGTGGACATATGGATACGTTCAGGAAGGAGTCTACAGTCTCACCGACCTTGGCAAGGTTTCTCTCTCCATCGGCTCAGTCGCTGCGCAGGCAGACTTCAATATAGAGCTGATAAAAGGCACAAGCTTCAACATCACCATCATCTTCAGGAAGGAAGGCATCTTCGAGGGCATACCACACAACTCATCGGCCAGAATAAGGATCTACGACAACTCAGACAGATTGGTGGCCGCGGCATCAACCTCCATTGATTTCGGAGCTGCCAACACCAAATCGGAATCGACAGGCTTCTTCGCAGATGGACGGAAGATAGTGTTGGCCGCAGGAAAAGTGTCAGTTCCGAAGGGAACGATGGTTCTGCAGTACAGGAACCTAGCCGGCCTGTATCGGTACACGGAGCTGCTCACCGGAATCGAGAAGCTGCAGGCGATAAGGAGAGCCCAACTCTTCTCTCCCGACTACGGCGTCTGGGGCTCCATGCATAGAGGGGAATATCGTGGGAACTGGAATCTGAAGATAGATATTGTGAACTGGTACCTTGGCGGAGACAAGTTCCATCCGGCTCCAGCAGCCCTTCTCCACGGTGAATCCGCATTCCTATTCCCTTACAATCACCTCGGCCCATACGAATCAAGAACAAACACGATCATTCCCAATGTTCCGCATGGAGGAGAGGCCTCGGTCGTGGCTGCTTTGGATCTGAGAGCATACATTCAGGGGCATGTCTATTCCATCAACTGGTTTGAGGAGGTTAGGACGGAGAGCTGGGTTTCGATCGAGATGAGAAAAGGTAGGGAATCCCAGAGAGTCTACTCATTTGGCGGGTTCTATGACGCTTACCTATCGCAGGGATCCTACGAGTTCAAGCTCTCAATCATACTATTATCCAAGGGAGAAATGGCTGTGAATCGTTCACTCTTCGTTTCAGACGGTGCAAGCGTTCTGGGAGAAGATTTCTTCGTCGGCACGTACGAATCCAATCAAGCCCCAGCTGCCATGTGATCCCCTGCCACATCCTCTCCCACGTTCGTCAGACTGCCGAGAGCTGAACATTCACATCTCCAGGACGCGCCGAAGGAGACTGATGATTGGTACCCCAGTACGTATTTGTTACAACGATACTTGCTGCTCCAGCAGCTTCAAGAGGTTTCGAAGAGAAACCGACTGTTCCCAGTGCTAGGAGGACTATCGTCAGAACTGTCACATCTTTTTCCAGTCTCGGCGTCAAAGACCCTCGTCCGTTTCGAATCGATTCGATGAGTGCATTTAAGGTTGCTTTCTGGTTTCGGCATTCGCAGTGTGCGCCAGAAACTCTAGAGCGTTTGCCGTTAACCAAAATGGGATAGTGGGAAGCGCGCGATAGCGGAGCTTAAACCACTACCCTCTTGGCTCCGCACTTAGGACAGAACTGAGCTTCACCGGGGATTTGGGTTCCACATGATGCGCAGAATGCGGCGCCCACTTTCGGCGGCATGGGAGGGAGAGTGGGGGGAAGGGGAGGCGGCCTCGGTTTCCGTCTCAGGAACATCAGCACTATCATCACAAGTACCAGGGCCACAAGCGCTCCTATGATGACCAGACTGTACTCTCCGATGGTCTCCAAGATCGTAGGCGGTTTCCCTTGTTTGATGGTTAGGGCGACTGTGGCTTCATGAGTCTTACCGCCTCCAGAGGCAGCTACCGTGAGTGCGTAAGATCCGACCGGTGTATTTTTCGTCGTTCTAATGGTCAAGGTGGAGGAGCCGCCGGGCGTGAGCTTAGTGCTGCTGAATGTGGCGGTGGCACCGCTAGGCAGCCCTGAAGCCGACAGATCAACTGATGAAGTGAATCCCGCGATCGGGTTGATTGCGACTAGGTGTGTTGCAGCCTCACCTTGTTCGATCTCACTCGAAGTGGGGGATGCGGTTATTATGAAATCCTCTTCCGGCGCGGCCTCTACTTCAAGGCTCAAAGTGGCCGTCCTTGTCAGTCCTCCGCCGGATGCTGTCAATGTTATTGTGTAGGTGCCTGGTGCAGCTGACTTGGTCGTCGAGATTGTAAGCGTTGACTGGAATGTCGGATTTGAAGCCGGCGGATTGAATGAGTGTGTCGCGCCAGACGGTAATCCTGCAAGACTTAGACTGACAGATTGACTTGGCCCATTGACAAGAGAAACGACTAAGACGTAGGATGTTGACTCGCCAGCCGTGACTTTCTGAGTTGATGGAGAAGCTGAAACGGAAAAATCGAAAGGTGGCGGAGCCGCACTGACACTGAAAGACATCGAGACCTGATTGTTGTATCTATTCGGGTCATCATAGGAATAGGGAGAAGGATCGGCGATCAGAACGATAGTGTGCTGCCCTTCCTTCGCTACCCAAGGGGCGTTACCCGTGCTCAGCAAAGCGGGGTATCCAGTCGGGCCGGTATACGACACGGTCACAGTGCCGAGAAAAACTCCGTCAAAATAGGCCCCGATCCGAACGTTCTGCGGGTAAGGCCGGTTCGTACTAAGCGCAGAGAGCAAAACTGAGAATACCACTGAATCCCCGACCTTGGGAGCTGTCGGAGACATTGTTGGGTTGGATAGCGCCCAATCTGTTGTTGCCGCACTTGAAAGCACAACCAGCTTGACATAATCAGTCCGATAATCCGTGGTAGGATTGTGACCTGCTACAGGTATCGTGTAGCTTCCCGGGGCCTTACCTGAGCTCACTGAGACATACAGCGTTCGGGAAAACGTAGGTGAAGGTATCCCAGAGGTTGATGGAGAGAACCAGAAATTCAGGCCCATAAGCTCAGGCGACGGAGGGTATATCAACAACTTGACAACGTCGGTTGGCCCCGTCACCAATTTAACTGTGACAGTATATGTGACTGTCTGACCGGGAAACGCGAATCTTGTCTCCGGTTCAGCATTCACGCTAAAATTGAACACAGAAAACGCGCGGGCGCTGATACCGCTTAGCACCAAACAGGAAAACGATAACGCTGCGAACATCAGGATGAGCCTGGTATGTTTCAAAGCCAATCACATCAACATGTGTTCAAGGTATTCTTATGCCTTTTTGCCGGAGCCTGACGCAGCCCACCAAGCTTGAAGATGCCAGAAGATGACCTGAGCGCCGCGATGAAGGAAGCGGGACAAGGCCGGCCATCGTGCTGACGGCATGGTTGTGAGTCAACACGGAGATCTGATTCAGCTGTCAGTGAAGAAGTGCAGTATGATCTCTGTCAGACTTCTAAGACTCTGGACGGAGACGCTTTCATCATAGCCGTGAGCTCGGCTTAGCTCGTCTGCTGCTCCGTGAGAGATAACGTCTATGCCTAGATCGGTTTTGACTCTTGAGACGTCTGTTGACCCGAAGCCGGCCGCAATCGGCAGCCTTCTCTCCAGAACTCGCTCCGCCGCAGCCCCGTAGAGCTTCAGAAACTCGTTTTCTGGAGACGTGGCGAAGGGCTTTGACGCGCCCGGCCTCACCTCAAACTCTAGATCTAGATTGTTGCGAAGCTTCACATCTATTATGGCGTTGGTCAATTCCTGCAAAGCTTCATCGAAGTCCTCGTCAGGGATCACGCGTCTATCACCTTCTATCGTGCAAGTCTCTGGTATGGCATTCTGTGCATGCCCACCCCTGATCAAGGTCACGTTCAAACATGGTTTCACCTTGGCGATTCCTGCTTTGGGAGGGGCAGGGTAATGAGACCATTTCGATTCGATTTTCAGGCCCAGCTCTTTGATCGCATGAAGAACAGGAAGCATCGCGAGAATTGCGTTGACTCCCATGTGAGGAACTGAGGAATGGACCGTCCTTCCTTTGGTTGTGATTTTGTAGGAGATGAATCCTGCGGATCCGATCCCGATGGTGTCTATGCCTCCGTCAAGTGAAAGCAGCAAGTCTCCCTCCACATACCTCTTTCCTTCTCTCGTTGCATCGATCAAGTATCGCAAACCTGTGTACTCTCCGTATTCCTCGTCACACGTCAGGCTGACATCGATCGAATACTTCGGTTGGAGCCCTTTCCTGTCGAGAATTTCAAGTGCTTTGAGTAGGCAGGCAATTGATCCCTTCATGTCAGAGGATCCTCTACCGTACAGCCTGCCATCCTTAACGAGAGGTACGAAAGGCTTGGTAACGGTCCACAGCCCCAGGTCGCCCGCATTTACCACATCAAAGTGGCCATTGATATGAATCACCTGCCCACCTCTCTTACGAGCCTTCAGCAGAAGATTGAGACGTAGGCCCTCAAACCACGATGCTAAGCTCTGAAGCTGAGAATACCTTTCCTGCGGAACCTCAATGACCTGAACATCAAAGCTAGACAAATGAGACCTTGTCCATGCCTCCGCAAAATCAACGAATTCCCCGTACCCTCTTCCAGCTGGGGACTCGGTCCTAAAGGAGACCATCTTCTGAGCAAGATCCACAAGGTCCTTCACATCATTCTCTTGAACCATTCGCTCAACTTTTGAGTCCATTTTGGCCACATACACATAGGAAGAGCAAGGCAGTACTTTTGTCTTAGCAGACAAGAACTCAAGACCCAGCGCCACCTTGAGAAGCCTTCGATAGGCTTAAGCAGATGTTGGAGTCCGGTATCTTCGAAAGGCAGGAAAGCGAATAGCGATGCACAAGCGCTCCCATCTACTACTCGGGCTAATACTGGCGATGCTCCTTGTGTCGGCAACCGGCCCCGCCAGTGGCCAGACTTGGCGAGTCACAAGCCACACAATGGCCAAGAATATCGATGAATCCTCTGGCAAGCCGAGCATGAACACAACCAGATTTCTCGTATCTGACGAGAAAGCGGTGTGCTGGTTTGAGATGGAGGTTGATGGCTTTGGACCTCTGACATTGACTTGGAAATGGTTGGAGCCGGAGGGAACAACCTACCGGGAGCGTACCGCGGTCGAACACATTCCTCGCACCGGAACCTACAGATTCTGGGACATCATCAGTATTAGAAACAATCCGGTCGCCCTCAAGACGGGGAGGTGGACCGTGGAGGTCTATGTGAGAACAGATAAACTGTTTCAGACATCCTTTCTGTTAGAAACAACACCTACCTCGTATACAGTCCAAGTTAAGGTCACAGGTTTCGATAAGAAGTTCTTCACTAGCATACATGTCGACGGGATCAAGGTCGGAACCATTCAAGGAGGAGAGAGCAAGGATCTTACCTTAAAGATTGGCACTGTTCACACGCTGCTAGTTGATGAACTCGTTCAAGGGGGAGAAGGAGTCAGATATCGGTGCTCAAGCAACTCCGTCTCAGCTCGGGATGAGATGGTCTACCTCTTCTTCTATGAGACCGAGTACTACCTGAAAGTCGCATCTGAATATGGCTCCACAAAAGGAGAAGAATGGTATAAGGCAGGTGCCATGGCGGTGTTCTCTGTATCGACGCCGACGACCGGACCGTGGGGTACGAGATACCTGTTCAAGCAGTGGACAGGTGACTGGGCAGGCGACTCAACCACCGGCACCGTGCTAATGGATCGGCCCAGGCAAGTGAAGGCCTTGTGGGTTGTGGACCAAACGCAGCTTTACATGCTTGTTGCGGTAGCAGCAGTCGCAGCAACAGGCGTGGTCATAGTATCTCTAGCCAGAAAGAGACGCTCTAAGAAGGCCATCACTCAGGAGGCAACGATGCCCGGGGCGCCAGTGTGCCCTGAATGTGGAAAGCAGATGCTCTACGTTGAAAGAGTCAAGCGCCACTACTGCACAAATTGCAGGAAGTACAGATAGCGCGCCATGCCCAGATTCCTGTATCAGGCTAAACTCCGCGCTATTTCTTGAACCGTGGAAAGAAACGTCTCCACTTCGTCTGCAGTGTTGTAGATGTAGAGGGAGGCTCTAGCTGTTCCATCTGCGTGAATGACCTCCTTCATCGTGGGGAGGGCGCAGTGATGCCCTGACCGGATCATGATCTTCTTTGAGACATCTAATGCGAGAGCTACGTCATGGGGGTTCAGCTCGCCAACGTTGAATGATGTGAGCGCGACTCTTTTCTGAGGGTCTTCCGGCCCATAGACCTGCACCTCCGGGATCTCCGTTAGTCCCTGGTAGAGCCTCTTGCCAAGCCCCAGTTCGTGAGCCCTGACGTTGTCCATTCCCAGCGCGGTCAAGTAGTCCACGGCTTGGCCCAGGCCTATTCCTTCAGCGATCGCGGGAGTGCCCGCTTCGAATCTTCTCCACCCAGTCGTGAGCTTGTATTCTTCGACCGAGACGTCTTGAATTGTTCCTCCGCCTATGAACGTTGGTTCAACCTGTGCTGCAAGTTCTCCTCTGATATACAATCCGCCTGATCCTGTTGGTCCACACATCTTGTGTCCTGAGAATGCCAGGAAGTCGCAGCCGATCTCTTGAACATCGACCTTCAAATGCGGAACCGATTGGGCTGCGTCTATGACTGTCAACGCTCCTTTCCGTTCCGCGATCTTCACTATCTCGCGAACCGGGACTATCGATCCTACAGCGTTTGAGACGTGGGGAATTGCCACCAGCCTAGTGGAATCGTCTATCTTACGCTCGAAATCCGACAGATCGAAGAGACCTTGCTCGTCAGGGGCCACAGTCTCCAGTCTGACGCCGTGTCGCTGCTGGACTCTCTGCCATACTATGAAGTTGGAATGATGATCCATCACAGTTGCCACTATCTTGTCGCTCTTCCTCCACTTCAACCCGTTCGCTACCGTGTTCAGTCCTTCGGTAGTGTTTCTTGTGATGATTATCTCCTCTTCGCTTCTTGCGTTGAGAAATCTGGCGATCTTCCGGTGTGCAACAGAATACTCCTCGCTGGCTCTTTGGGAGAGCTGATGAATTCCTCGATCAATGTTGGCTCTGTATCCATGGTAGAACTCCATCATCTTGTTGAGAACTTGTTCCGGCGTAAGACTGCTAGCGGCACTGTCCATGTAGATGATGCCTGTCTTGAGAATAGGGAAGTCTTCTCGAACCCTTTCCACATCGAGCAATTGATCATTCCTCCGCCATGAGTATTCGGCCGTAGATCTGGAGGGCTCCCAGAGCGCCTTACCTAGGAGCTCTTCAAGCAATCCTGCATTCCGCAGAGACGATTGTTGGTCATCCTCTTAAACAATAGCTACGAGCCGTGTGGCAGGTTCAGTTAAGTTCATTAGATTCTTCCCCTCGTCTTCCTAGAATGCAAAGGTGAGTTGATGGCCCGCCAATCACGTTAGCTCGTGCAGCCTTACACTCTTTGTATAGTACGTATTGGGCCACAACCACCGAGAGGGAAGCGAAGCCATGCTAGACATAAGATTTGTGAGAGAGAATTCTCAAGCGGTCAAAGATGACCTCACGAGAAGAGGAAATCTCGAGAAGATAGAGTGGGTTGACCAAATTCTGGAGCTTGACGCTGAATGGCGCAGGATGCTGACTGAGGTCAACAGGCTGCGAGAACAGAGGAACAGGGTTACTGAAGAAATAGCCAAGCTAAAAAAAGCCGGCCAGGAAGCGAGCGAGAAGATCAAGGAAGCCGAAGCCATCCCTGGCAAGATAACGGAACAGGAAAAGGCTATTTCGGATCACAGGCAGAGAATAGACTTTCTACTGATGCGACTTCCGAACTTGATGCATGAGTCTGTGCCTCAAGGAAAGGACGAGGAAGACAATGTGGAAGTCAGAGTTTGGGGAGAGAAACCCAGCTTCTCCTTCACTCCTAAGGACCACATAGATCTTGGTGAGAGTCTGAATCTGATTGACCTCGAGAGAGCTGCGAAGGTCGCCGGTGCGAGATTCTACTACTTGAGGAACGACCTAGTCAGGTTGAACTGGGCGATCGTCAGCTTTGCTCTGGACAAGATGAGAGAGAAAGGATTCACACTCATTCAACCGCCCTATCTGCTGAGGAGGGAAACTATGGAAGGAGCAGTGGATCTCTCCGATTTTCAGGACGTCATATACAAGGTGGAGAACGAGGACCTTCACCTGATCGCCACCTCCGAACATGCGCTTCTGGGGATGCATAGAGATGAGATTCTCAACGGCGGAGATCTACCCCTCCGGTACTGTGGCGTAAGCCCTTGCTTCAGAAAGGAGGCAGGTGCACACGGAAGGGACACCAAGGGCATATTCCGAGTCCACCAATTCGAGAAAGTGGAACAGTTCATCTTCAGCAAACCCGAACAGTCTTGGGTTGAACATGGGCTCATGATCCGAAACGCGGAGGAGATCTTTCAAATGCTGAGACTGCCCTATCGGATTGTGAATGTCTGCAGCGGAGAACTCGGCACAGTAGCGGCCAAGAAGTTTGACTTGGAGGTTTGGCTTCCCGGCCAGGACAAGTATCGGGAGGCCGTATCATGTAGCAACTGCACCTCGTATCAGGCTGTGAGATCTAACATCAAATTCAGAGACAGACCCAACGAACCCACTGCGTATGTCCATACACTGAACAGCACACTCATTGCGACAGAGCGTGCCCTAGTTGCAATACTGGAAAACTGTCAGAGAGAAGACTGTTCCGTAGAAATACCGAACGTTCTAGTGCCATACATGAACGGAACCAGCGAGATATCCTCGGTCAAGAAATAGAGACAAGAAGACTACCGTGAAGGCTTACTCGGGCTCAGGGCAAAAAAAGGAAGGCACTGTCCAGTCTTCATCGGTTCACTGACTCTGCCTGCAGCTTCTCGGCATATGACCTGTTCAGAACTCTTGCAGTGTACAGGTTGACCAGGCTGTTTGGACTCGCCTCCCCAGTGACTTTTCCGAAATCTCCCTTGAGCGATCTCCACTTCAGTTTCGTACGCCCGCTCTTCGAGTTGTAGATGACACCAAGCACGTTAGATACCCTTGCGAAAGATATGTCTCCTTCCACCTGCACTGTTTCCTTGTCCTCAGCCTCAACGTACATCGTTCCTATTTGCGAGGCTCTCTCAGGAAACACTGAATAGTCCTCTGCAAGCTCCATCGGCATGAACGACTGGCAGGTGCTCAGAATCATGAACCTCCTAAAGTACTCCAAGTCACAGACTGCTTCGATCTTCATAAGTATCCCAGGCAGATTGAGCCTGCAGACACTTGCTAATATGCGAACAGATTTAACTCTATTTATCGCGCGGACGTGTCGTCTTTGCAGAGATAATAGTGGCTGACTCAACAAGCTTCGGAATCAGTCATGATTCCGCTTGTGTTGACGAGGTGACCATTGAAGAGGGAACGCGTGCGCTAACAGAAAAGGACGTAGCTCGATCGAATCCAATGCGCTATTCAGACGCCCAAGATACATACCACGGCTTGGCAATCCTCAATCTATTGGATGTTCACCCGCCACGGATTCAAAGGCGATTGGTTGGCTGCATGATTTTTCCGCAGTTAGCCTTTTTCCAGCTGTTGTCTTGCAAAGGGACAGATGCGGGAAATAGCTCATCGGATTACATTGACCGAAGGTTTTTTCTGAACACGATATTATGTATGGCGTCTGATGTCTCGTAAGAGCCTCTACTCAGGTGCCATCCTCGTTCTCGGAGCGAATCAGCTAATTGAGACCATAGCCTTTGGCATACCGTATTCCTATTTTCCGCGTTATGCTGTGTCTCTGGGTGCTTCGGTTGCCTCGATTGGATTGTTCACATCCAGCTTCATGCTTATGTCCGCCTTGTTATCACCGTACTTCGGCGGGTACTCGGACAGGGTCGGGAGGAAGCGGCTCACAGTAATCGGGTTAATCGGCGATGTCATCTTCGGCGCGATGACGGGACTCGTACCTTCCTGGGAGTGGCTTCTCGTCGTCAGGGCGTTGAATGGTGCAGCGACCGCAGCTGCGATGATTCCTTCAGAGGCGCTAGTTGTCGACCTGGCTCCTCCTGACAGGGTTGGCGAAGCATCAGGGTTCATAATGGCATGTGGGATGATTGGAAGGAACATGGGCCCGCTTTTTGGAGGAGCGATCCAATGGTTCTCAATCTCATCGGGGTTCAGTGAACAGGATAGTTACCGGATACCCTACTTCGTGGACGCGGGCTTCGCCGCTATTTCCGCTCTGCTAATAACTTTCGGAATCAAGGAGAGCAAGGCCGAACGCTTCGATCAAGAACGCGGACATGAAGACCGCAAACGTTTCAAGATACCCGGACAATTCAAGATTCTGCTTCTCTGCGCTTTTGTGACAGGAATCGGCGAGGGCTTCATTCGACCGGTACTGGCTCTGTTCTTTGGCGATGTCTTCGAAGCTGAGCCCGTGGAAATCGGGGCCCTCATGACCTTCTCAGGTTTCCTGGCACTCTTGGCGAGCTGGCTCTCAGGAAGGGCTTCGGACATGTTCGGCAGGAAAGTCGTCATAGTTTTAGGCGGCATCCCTGCTCGCTTTCTCGGCGCCGCCATTCCGCTAGGCGCCGATCTGAATCATGCGTCGATATTCTATACGAGTAGAGATTTCATGTGGAGAATCTACATGGTTGGCTTAAGGGCACTTAGGGCTGACTTGGCACCTCCCGAGATCAGGGGGAGACTGTTTGGATTGTACAGAAGTTTCTTTGATGCTGGAGATATCATCGGGCCGATCATGGCAACCTACCTGTACGACGTCTACAGATATGAAACCTTCAAGATCGGCGCTTTCGAGATCCCAGGATACGGCGTCCCATTCTATCTTAACTCGGCAATAGGTTTGGTTGTCATAGTGATCCTTCTCGTCTTCGTCAAGCCCCAGAAACAAACCAGCAGGACTGAAGCATCGGAGTAGGCGCGCCAGTTCCCTGCAACATAGCGGGCTAGCTTCGTGCAATATTCTTTGAGTTGGCATGTTCTTGCATAGGATTTAGAAGAGCGGATTCCCACCCGGGAGCACAAGATTAGCATGAACTCTTCGATTTTGCAAGAAGCTCGCGCGCGTTCTCTATTTTGGCTACACTAGATAGTTGAGTTGGCGCGCTAGTGTGATCCTATAAATAGGTGTCGCGTGCTAGAGCTCTTGTTGATGCAGAAGCATAACGCGACAGCACTCGTCAGGCATTCAGGAGAGAGCGTGCCCTAATCCCGTGAGACTTGAAAGAGCAACAAGACTTGTCTAATGGTAACTTGAGTGCATACAAAATGCTGGCCATGCGAAAACTAGTAGAATCCATATGCAAGAGCTGCGAGCCCTACAGCCAGATCTTCGTCAAATCTCTTGCAGGCGTGTCAGTCAATCTCACGTATACAGATATAGGATTTGAATTCAACATCAAAATACGCGAAGACGGGGCCATGATTCCTGATTGGAGATTGGATGAGCGCACCGACCTGGCTATCCATGCTCCATTCAGTGTCTGGAATGGAATACTCAGTGGAACACTGGACTATAGACGGGCCTATCTGGAAGGTATGCTTCGGTGCCAAGGCTCTATGGCGACGTTCTTGAAAGGGAGCGCGGTGATGAGCACGATCATTAGAGTAGTGAGACAGCGCGATTTGCTTGCCTGCGCAGAAGCACTTGCGGAATAGCGTGAGGGAAGATGAGGACCGCGCGTTTCCACGAGACGGATGAGCCACTAATCCTGGAGGATTTGCCTGTGCCGCACGTCAGCTTGGACGAGGTCCTTGTCCGTGTTGAGGCATGTGGCATATGCCACACCGATTTATCGATCTTAGAGGGACTCCTCCCTCCTTCAAGGAGACCGATAACTCTGGGTCATGAGGCATCAGGTACCGTGTCGGAAATAGGTGAGCAAGTGAAGCAGTTCGACGTAGGAGAACGAGTCATTGTCAATTGCTTTGCGTCCCGATGTGGCCTGTGCCATCACTGCCAAAGTGGAAGAACCAATTTGTGCCCAGATGCCAAGATTCTAGGGCTTGACTTAGACGGAGCATTCGCGGAGTATGTCAAAGTGCCTGAACAAGGTCTGGTGAAACTCCCAGAGGATATTCCTCTCAGAGAGTCTGCGGTCATAGCAGACGCCATCTCCACGCCCGTTCACTCCATCATGACAGTAGGCCATGTCTCACCTGAGGACGTAATCGCAATATTCGGGATCGGTGGCCTTGGGATAAATGCGGTCCAGATTGGTGCAGCCTTTGCATCTGAAGTGATTGCCATTGACCTTGTGGACTGGAAACTCGAGGCCGCAATGAAGCTGGGCGCCACACGCTGCGTAAATGCAGCGGAGGAGAATTCGGTTAAGGAGCTGAGAAAGATGACCGAGGGAGTTGGTGTCGACGCAGCTTTCGACTTCTCAGGCACGACGAAAGCATTCTCAGACGCTTTTTGGTCGGTAAAGGATGGTGGGCGAGTCATAGTGACGGCGCTGGGCCTCAACAACCTTGACATGAGTCTTTTGCCTTTAGTGCGCAAGGAGATCAGCATAACGGGCTCGTACGGCTACACAGAAGAAGATGTCACGCGAGCCATACACCTCACCCAACAGGGACATATCAAGCTCGATCCCACCATAACTCACATGTTGCCCCTGGAACAAGTCAATGACGGACTAGAGCTGGTGATGAAGGGCAAGACATTGAGGGCAATCGTGCTTCCGCAGTAGACGGTCTTACGTCAGGTCCGCTGGGAACCAAGACATACTGCTCTGGCAAACGTTGATGGGGGATCTTGTTTCGGTGTGTGCTACAAGCGGTGCGCACGCACAATCACAGTTTCCTCATAGTGTGCATCTGGCAGAGACATGTTTCTGTGCACACAAAGATGCATCTGTCAACTGGGTCGCGCGCTGAAGGGATGAGGATCCAACGGTTGTTGCTAGCCAGACATTCGCCTGGCTTCAGGAACCAGCTGGGAGAACTTTGATTTGATGGGCTTCCCATATTCTGCGAAGAAGAACAGCGAAGACAAGAGCGGTCAGCGAGAACGAGAGCATTATTGAGAATGCCAGCTGGAGGCCTGATACTTCCGCGGCCCGCCCTGCTACCATGCTGGATATTGAGCCAAGGCCGAAGGTTGTGAAGAACATTATTCCATAGACGACGCCTCTCTGCTCCGGTGATGAAACGTCCGCGGCTAGCGCGTTTGTCGTTGGTTGAGTCGCATAGAAGGCTACCCCAAAGAGAATCAGAAAGGCTATTGCAGCGATCAAGCCTTCGAACTGTAGGAACGCGAACCCAGCCGATACCACTATCGACTCGATAAGCAGCGCCTTTGCGCTTCCTATTCTGTCGCCTGCCACCCCGCCGAGAAACTGTCCCAATACTCCGAAGGCCAGGAGCAGCGAAACGGCAAAAGCTGACGCTTCTATTGAGAGGCCTCTCACCTTGGTGAGATATGCTGGGAGGAAAAGCTCTGTTCCCCTGAAGTATAGCCCCATCATGATATTGTAGGCGAGCAGGACCCAGAACGTGTGACCTTTAAACATCGCATACTTAGCGCCGCCGGCTCTCCGCTCCCGCTTCGTTGAAGGTATTCTTGAGAAGTAGAGCGAGACCGCTACTGAGAGGACTCCGAAGAATATGAATGATGAGCGCCACCCTGCTGCGAGCGCGAGAAGAACCGCAACCATAGGAACAAAGACCTGCCCCACGCTACCGCATACGCCGTGAAATCCCATCACCTTGCCCATTTCCTCCCTGTATCTCTTCGAGATCAGACTGTTCGCGGTCGGGTGATAGAAGCTGCTCCATAGAGCTGACAGGACCAGCATTGCGACCAGTCCGACATAGCCTCTATCCACATAGAGAACCAAGGTCGAGGCGCCGGCAAGGCCCAGGCTCAAGAGGATCACCTTACTCTCTCCAACCTTGTCAGACAGAGGACCCCCGATCAAAGCTCCGGCGCCAAATAGGAGATAAGCAAAGGTGGCGGCCACGCTAATCTCTCCAAGCGACACCCGCAGATCATCGGCGACCAACAAAAGAACTGGAGGCAGGGCTGCGAGATAGGAATGGTCAAGGGCGTGAGCGATTCCCATGAATACGATCGTGACTTTGTTCCGCAACGGCGATTCACATGTATGCTCTCTGAGATTGATCTTGCGGGCTAGATGCTGCCGTTCCTAGATAAGGCTCTCGCAGATCTCTGCAGGTGCGAACTAGGGTTCCGTTCGATCACTCGCGGAGCGCGTTCGAATACACATATCTAGTCACATAGGACAATCACTGGGCTATCATAGGTGATGAGCACTGACGAAAGTAGTTGTTATCTACGACACGAAGACAGGCAACACGGAACTTATGGCTCAGGCTGTCGCAAAAGGATCTAGGAGCGTGCCCAAATCAGAGGTATCGCTGAAGAAGGTTGAGCAAGCCTCGATTGATGATCTCTTGAACTCGGATGCAATCATCATCGGGTCCCCAACATACTACGGACTAATGTCAGCGAAGATCAAAGAATTGTTGGACCGATCGGTCGAGATACATGGTAAACTGGAAGGCAAGGTGGGAGCCGCCTTCACCAGTGCAGGCGGCACAGCATCAGGAGCAGAAACAACCATACTCTCGATAATCCAGGCAATGCTTGTGCACGGCATGATCGTGCAAGGAAGACATAACGGGAAGCATTATGGTGCCGCAGCGGTTGGCAAACCAAATGAAAAGGACTTAGCCATATGCGAGGAACTGGGCAAGCGAACCACCAATCTTGCATCTTTGATCCACGAGTAAAGAGTAGACCAGTCCGATCGGAATACGGCCTCCTCAGGGAATAGTGATGACGTCCGAACATCCCATTGTAAGCTTTGCGCAGGAGCTAATCAAACATCGAAGCGTTAGCGGCGAAGAAGGTCCAGTAGTGAAGCGCATTGTAGCAGAGATGCAGAAACTTGGATTTGACGGAGCATGGATAGATGAAGTTGGAAACGCGGTCGGGGTCATCAACGGCGCTAAGCAAGGCCCTACGCTGCTCCTCGACGGTCACTGTGATACCGTAGGAATTGCTCCCGGTGTTCCTTGGAGGCACGAACCATTCGGCGCAGCAATCATTGATGATGCCATCCACGGACGCGGAGCCGCAGATATGAAAGGCGCATTGGCAGCGATGATCTACGCAGCAGCGCAGGTGGATCGCAGACAACTAAAGGGCCGGATCGTGGTAAGCGCGACAGTGATGGAGGAGAATCTGGAAGGGGCCGCCCTTCGAACCGTCATGGAAGTGGTGAATCCAAAGTATGTCGTGATTGGAGAGGCCACTGACCTGAATCTTAACAGAGGGGGGCGTGGCCGGGCAGAGATTCACCTCGAAACGATAGGCAGGCCAGCCCACTCATCCTCCCCACACCTCGGCCACAACCCAATTCACGACATGATGAAGATTGTGAGCGCGATCGAAAGGATGCCGACGAAATCTGACCCCCTGCTTGGCCCAGCCATCATGGCACTTACCGACATCATTTCAGAGCCATACCCGGCCTACTCGGTCACACCCAGCCGCTGCCGAGCCACCTATGACAGACGACTCCTGCTCGATGAAAGCCCGGAACAGATATTGGCTTCCATCACCAACCTGCAAGAACTCAAAGGAACAAACCTGC
>Ga0209725_1000681_pt1 | contig 20234 bp, 17 predicted proteins | sample I18A1metaG_FD_184145 | JGI IMG/M metagenome (GOLD analysis project Ga0209725, IMG submission 184145) | Lake sediment bacterial and archeal communities from Gulf of Boni, Indonesia to study Microbial Dark Matter (Phase II) - ​I18A1 metaG... | ecosystem: Environmental > Aquatic > Freshwater > Lake... | reverse complement strand
GGCCTTTTCTGGAGGGCCTACCATTTCAGATTTGAACTTGCAGTGTGAGGTAGCGACTCGTGTCGGTTAGAATTGGGAGAATCATGGGTATACCTGTTAAGATCCATTACACACTGTGGGTAGTTTTCATTCTCGTGGCGTGGTCACTTGCGTATGGTTACATGCCCCGTCAATATCCGGGACTGAGCGTTGCCACGTATTGGGCGATCGGTATCGCTTCAGCGATAGTTCTCTTTGCGTCGGTTCTGGTTCACGAACTTTCTCATTCCTATATTGCCAAGAGGAATGGGCTGCCGATTGCCAGAATCACACTCTTCTTCTTCGGTGGCGTCTCGGAGATGAGCGAGGAACCTCGAGATCCGGATCTTGAGGTTCGCATGGCAGCTGCTGGACCTTTCATGAGCTTTCTTATCGCGGGCGTTTTAGGGGCCCTTTGGTATTTGGCGAACGTTGTCGAAGCGCCCATCCTGCTTAGAGCTACACTTGGTTACGGAGGCCTCATCAATGCTGCACTGGGTGGCTTCAATCTCGTCCCTGCTTTTCCCCTGGATGGCGGAAGAGTATTCCGGGGAAGCCTGTGGAAGCATTCCAAGAATCTGGTCGCGTCGACGAGAACCGCGACGAGAGTCAGCGAGGTGCTTTCTTTGCTGATGATGCTAGGAGGGTTCGTGGCGATAATTCTCGGAGACTTCGTTGATGGCATATGGATAGTCGTCCTGGGTTGGTTCATCAAATCCGGAGCAGAAACAGCGCTAACACAGACACTCGTCGGGGAGACATTATCAGGCGTTGCTGTTGGAGACATTATGACACGGGATGTATTGACGGTTCCTCCTGACATTACGGTCCAACAGTTGATCTCGGATTACTTCCTTGTTCATCGTCACGGAGGATACCCTGTCCTCAAGGATGGAAAGTTACTTGGGTTTATCACACTGCAATGCGTCAGGGCAATTCCCTCGGAAACAAGAGTAACTGTCAGAGTTGAACAAGCAATGATTCCCTGCGAACGGACAATAACGATCGAACCGACTGTAAGTGCCCTTGAAACGTTACAAACGATGGCTCGCGAGAAGGTTGGAAGACTCCTAGTGACCCATGACAGTCAACTGCTTGGCATAGTGACTCGAGGAGATCTCATGAGAACGATCAGGACGAGACAGGAGCTCGGCGTAGGTGTCGTTCGACAGGTTGCAGGCCGCGGACTCCCGCCTCAGCCAGCCCTCACATATCCTCACCCTCAACAGGTTACGTATTGTATTCAGTGTGGCGGTCAGTTGCCCTCAAGTATGATTGTGCAGTTCTGTCCTTACTGTGGGACTAAGCAATCGAGAGCGGAAACGAAGACAAATCCGTGAGACACCAGCAAACCTTACCTCTGAGAATCAAACGACCACGACTAACGTCGCATCCTCTCTTAGGCCGAGCAACCTCCGTCAAGGTGAAGTTGCTCTAGTGACGTGACCTAATGACTACTCCAGAGCCCTACGAGGTTTCCGAAGGGGTCTTTGAAGGTGCCGTAATACCCCAAGCCTTCAGGCAGGGCACCTTTCTTCTGAACGACGTTACCGCCGAGTTTCTCTGCCTTCTTGAGGTAGCGATCTATGTCGTTGACTTGGAAGACGACTAATGTGCTTCCATGCTTAACGCGTTTGACCAGCGAGAATCCTCCGCTCGGTCTCTTGGCTGCAGTCCAGAGAGCATATTTCATCTTCGGAATGACCTGGACCTTGAATCCCAGCAAAGCTCCATAGAATTTCGCAGCCCTCTTCAGGTTCGTGACTTCAAATTCAACGTGGTTTACGAATGGCATGCTACGGATTACATCGTTATAGTAGAAAAAGTCTTGCGGTGGGAAAATATTGTGTGACCCAATACTTTGTTCCTCAAAGGTCCTTAATGATCAGATCAAGAAAACAATTCTTCACAGAAGATTTGGTAATCACGAAAAATTCCCATGGTGGAGCATTCTCTCCATATGCTCCTTTGCAGACTGTTTCTAGGATATTGAGGACTGTCGGTGGTACAAATATCGAATTTGTAGTAACGGCTACTTGCGGTCAATTATTGGCGTAACGTTCAAGCCGAGAGAAGCAATCTTGCCCCGCCAAGCCTTCTGTTGTGCATCATCTTGGGTTCGCCACGCAATGTGATGGAACATTCCAGCGCCTTGGAAGGCTGGAGGCGTCTCCGGTGATAGGATCACGTCAACAATTGCACCAGTGCCTCCAGTCTTAGCCTAGTACCGTGAACGATTGCCTTCCGATTTGACGAGGCGGAATCGAAGCGTCTCCGTTAGGAGAGATTGTGTTCCTCCAATTCTTTCTTCTAGGAGCGTGACAAGATGAAGACCTCTGATGGCAAACTCGACAGGAACCAGTCCGTCCTTCCAGCCGGGTCTCCTATCCGTCCCAGTCTCAGCCACGAGCTCCAATCTCAAACTGTCCGGATCTGAGAAGGAGATGACCCGCTCGTCGAAACATCTGAACGGTTCTTGGAATTCTACGTGGTATTGCTCGAATCGCTCCAACGAGTACTGAACAGACTCCTCCGGAATTGAGAATGATGTTACACCTACTTGGCCAGTTCCCAGTTGTCCCTTTGATGTAGAAGTCTATGTTCTGTTGGGGTTCACTAGCAATCGCAGTAACATGATGAATGCCCCAGATTTCGGCTCGCTCCGTTTCTGACTTGGTGAAATCTTGCTCCAAGATGTTCGTTTACGCCATACCGATTACGCTGTACGACTTATGCTGTTGCCTTAGAACTGCTTACTTAAGTGAGACGGAATCATCTCTCCTGCAATCATTTCCTCATAAGTCTCACGACGTCTGATGAGTTCGCTCTTCGTTCCCGTTATCAGCACAACTGCTGGTCGTGGTTGTCCGTTGTAGTTACTCGCCATCGAAAATCCATAGGCGCCCACATGAAGCACTGCCAGAAGATCACCTTCCTTCAACATCGGCGATATGATACCTTTCGCTATGACATCTCCCGATTCACAGCAGGGGCCACCTAGATTGAATGATACTGTGCGCGGCTCAGAAGCCCTGTTGGCCGCGACCACATGGTGCTTGGCTTGGTAGAGCGCAGGTCTGAGGAATGTGTTCATGCCGGCGTCTACAATGGCCCAGTTGATGTCACCTTGGCGTTTTGCGACATCCACTCTCGTCAGAAGAATGCCGGCGTCCGCAACGATTGCCCTTCCTGGCTCGAAAACTAGAGTTGGTTCGCCAAGTTGCCTGAGGGTCAGCATATTCTGGCTCAGGATGGCTGCGGCATATTCTTCATAGGTCATGGCTGATGATTCAACTTGGTATGAGGAACCTAAGCCGCCTCCCATATCGATTTTAGTAATCTTCAGCCCTGTCGCGTCGTTTATTTGACCGACAAGTCGGAACATGGACGCGGACATTTCACTGAAGACCTGTGATTGGGTTATGTTGGAGCCTATGTGACTGTGAATTCCGATCACGCTTAGATCAGGATTCTTCGCCGCTAGTGTATATGCTGTAATTGCGTCACCCAGCCAGATACCGAACTTATGTTCCCTTAGAGCGGTTGCAAGGTGAGGATGGGTTTCCGCTCGCATGCCCAAGTTTACTCTTATGCCGGTGTTGCATGGTTTCCTCACGCGCCGAGCCGCTTCCTGCATTTTCTTCAACTCGGAAAACGAATCGGCGTTGATGAGACCGACGCTAGAAGATATTGCGAACTCGAGATCCTCGAACTTCTTGAGCGGTCCATTGTAAACGATCTTCTCTGGTTCAACTTCTGATTCCAGAGCCAACTTGAGTTCGGCAGGCGATACTACCTCCGCCCCGGCGCCTTCCATTTGATAGATCCGTGCTACCGCTAGATGCCAGTTAGCCTTGTAAGCTGGGCAAACGAGAACGTTAGGGTAGATTCTGGCCAGTGCTTCTTGAAAAGCTCGATAATTATGTCGTATCCGGTTTTCGCTGAGGACGTAGAGTGGCGTGCCGAACTCTTTGGCTAGCTCGTCGCAGAGATGACCATCGATGATCAGCCGTCCATCTTCAATCCTCAAATGGTCCCTAAAATTCAGAGAAGCAGCTTCAGATCTTGTCAAGAGCCTAAAGCCAGCAAGCCCTCTGCTGCCTGTCGCTGTATTAGTCGTATTGGTTCTTGGTCGCAAGCGGTTATGATAACAGGGTTCTAACAATCTCGCGGTAGACGGCAGCTGTCTTCCTAACGGATTCTATCTCAACGTATTCATCCGATTCATGTAGCCTGCCGCCTGAGGGACCGAACTCAATTGTGGGAACTTTGCCTTGGTTGACTAGGATGCATGAATCACAAGGTCCGCCGTGGAATGTGATTTCCGGATTCTTCCCGAGAACCCTAGAAGCTATCTCAACGACCCTCTGAACGTTGGGATCGTCGTCCGGTATCTCGAACGGCTCGCAGAAGGGGGTTTCGCGTGCGAGGGGTTTCGCCTCGGCGTCAATTCCGACTTCAGCGATGAGACTTCTCAAATCGTCCACCGCTGCGTTCAGGGCGTAGCCTGGAACTAGGCACCTGTCAATCACGACCCGACATCGATCGGGCACTAGCATGACCTCCTCCTGTCCGCCCTCAATCTTCAATGTGTTAATCGTCGATATCCCAAGCTTGGGATGCTTAGGGCCACGAATTCTTGGAAGGGCATTTATGAGGACAGCGGCTTTCTCAATAGCGTTCACACCGTGATCCGGCCAAAGGGAGTGTGCAGCCCTTCCACGAACCTCAATTTCAAACACGGCTCTTCCTCGGTGCGCGGTCACAACATTGAGATCTGTGGGTTCTGATATCATGGCGAAGTCCACGCCCTTCGTGATACCTTTCTGGATGAGGGCGTAAGTACCACGGTCAATAGCCTCTTCATCGACGACGGCGGTCACAATTAGTTCACCTCTCTTTGGGAGGCCATCTTCCTTGCACTGTCCGGCTGTGCAAAGCATCGATGCGAGACCAGATTTCATGTCCATGGCGCCGCGACCGAACATTCTTCCTCCTTCTACTTCTGCACCAAATGGGTCGCGCGTCCAGCCTGCTCCCACTTCGACCGTGTCCATGTGCCCGTTCAAGAGGATACGAGGACCCGGCTGCGCCCCCCTTAACACGGCTATGACATTGGGCCTGTTCGGTTTAACCTCGAACATTTGGACTGTAAGCTTGTTCTTCTCGAGCCAGTCCGCGATGAAATTTGCTATCCTTGCCTCCTCGCCGCAAACACTCGGGATCTTCACCAAGTCGGCTAGTAGGAAGACAGCATCCTCGACCATAATTGCCACGACTTATGGTTCTGCCTTCTTATGGCTGGCTTTCATTTTTTTGATTATCTCGCGAAAGTCAACTGTCTTGGAGGGCGTCTCTGGCAGAAGACCCGCTGGCCTACGCAGTAGCATGATGAGCAGAATGACCCCGAAGATCATGACTGCAAGGTAATTCAGGTCGAAGGGTACGGTGAAGTAATACTTGTACTGCCTGATCAAGGCGAATGTGGTCACGTAGATGAAGGCACCGAGCATGGAGCCAATGTTATTGCTGCGCCCTCCTATGGTCACCATCAGAATCGCGATGAATGTTTTCCCGCTAGTGAAGTCATCAGCGACGACAGCGCCCACGTAGAAGGCATACAGGGCGCCTGCCAACCCGGCCAACGCTGACCCAACAATTAAAGTAGTCATACGGATCTGCACGACATTTTTCCCGAAGGCCTCGCTAGCAACCTCATGGTCTCTGACTGCTCTGAGCATCCTGCCGAATGGGGCTCTAACGAGTTTCTCTACCGCGAACCAAGTTAAACCGGCAAATCCGAGAAGTATCGCAAGCACGACGAGTTCTCGAAGCGAGCTTTGCTCAATCCAGGAAAGTGTGCTCGGAACAGCCACTCCAAGAGTTCCGCCAACCATTGGATCGTAGTATTTGCCCACATATCTCATCAGTTCACCCGCTATCAGCAGCGTGATTCCAAGATAGTCCTCTCTCAGTTTGATCGCCGGATAGGATGCAACGAAACCCAGTAAACCTCCGATGGCAGTTCCAAGACCAAGCAGCAGCACGAAGAGGCCGATTGCCGTGACAGGGTTCTTGGAGAGAAGGGATGTGGCAGTTGCCACTATCACCGCATTATCTTTAGTGAAATCTAGCCCGGCAAGGCTTGCCCCAAAAATGTATGCAGTCAGCCTCGATGAGAGAGCTCCGAATGTGAATGCCCCAGCAGCGAAGAACAGAACTTTTCCGAGGTTAGGGATCCCGAGGTAGCCGTATTCCAGATTAAGACTCACCGACAACATCGAATAGATCGCGAAGAATGCAAGGAGATCGATGAGAAATCTGACAGGGTCAACGATTCCTAACACCATATTTACTCGCCCTCCTTCGCAGAGGTCTCTCTACGGTAGATCTTGGAGAAGGATATGCTGGTAAGCCCTCTGGGAATGACCATGAGGGAGAACATCAGAATCAAGAATGGTATCACTATGCGCCAAGTGGTAGGAACTCCAAAGTCTGTGGCCAGCCAGTAGATTCCGAGAACTTCGGAAGCCCCGACGATGAATCCGCCAAGAATGGCGCCCCAAATGCTGGACAGGCCACCGAGAACAGCCCCTGAGAATATCCTGGTGATGTAGACCCAGCCGATGTAGGGTCCACTTGGAGCGGCCATCGCGATCAATCCGCCCGAAACACCGGTTATCCCGCCCGCGATGAACCATGCAATTGCGTAGGTTAGTTCCACATCGATTCCTAACGCGCTCGCTAGGGATGGATTCTCAATTGCCGCCCTCATGGCGGTGCCCATTCTTGTCCGTGTGAGGAACATGTAGAGCGCGATGACAAATCCAAGCACAACGAGGCTTGATCCCAACGGCAATAACTCGAACGTGTACCCGAGGAGGCTCACTTGGAGATCGGTCATTATGAAGCTTAGAAAATAGACACCGGTCACTAATATCATCGATTGCGCGTAGATCAACATAAACGAAAATATCACCGTTTCAGCCGCTAGATAGGCCACCATCATTGTCGCGACTCCTGCGCCGGCTCTTACTAGGGGCCTGAATAGGCCAACATAGGCAACCATCGCAATGACGCCGGGAATCAGAAAGCTCACCGGCAGCGTCTGGTACGCATTTGTTCCCACAAGTCGCCATAATGAATAGGCAACGTAAGCTCCAATGGCTACGAAATCCCCGTGAGCAAAATTCGGGACCTTGAGAGTAATGAAGGTGAAGGTTAGGCCAACCGTCATGAGAACCAGGAGATTAGCATAGACGAGCACATCTTTGAAAAGCTCGATTGGGAATGAAATCACTTTGCCCTCCCGAAGTATCCTGATCTGCCTACACAAAGACGGATATAGGATTGGCTTCCTTCCGGTTCCGGACGTAAGTGGAGCCGGGTAATATGTTGTTCGCTGAAACCGGTTTCAAAAATCTTTTCTTCTCCTGACGCTTTACTTTGTTTTGCAGGAAAACTTGGAAGAGAGGAACAGGTTTGGTCCAAACCAAAATGCTAGGAATGCTTGTCATCGGACTCGTAATCGGGCTCGCCGTTGGGTACGGGGCATTTGCTGCTACCGCACCAGCGCCGACTCCAGTCACGCCACCGCCGCCGAAGATTCCGGCTGAAATTCCCATTGGCGTTCTCATAACATTGACCGGTGAGCTCTCTGACCTCGGACCGTTATACAGGTCGACGTCACTGATAGCCCAAGACGATGTGAACGCATACCTGAAGGATGCAGGCTTTCCCTTTACGGTGAAGGTCTTTCTTGAAGACACTGCGACAACGGGCGACGGTGCGTTAGCTGCCACTCAGGCCCTAGCGGCTAAGGGCATTAAGGTCATCATTTCATACCTAAGCCTCGACATAAGAGCAACCGCGTCCTTTGTCAACGATAAGAAAATCGTCGAGATAAGCTATGCTTCCACAGCCCCGCCGCTCGCAATCACGGGAGACTACATTTTCAGATTAGTCCCAACGGACCTTCACCAATCTAGGGCCATAGCGCGGATTATGTGGGAATCAGGCGTCAGCAGCGCGGCCGTGATTTACAGGGGCGACGCTTGGGGCGATGGATTGTTCGACGCCTTCAAAGCTCGATGGACGGAGCTCGGAGGCAAATTAGAGGCCATACGCTATGATCCTTCAGCAAAGGACCTTTCAGCAGAGGCTCTCCGGCTTGCAGACATCGTGAGCAAGTTCGGTGTGAGCAATTCCACGGGTGTTCTGCAATTAGCTTTTGACGAGGATGGAATTGCCCTGTTCACTGCTGCCAAGGACAGCCCCACACTGATGAGTGTGAGGTGGTTTGGAAGCGACGGCAACATAGGTTCGCCGAGACTCAGAGACGTTTATGGAGAACTGCTCTACAAACTCTGGTCGCCAATGACAATCTACACCGTACCGTCGGCTCCGAATCAAGCGGACTTCGACCAGAGATGGAGAGCGGCCACAGGAGAGAGCATTCCAGGCTCCTACACTTATGCCTTGTACGACGGAGTATTCTTGGCGACCCTCTCCACGCTTCAGGCTGGAGCCTACGATGGAGAGGCGATAAAGACTGCTTTGCCTGAAGTCGCAAGTCACTACTTCGGTCTGACTGGATGGACTCTACTCGATGATGCAGGAGACCGCGCCTTCGCGCCCTACGAGATACAAGCAATAGTGCCTACTGCCGGCCTACCGGGAGTCACAGAAGAGACTAGACCGCTAGACTGGGTAATCATCGGGTACTACAGCGAAGAAACAGATTCGGTGACATGGGTACAACCGCACGTGCCATAACCTCTCTACCCTCTTTTTTAAGGGAGCCGAAATCTTTCGTTCAAGGAAAATATGGTCATGTCTGAAGAGATTCTTGCCACACACGGGTTGACCAAGGCTTTTGGTAGTCTCATCGCTGTGGACGAGGTATCCATTTCTCTTAAGGAAAAGAGCATGACAATTTTGATTGGTCCGAACGGAAGCGGCAAGACCACACTAATGAACGTGATCTCAGGAATCTACAAACCCGACAGCGGCCGGGTTCTTCTCAACAACAAAGACATGACGGGTCGCCCCGCACATGAGATGTACCGGGCGGGCCTCGTCAGAACCTTCCAGATTCCATCTCTCTTTCGAAAACTGACCGCGCTAGAAAATTTGCTCGCGGTCGCGCGAAACCAGATGGGAGAACGCATCTTGACAGCGCCGTTTCGGTCTAGGTGGCGCAGACAGGAAGAGGAGATGGTTGAGAAGGCGTTCAGGATCTTGGATCTATTGGACATGACTCCGCTCTGGAATCAGCTGACGGAGACGCTCAGCGGTGGACAATTGAAGCTTGTGGAAGTTGGAAGGGCATTAATGAGCGACCCTCAAATCATCCTAATGGATGAGCCTGCGGGGAGCGTCAATCCGAAGATAGCGCACCAGATCTTCGAGTACCTTCTCTCAGTGAGAAAGGAACTGGGCGTCACCTTTCTCATCGTTGAACATAGGCTTGACATCGCCCTTGGATACGTGGACCACGCCTATGCGATGCACCTTGGAAGAATCATTGCCGATGGGCCGCCGTCCGACGTCGTTGCCACCCCGCGGGTCATAGAATCATATCTAGGTGGCTAGAATGTCGCTGTTAGAAGTCGATCATATTTCGGCGGGATACGGCAACGCTCATGTTCTATTTGATGTGAGTCTCAATATCGAACCAAAAGTTCTTACGGCGATCGTAGGGCCTAACGGAAGCGGTAAATCAACGCTTCTCAAGACAGTTTTTGGCATGACGAAGGTCTATTCAGGTTCGATTGTTTTCCAAGGGAAGAATATCGCCTCTATGAGGCCGCACAAGATAGCGAAGCTAGGCATCGCGTACTTGCCTCAGGTTGAGAACATCTTCACTGAGCTTTCAGTGAAGGAGAATCTTCTCATGGCATGCTTCATGCTGGACAGGAGCGAAGCGGTGACGAGAGTCGATGGCGTTTTGAGGCTCTTCCCCATTCTCAAGGACTATCTCGACCACAAAGCCCGAACACTTAGCGGAGGAGAACGGCAGATGTTGTCTTTGGCCATGGTTTTGATCCGGGAGCCGTCTTTGGTCATGTTAGATGAACCGACTGGAAATTTGGCTCCGAAACTTGCCTCACAGGTTTTCGACAAGATAAGGCAGCTGAGAGATGATTTCGGTTTGACGATACTCATGGTGGAGCAGAGTGCGCGAAAGGCATTGGAAATAAGTGACCAGGCATGCCTGATGGTGAATGGTTCCGTGGCCTTCTATGGCCCATCAAAGGAATTGCTCGCGCACCCTGAGCTTGGCCAGCTGTACCTCGGCATAAAGGCCTAGACAGCAATAGTCGGACATCCTTGGTTTTCGAACGCGACAAGTTTTCTGACAAAAAATACCTTCCATAGAGAAGGCATAAATCGAGACATTCAAGCCTACGACGGAGACAAACGTGAGAGTACTTGCTCTTGGAATAGGCAAAATCGGCACCGCGCTTCTCAAGGATCTCGTTGAAAGCTGTGACGTTTCGGAGATCGTCGCGGGTGATTTGACTTCCGAGAGACTACAGCACTATGTTTCCCAGATGGGCTGGGAGAACAGAGTAAGAACAGAACGCATCGACGTAACGGACCATGACAAGTTAGTCGAGCTAATGAAAGGCGGATTTGACGTCGTAGCAAGCACGCTGATTTCGGAACTCAATGTTCGTGTAGCCAAAGCGGCCATAGAAGCTGGCGTAAGTATGGTTGATGTTGGTACGACCCCGCTAGAAATCTTCGAACTCGACACAGAGGCCAAGGAAGCCGGAGTAGCGATAATTCCTTCCTGCGGGTTGGACCTAGGCATTGACAGAATCCTCGAAGGCTATGCGGCCAGGAAGCTGGATAGGGTCGAGGAGATCTATTTATGGTGCGGAGGCTCCCCGCAGAAGAACACTCCAACGTACAACAGTCCGTTACGATACAAGGTCGGATGGTACTGGAGAGGCGCCGTACAAACCAACATTGGCAAGGCTACAATACTCCGGGACGACCGAGTGGTTGAGGTCGAGAAACTAACCGGCCCAGGAAATCCCGAAACAGTATTTTTTCCCGAACCAGTAGGTGAATGCGAAGCCTTCTTTACGAGTGCGCCCTTCGACACGATCGAGCATCTTGGTTTGAAGGAAGTGAAGAACTCTTGGAACAAGACGGTTCGATGGAAAGGCCATTGCGATATCTGGACCAAGCTCATCGGGTTGGGCCTTACTAGTACCGAACGACTCAAATTTGGGCAATGCGAGGTCTCTCCTCTGGATTTCTCGGCAACAAGACATTGCAGTATGAGGAGCGGGAAGGGGTCGTAGTGGTCGAAAGGGGACAGGTAGACGGAATCAACAACGGGAAGAAGACACGGCTCGTCTATGAGCTGGTCGACTTCGACAAGGAGGGGCACGTAAGCGCTATGGGACGTACAACCGCTTATCCCTGCTCGATTCTGAGCCAGGTCATTGGGCGTGGCGGAATAGAAGAGAAAGGCGTGATTCACGCCAGCAGGATTGGATGGCGCACGGAGACGGCAAAGCGCTTTCTTGATGAGATGTCAAAGACAGGGCTTCACATCACCGAAGCCGTGACTCAACCGTTAGCCTAGGTGTGAGAAAATGACCGACCTTATGATTGAACATGGCTTTGTTCTCACGATGCTCGGACCCGGAGTTGGCATAATAGAAGATGGAAGTGTCGCGATCGATGATGGTAAGATTGTGGCGGTGGGCAAATCCGGAAATATCCCGCAAGGCGTCCGTCGAGCTAGGAGGAAGATTAACGCCAGAGGGAAAGCCATCCTACCAGGACTCATCGACGCGCATGTTCACAGCCACCTGAGCCTCTTCAGAGGAGAAGCCCAAGATGTACCTGAATCTGAGTGGATGATTCGCACAGTCGAACCTTTCGAGAAGCACATGAGAGAAGAGTGCGCCGTTAAAGCTGCGAGACTTCACGTGGTTGAAGGGCTGAAGGCGGGCACCACGCTATTTGGTGATTATGGCCCGTTCATGGAATCCGCGGCCGAGAAAGTCTACAGCAAAGTCGGCGTGAGGGGGAACCTCGCCAGCACAATAAGTGAGATTCGTTCACTCGAGGAAGGACACGGCGGCAAGGCGCTTTATGACTTCGACCCTCAAGCTGGGGAAAGAACGCTTCAGGGGAACTTACGGCTCATAGACCGTTGGCATGGGAAGGCAGATGGCAGAATAACCTGTTGCCTGGGCCCGCTCGCGGCAGATATGATGAGCAGAGAGCTTCTTCTGCGGGTGAAGGAGATCGCGGTCGAGAGAAATCTGATGATGCACTTTCATTTGGCCCAGGGTGCGCGCGAGAGCGCTCAGATCGAGCGAAGGTATGGAATGTCAACTGTCCAATTCTTGGACAAAATGGGCTTCCTCTGCCCGAGCCTCATGGGAGTTCATTGTCACGGTGCCAGCGACGAAGAGTTACGCTTGATAGCTGAAAGAGGCGTCAGGATGATCTCCTGCCCAAGCGCGATAGCGATGATTGATGGAATCGTGTCACCTGTCTGGCAGTATTTGGAAGCTGGAGGTTACTCAGCTGCCCTGGGAAGCGACCAAGCTTGTGGAAATAATAACTGCTCGAACATGTTCAAAGAAATGAAGATGGCGGCACTCCTGAACAAAGTTCGGAACCGAGATCCCACGGCACTACCTGCTTGGAAGGTCCTGCGTCTGGTAACGATAGACGCCGCCAAAACACTTGGATTGGAAAAGAATGTGGGAAGCTTAGAAAGCGGCAAGAGCGCGGACCTAGTAATAGTAGACTTAAAGACTCCTCAAATGATCCCGATTCTCAGTAGTCCAGTTCGGAACATCGTTTCAAACCTAGTCTATAGTGCCATGGGCAACGAGGTCGAAACAGTCATTGTGGACGGGAAGATTGTGATGGAAAACCGCAGAATCCTGACGATCCCGGAGGAGAAGGTGTTGAAGGAAGCCCAAGAGGCAGCAGAGGATCTTGCGAAGATATCAGCCGACGATTACCACGCCGCCGGTTCGCTGCTTTCAAGAAGAGCAAGGGAGGGGCTCCTTTGAGGATTGGTGTCTTAGGCTCAGGATTGATGGGATCAGTAGCCGCAAAATATCTTGTATCGCAGAAGGACGTCGAAGGAGTTCAGCTCGTTGACAAGGACGATGCCAAGCTCAAGAAAACCGCAAGATGGATAAGAAGTAGTAAGCTCAAAGCGCGCAAACTGGACACCTCCGATAGAGCCGCCCTCTTAGAATCCATCAAAAGCTACGATTCATTGCTCATAGCACTGCCTCACGTTGCCGCCCTCTCGGCAGATGAAGTAGCGATAGATGCAGGAGTCAATGCGGTTGACCTAGTCTTCGATGACAAGCAGATGAAATTGGACGCGCGATGCAGACGAGCTGGAATGACATTGATTCCAGGATGCGGAGTAGCCCCTGGGCTCGCCCAAATCTTAGCGGGAGAAGCTGTAGGGCAGCTCGTGTCGGTCGACGAGATTCACATCTACGTTGGCGGGATACCCCAGACTCCTAGACCCCCACTGAACTACAGGGTTGTATTCTCATTGGATGGGGCGCTCGCAATGTATGCTGACAGAAGAGTGAGGGTTGTTCGAAACGGAACGATCAGAACGACTGCCGCACTTTCAGAAATAGAACCGATCAGTTTCTCGAAACCTTTCGAGGACTTGGAGGCTTTTCTAACAGACGGTCTGGCATCATTAATCTACACGATGCGTGACCGTGTTAGAGTAATGGATGAGAAAACTGTCCGCTATTTGGGACATGCAGAGCAAATCAAGACCTTAATCGAAGTGGGCTTGCTCTCGAACAAATCAATCAACTTCAACGGAGCGAAACTAAGGCCACGCGATATTCTTTCAGCTGTTCTCGGACCGAAGATAATGCTCGGACAAGACAAAGATGTCACTCTCTTGCGTGTGGTTGTAGACGGAAGGAAGAAGGATTCTGAGGTACAATACAGATACGAGATGGTGGACTACTATGATGAGATTGCAGGCATTACCTCGATGGCGCGGACAACAGCATATACAGGTGCCATAGCCGCGATGATTCTGGCGAGCAAGCGCACAAAGCAGAAAGGAGTAGTCCCACCAGAAAACGCCTTCAGCGGCCCGCTCTTCAGCTACCTCATGGACAAGTTGGCTAACAAAAACGTGAAGATCATTAGGACTGTAACTACAAAGACCAGACTACAGTAGTCAAGGCAGGTTGCTGGGTTGAAGTGGGGGTACCCAGAATACGGCCGACTACGTAAGGTTCTCATGCATGCACCAGGAAAAGAGATCGATCTGATAGATCCAAGAACCTACAAGAGATGGCTCTTCGAGGACGCAATAGATCCGGAGGAATTTCAGAAACAGCACGAGGGGTTCGTCAACACTCTCCGCTCGGAGGGAGTTGACGTACTCCTGCTCAGCGACATCTTAGGGAAAGAAGCGAACTCACTCAAATTGATCGAAGGACAGCCCAACCTAGTCTTCACGCGAGATCTAGTGACAATTACATCGGCCGGATACATCTTGATGAGAATGAAGAGTCCGGTGAGAAGACGAGAGACGGAGATAGTAGAGAAAGCAGTACATCGATTGGGCATCACGACGTTGATGAAGGCTCAGCCGCCCGCAACGATCGAAGGCGGTGATCTGATCTTCGCAGACGAAGAAACTCTACTGCTCGGAGTCGGAAGAAGAACCAACTCTCATGGTCTTCAGCAAATCAATAGAGCCGCAACGAAATCGGGGTTGCATAGAATAGTAGCTATGCAAATGCCTCCTTGGACGATTCACCTAGACGGGACTATGATGATCATTGACCGTGATCTCGCCATAATTCACGCGAAATCCGCCCGCAAATCCGCCGCAATCTACGAGAACGGAAAACTCACTGAACGCGTTCAGATCTTGGAGTTTCTGAGAAGGCGGAAAATGAAACTCATAGAGGTAACGGACTACGAGAGGCGAAGGCGAGCCACCAATCTGATAGCCATCAGTCCTAGGAAGATCGTTGGATACGCAGGGAATGCAAGAGTTACGCGAGAACTCTTGAAGAGCGGTGTTGATTTCATTGGAGTTGAAGGATCGGAGCTGATTCGCGGAGCCGGGGGACCAAGATGTATGACAGCGCCCCTCCTCAGGGATTAGCACGTGCGGCTTGGTCTAACTCAGGATCCTTTCTGAGCTGAGACGCTCATAGCATCGGTCAGGGTGCGGTGGCGCTTTCTTCTATCCATAATTTTCCTCGTGTTGCATCCAAGGAGGCTTCCACACCGATTGGGAGTGTCAAATGGTGAGCCCCGTGGCCGAAACAGAGATCGTATATAGCTGGTTTCCCGGACGACCCAATGCGGTCCTTGAGAACATCCCAGAGGTTTAGCGAAGGCTCTGGATCCTTCGGTTCATACTTTGTAATTTCGCCAACAATTATGCCTGCGGCTTCTTGCAGTTTGTTCGCCAACCAGAGGTGCGTTAGATTTCCGTCTATTCTGTAGGGAGGATCTTCCGTATCCTCAATGAACAGAATCTTGTTCCTGGTATCGATCTCGTATGGAGTTCCTTGCGTCTTGACGATAAGCGATAGGTTTCCGCCGACCAACTTCCCTGAAGCCTTTCCGTCGTTGATTGTCTTGATGATGGGCCCGTCAATTGGATTCGCAACTTCGCCTAGGGGTTCAGGATTCATGAGGGCCCGGAGTAACCATTTCTCCGTATAGTCGGTGAACTCAAGTCCTATCTCAGATGCAATCATTGGTCCATGAAATGTCACGAGATCTGATTTCTGATTCGTTGCTATGTGAAGCGTCGTGATGTCACTGTATCCCAAGAATATCTTGGGCTTCGATCTGATCAGGTCGTAATCCAAGTATGGTAGTATCCTTGGCGTCCCGTAGCCGCCTCTTACACAGAACACTGAGTCCACATCCCCATCACGAAAAGCTTCGTTCAGTTCTTCCGCTCGTTCTTTGTCCGTCGCCGAGAGGTAGCCCCAAGTTCGAAGTTTTCTGACACAATCTCCTAACGAAACTTCGAATCCAAGGTCATGGAGCTTCGCAACTCCCTTGCTCAGCGCGGAAGGATTCCTCTCGGTGCTCGCTGGTGCTACGGCGCGAATCGCATCTCCTTTCTTGAGAACTTTTGGTTTCCTCACCATGATCAAAGCATCTGCGTGAGCTTTGCGGTGACAGGTATTTGTCCCTCTTGAAGTAACTTGTGTGTTGCTGCGGTTGCGAGAGGGATGTTGAGGAGTATCTGAAGCGACGTCGTTCCACTACGGAATGTTCCCATTTGCGCTTCATTCCGCGACCTGCGCCTAACGACTCATAGGACAATCTCTGAGAAGAATCAGAATTGAGCATTAATGGATGGCTCTTCTTGATCGATTGAGCTCCTCCGTGTCTCTCGAATTCTCGGAGGCCCTATTGCGCGAGATGAAATCGGATCTACTCGTTCGCGATAGTGGAACATTCAACTCTGAACTTTGCTGATAATGTTAATAGCTTCCAGCAAGTCTGTCGGGATGACTTCTAGAGGTTTTTTCAAGTTGGCTAAGCTTTTCGTCCATCCATATATCCCAAATTCTGCTCCCGACGTGAAGGAAGCGATGTTGAAGGAGATCGGTGCGAAGAGCGTTGAGGAACTCTTCGAGGGTGTTCCTAAGGAACGGATGCTAAAGAGGAGATTGAATCTTCCCAAACCTGCATCAGAGTTCCAGGTGAGGCGGATCGTGGAGGGGATGTTAGCAAAGAACAAGTCCTGTAATACCGAACTTTTGAGTTTCTTGGGTGCAGGCTGCTGGCCGCACTATGTTCCTGCGGTGTGTGACGAGATCAATGGTCGTTCTGAATTTGTGACCGCCTATGACGTCGGTGAAACCTATTCTGATCTCGGAAGATTCCAGGCTCTCTTCGAATTCCAAAGTATGATCGGTGAACTCCTTGACATGGATGTAGTTAGTGTGGCAATGTACGACTGGGCGTCGGTCGGTGGTGAAGCAGCACGCATGGCATCTAGAGTCACAGGTCGATATGAGATACTGGTTCCAAAGACGATCTGCCCTGAAAGACTGTCGACTATGCAGAACTACTGCGAACGTTTGGCTGAGGTCAAGTTATTCGGATATGATCGCAAGACTGGGGAGCTCGACTTGAATGATTTGAAGAATAGGATCTCATCGAAGACGGCAGCAGTGTACTTTGAGAATCCTTCATACCTAGGCCTAATCGAGCCTCAAGGCGAAGAAGTGGCAAAGATAGCCCATGAACATGGGGCCCTCAGTATCGTCGGTGTCGAGCCGACCTCGCTGGGCATCCTAGCCCCACCAGGTGAATACGGTGCCGATATTGTTGTGGGCGAGGGTCAACCTCTAGGAGTTCACATGAACTACGGAGGAGGCGTCTTGGGAATATTGGCGTGTCGCGATGAAGAGAGGTTAGTCTCCGAGATGCCTTCATTGCTTCTGACCATCGCCAAGGGCCAGGGAGAGGGTGAATACGGATTCACGTGGTACACCCTGCCCGAAAGAGTGCACTACTTTGAGAGGGAGAAAGGCAAGAGTTTCACTGGAAGCTCAGCCGTTCTTTGGGGCATAACCGCAGCTGTCTATATGGCGTTGATGGGCCCCCAGGGGATGCGAGAACTAGGCGAAGCTATCATGCTGAAATCGCATTACGCGATGAAGAGGCTGTCAGAGATAGGAGGTCTTAAAGTTCCCGTATTCGATGCAACTCATTTCGAGGAGTTCACCGTAGACTTCAATGGAACAGGTAAGACTGTGCCAGAGATCAACAAAGCTCTCCTTAGACGCGGGATTCAAGGCGGCAAGGACATCACAAAAGAGTTCCCAGAACTCGGCAAGAGTGCCCTCTACTGTGTTACCGAAGTTCATACGCAGGCGGACATTGACAGGTTGTCAGATGCACTTCAGGAAGTGGTCAGATGAGAGGTAGGTAAGAGATGAGACGATATCACAGCGTCGTTTGGAATGAACCAATAATCTACGAAATGGGCCAACGAGGCGTGAGGGGGCATATCGTACCGGAAGTCGAGGACGAGGTTAGAGCAGCAGTTGGCGACATCCAATCGCAAATTCCCGAGAACGTGCGGCGGAAGCAACCTCCCAACCTCCCTGAACTTTCCGAGTTGGACGTAATGACACACTACCTGCACCTGTCTCAGCAAACCTTCGGTGTGGACTCAGGCATAAACGTGGGCGTTGGAACATGCACGATGAAGTACAATCCGAAAGTCAACGAGCAGCTGGCTAGGTCACCAAGAGCAGTTGACATCCACCCATACCAAGACGAGGAGACAGTTCAAGGCATGCTCGAGATCATGTACAAGCTTTCGAGATGGCTTGAAGAAATCACCGGCATGGACGAAGTCAGTTTGCACGCCAGCGGCGGTTCCCACGCTGTTTACACGAATTGCTGCATGATGAGAACATACTTCAAGTCGAAAGGACAACTTGAACAAAGAACCGACACTATCGTCCCAGTGCTATCACATCCATGCAACGCTGCCGCGGCGGCTCAAGCCGGGTTCAAGGTCATCGGTCTAGAACCCGACGCGGTCACTGGTTGCATCGATATCGAGGCGCTGAAGGCGGCCGTTTCGAAGCACACGGCGGGCATGCTCCTGACTGATCCGTACGACACTGGCGTCTTCGACGGCAGAATCGAGGAATATGCTAAAATCGTTCATGAGGTAGGAGGTCTGATAATCCTTGATCAGGCAAACGCAAACAGTATCCTAGGCGTGCTGAGGGCTGGCGATATAGGCGCTGACATGTGTCACTTGAACCTGCACAAATCGTTCTCAACACCCCACGGATCCTACGGTCCAGCCGCTGGCGCAAATGGAGTGAAGGAACCGTTCAGAAAGTTCCTCCCAGTTCCTATCGTGGAATTCAACGGAAGCAGGTATTGCCTGAACTACGACAGACCCCACAGTATCGGCAAGACTAGGGCGTTTCATGGAAACATCCCGAACGTCGTGAGGGCCTATGCGTGGATAATATCTGTCGGCGCTGAAGGCCTACGGGAGGTCGCCGAGATCGCGGTGCTGAACAATAACTATATGATAAAGAAATTGTCAGATGTCCGCGGCCTGAGTCTGCCGTATGCTCCACGGTACAGGTTGCAGGAAGCGAGGTTCAGCTGGCAGAAGCTGAAAGATGAAACGGGCCTAGGAACACTGGACCTGAACAACAGGATAGGCGATTTCGGCGTGCAGAACTATTTCTCGAGCCATCATCCATGGGTTGTCCCGGAACCATTCACACCGGAGCCAACTGAATCAGTCTCCAAGGCCGACCTTGACAGATACTGTGAGATAATCCACCAACTATCGCACGAAGCCTACACCAACCCTAACATAATTAAAACCGCGCCGCATAACGGCGCAATCATGAAAATGGATCTCACACCTGTCATATACGACATCAAGAAGTGTACTATGACTTGGAGAGCATACTTGAAGAAGCAGGACAAGAAGTGATAAGCCACAATTGAAGAAACTGGGCCTCATCGTGAACCCTGTTGCCGGGCTAGTGCCCTTTCTCTGAAGGGAGGGCGAGCTAAGCGGCAGAGTGGGGCTCAAGGGAAGCGACGGCCAAGAAATCCTCAAGAAAGCACTAGAACTCGGTGCGATCCCACAGTCACCAAGGAGAGCCGTGGATGCCCTCAGACGACTAGCGCTCATAATCAACACGGTTGAGCTGATAACCTACCCGTACAAGATGGGCGAAGAAGAGGCGAAGGAGTGCGGTTATACACCTACTGTGATTGGTTCTCTTCAGAAGGACGCTACAAGCAGCACCGACACAAGGAATGCCGCGAAGGAAATGCTGGGACTAGGGGTTGATCTCATACTCTTCGCAGGCGGCGACGGAACCGCAAGAGATGTCTGTGAGGCCATCGACAGCAAGTTACCTGTTCTAGGGATACCGACTGGTGTAAAGATACACTCAGCCGCTTTTGCTGTAAACCCCGAAAGAGCAGGAGACCTCACTGCAAAATACCTAGAGAACGGTCTGCCTCTTCAAGACTCGGAGGTCATGGATGTAGATGAGGAGGCATTCAGAGCGGGTATGGTCTCTGCTAGACTTTATGGATATCTCCGCGTCCCGTATGAAAGAGGAGCAACTCAGAATGCCAAATCCGGTAGCGCAAGTACAGAGGACGAAGAATATCAGAGAAAAGTG
>Ga0209725_1000680_pt1 | contig 20241 bp, 17 predicted proteins | sample I18A1metaG_FD_184145 | JGI IMG/M metagenome (GOLD analysis project Ga0209725, IMG submission 184145) | Lake sediment bacterial and archeal communities from Gulf of Boni, Indonesia to study Microbial Dark Matter (Phase II) - ​I18A1 metaG... | ecosystem: Environmental > Aquatic > Freshwater > Lake... | reverse complement strand
ATCCAAACTTGCGCTCCATCTGTGTCTAAACCAGCTTTGATCCCCATCGGCAAAGGCAAATTAGGCGTATAATGACCAAAATCCATGCTTGCAATTATCGGAAAATCAAATTCTTCGGTTATTTCTAGAATGATCTTCTTGACTTCGGGTGTCATATCCCTTATTCTACTGGTCGCTTTGCCTGTTATGTTGACTTCTTCGCCTCTAATCTTGCCGATTAGCATGCCCTTCACTCTGTCAAATAACCCAGCCTCTCTGAATTGAACGAGTCTTTGGTCTATATGATCTAATGGTTGCGTCATGGCCTCCCAGAAGAACACCGCCTCGGTCACCGGCATGGAGGAGGCCGACGTCACCGAGCTCTGGGAGCTGAAGGTGCGGGAGCAGGACGGGGTGGAACGCCGGGGCGCCCACCTCACCCTCCTCCCCTTCTTCATCAAGGCGGCCCAGCACGCCCTGGTGGAGCACCCCCGCCTGAACGCCTCCATCGACGACGAGGCTGGCGAGATCGTCCTCAAGAAGGAGTACCACTTCGGCATCGCCGTCGACACCCCCGACGGCCTGGTGGTGCCGGTGGTCCGCAACGTGGAGGGGAAGAGCATCACGGAGCTGGCTGCCGAGCTGCGGGAGCTGGGGAGGAAGGCCACGCAGCGCACCCTCGCCCCGGACGAGCTCAGGGGGAGCAGCTTCACCGTCACCAACTACGGCCACTTCGGCGGGCTCTTCGCCACGCCGATCATCAACTGGCCCGACGTGGCCATCCTCGGCTTCGGCCGGATCGCCGAGCGCCCCTGGGTCCACGGGGGGGAGATCGTCATCCGCCGGATCCTCCCCATCTCCCTCACCTTCGACCACCGGGTCACGGACGGCGCCGACGCGGCCCGTTTCCTGGGGAAGCTGATCGCCTACCTGGAGGACCCGGGGCTGCTCTTCATCGACAGCCGCTGACACTACCACGATACCCACGACCGGCAGCAGGGGAGGACTTATGGACAGAGGACCCAGGCACACGAGAACAGCGCTCATCACGGCACTGGCCGTCATCGCCCTGGCAGCGGGGCTCCCGGGGTGCATCCAGGAGAGCCAGCAGAGCGGGACGAACGCCCGGAAGGGCACACCCCCTGCAGCCGGCAGCGGAGAGACGGGGGCGGCCCCCCTCGCCGAGGGTGCGGCCCTCTTCAGCAGGATGTGCGTCCCCTGCCACGGGACCGCCGGGAACGGGAGGGGGAGCCGCAACGGGCCCTCCCTGCAGCGCCCGGAACTCACCCACGGCAGCAGCCGGGAGGCGATCATGCAGAGCATCCGTGACGGTCGTCCCGGCGGCATGCCCTCCTTCGGCCACGTCCTCACCACCGACCAGCTCGAAGCCCTGGTCCGGTACGTCCAGAGCCTCAAGAAGTGAGTGAGTCAGCGGGTGACCCGGGGCGTCACTCGCCACCCGCCACCGGGACAAGGATCTCGTTGCGCCGAAGGAACCAGGGGGTGAAGGGGGGATTGTAGCGAGCCCAGACCGGCTCGCCGACGGTGATGAAGCTGTTGGACCGGATCCACTCCTCCAGTGCCCCCTTGTACTGGAGGTAGTTACTCTCGCTCCAGGTCCCGGAGTAATGCACGGCGGCCATGCGCCTGGCCGGGACCGCCCGGAGGGTGATGGCCGGGTCGTCGGGGAGCGGCAGGGTTGCCAGGGTGGAGGAGGCCGGCATCATGAAACTGACCGCCCATTTCCCCCCCGCGGCCTGCTGGCCCACCGGCGCGGTCATGGGGATCTTCTCCCCCGCCGCCGCCTGTGACACCGGGGCGGTCATGGTGATCTTCCCCCGGGACCGGTTCTCGCCGGAGATGTAGCGGAACAGGCGCCGGAACGCCTGGTTGCCGGCGTCCTCAAGGGTGCCGTCCACCACCGTTTCGGCGAGGATGTGGGGCGCATAGTCGCGCAGTTCGAAAATCCCGTCGGATCTGACGACCCGGTACCCAGCTTCTTCGATTCCCATGGTGCTGCACCCTCCCACGGACATGAGTACGACGCTGACCATCAGCACGAGCATTACCCGCATTGTCACCACCTTTCATCAGCAACCTGAAACGGCCTGCCCTTACCACGTGACACTCCATGTATGACGCAAAAATCTCCTCTGTCAAGGGCCGCCCCCCCGACCTGGCGGAAGCGCCCCGCCCTTGACGATGATCGTCCCGGGAAAAATGCGGCATCTCGGCTGATACTGCGCTTCGTCTCTGACGCTCCTTCGGCACAACGGTGTAGTTGTGGGTCATGCTGCAGGCTCGTTTATGATCTTGAGGTACACCCGCCACGTAGCCAGTCAGTAACCTGTTGAAGCGGTTCCGGCAAGCTGTTAAGATGCGCGGCCAAGGCCTTTAACATCTTCTAACCACTCCGGAGGGTGAAATGACCGGACAATCCCGCAGGCGGCTGTTCAACTCGACCCTGGGTGCCGCCGTCCTGATCGGCCTGTATCTCGCCAGACTCTACAACTACCTCCTCTTCCATACCCTGGTGGAGATCTTCTCCGTCGTGGTCGCCAGCGGGATCTTCATCATCGCCTGGAATGCCCGCAGCTTCATGGCCAACAATTACTTCCTGTTCACCGGCATCGCCTTCCTCTTCGTCGGCGCCACCGACCTCCTCCATGCCCTCGCCTACAAGGGGATGGGGATCTTCCCGGGGCACGACGCAAACCTCCCTACCCAGCTCTGGGTAATCGCCCGCTACCTCCAGGGGTCCGCCCTCCTGGTGGCCCCGTTGTCCCTGGGCCGGAAGCTGCGTCCGCACCTCGCGGTCACGGTGTACCTGGCCGCCACCGTCCTCCTCCTGGCTGCGGTCTTCGGCGACTATTTCCCCGACTGCTTCGTTGAGGGTGAGGGGCTTACCCCTTTCAAGAAGGGGAGCGAGTACCTGGTTGCCTTCATGCTCGTCGGCGCCCTCGTCTTCATGCGGCACAAGGCCGAGGCGTTCGATCGGGGGGTGTCGCGCCTCCTTTCCGTCGCCATCGGCGTTCTGATCACCTCCGAGCTCGCCTTCACCCTCTATGTCGACGTCTACGGCTTCAGCAACATGGTGGGCCACTTCCTCAAGTTCGCCGGCTTCTGGCTGGTCTACAAGGCGATCATCGAAACCGGCCTGAAACGGCCGTACGACCTTCTGTTCAGGGAACTGAAGCTGAACCAGGTGAAAATCGAGGTCCTCAACACCAGCCTGGCGACCCGGGCGCACGACCTGGAAGAGGCAAACTGCGAGCTGGAGGCAGCCAACCAGGAACTGGAGGCGTTCAACTACACGGTCTCCCACGACCTCCGCTCGCCCCTCACCTGCGTCAAGGGGTACAGCCAGCTCCTGCTCAAGGGAAACGGCGCCGGGATCGGCGATGAGGAGAGCGTCTTTGTCCACGCGATCCACGACGCTGCCGAGCGGATGGAGCAACTGATCGCCACCCTCCTCGACTTTTCACGGGTGAGCCGCACGACCATAGACCGGCAGGAGGTCGATCTCTGCGACCTTGCCCGCGGAGTCTTTACCGAGCTGAGGATGGGTGAGCCGGAGCGGAAGGTTACGTTCCGGGCCGAGGAGAGAGGACCGGTGAACGGAGACGTGAAACTTCTGAGGGTCGTGCTACAGAACCTGATCGGTAATGCCTGGAAGTACAGCGCCCCTCGCGAAGAGGCGCTGATCGAGTTCGGGGTCGAGCAGCGGGACGGGCGCACCGTGCATTTCGTCCGCGACAACGGGGTCGGCTTCGACATGGCCTGCGCCGACAGGCTGTTCGATGTATTCCAGCGGCTGCACTCGGCCGAAGAGTTCAAGGGGACCGGCATCGGCCTGGCAACCGTGAAGCGGATCGTCCAGCGCCACGGCGGAGAGGTCTGGGCCGAGGCGGAAGAAGGAAAGGGGGCGACCTTCTCTTTCACGCTGGGGTAGGAAGGCGCTCGCTCCCGCTTCGGCAGATCACTCAGAATTTGTAATCCAGCCAGGTGGTCACGTAGTCCACGTCTTTTCCCGGTCCTGTATCTTTGAGAAACCCTCCTGCGAAAAAATGTCCATAAATGGCAACGAACGTCAGGTGGCGGTCAATATCCCACACTAGCTGCGACTGCGGCATGCTGCCGATGTAACGGGCGTCGTTCGCCGTTCCGGACCTGACGAGAGTCATGGCGTTGTTGTAAATCCCGTCGCTGGTGCTCTCCCGCCAGAAAAAATCCCAGTTAAAGGTCAACGTGACACTGCCGGCCAGATGGAGGTCGATGCTTGGGTTCAGGTCGATGAAGTTGGCCGGACCGATCAGACCCGCCTCGCTGAAGTAAGCCCCCTTCGGGAAGAGGGGGTTGAAGGTCTGCAGGTCGGGATCGGCCGGGTCGTCGTCACCGCTGGCGATGTCCGCCCGCAGACCCAGCCGCGGTCGAAACGGCAATGAAACGAACGTGTAGCCGGTATCCGATGCGACCGTCCAGGCACGGATGTCGCCGTCACCGAAACTTCCCCACTGGTACAGAGCCTCGAAATTGTAGTCGAGCGGGGCGAGAGTGCGCCAGAGCCTGGTCCCCAGGGAATGCCGGGTTTCACCGGCAGTCCCCTGACGGAACATGGCCGAGTGCCGGTTCAGACCGAGGTAATAGAGGTCGATGTTTGCCTTTGGGAAAAGCGGGAATGGCAGCACGGCGTATGTACCCCACAGGGTCTTGGAATCGTCCGTATCGTCGTCGAAGACATAACGCTTGGTCGTTACCGGCCTGGAGACAAAAGCATCGATCTGCATCCATCCCGAATGGAGGATGGCGCGGAAGCCGTCGAAGCTCTGGCGCACGTTTGGCCCTTCCCGCACCGAAACAAGTCGCTGGCTGCCGTAGGCCAGTTCCTGCCGACCGGAGCGCAGGGTAAACGTGGTATCAGCAGCGAAATCTGATTTCAGGTCGAGGAATGCCTGGTGCAGGTCGAGCTCGTCCTTGTCAGTCGGTCGCGGTCCGCCGGTGCGGTCATTCTCCAGGCTGCTCTGGAACTGTGCAAATAAGCGGGCGTTTTCACCCAGGTGGAGATCACCGTGAAGAAAATAGCGCTGGAGCCAATAGCCTGACCCAGGTGGACCTCCCCCCCAGTTCGGGTGGCTGAAATATTCGTAGCGCTCCCGTGCCTCCCCACCTATCGTGAGATAGCAGGAACCTGACTCACTGAACGGAATGTATTTGAGAGGGTCCCAGGTGTCGCTCCGCCTTGCGGGATCGATCAGGTAGCGGTAATCCTCGTCGGCACGGTTCAGGGAATAACCTTGCGGGTCACTCTTCGCCATACCGGAGGCGGCAGACGAAGGTAGCGGCAGGCTGAGGAGCAGCATGCTGCTGAGGACAACAGATAAGCCATGATAAATGTTCATCGCCCCCACCGTGCATCCGGCTGATCAGAAATGTTCGATTCCGCTTTTCCCCGCCGTTTTTCTCCCCTTTACGGGCCGTTCCCAGAAGCTTCCCTGCCAGTTGTCCACCCAGTCGTCCGCGGCGATCCAGGGGGGGAGACCTACCTGGAAGTACCTGGCGAGCGCATTGACGTACGGCTCGTACATGAGCCGCAGTTCCTGCAGTTTTCGGTCGACGGCATCCCCGTCATGCAGTTTCTGTCCGCTGCCGGCAAGGAGGAGGCGCAGTTCCGCCAACTTCTCCGGGGGTAACCGGTCGGGGTTCGGCCCCTTCGGTTCGGTCCTGAATACCAGCGAGAGGTCGACTACGGCGTGACGGGCCATGGCAAAGGTCAGTTCCGCCTGACGCTTGCAGGTCCCCTCCAGCCCGACCATGACCAGCGCACAGGTATCGAGGATCGCTGTCAGGGCTGCAAGCCACGACTGGTTGTCGTGCTGGGAACGGAAATAGGCGAGGACCGGATAGGAAAGATGCCCTTCGAGGAACTCCGCCGACCAGCGTTCCCACTCATGAAGGAGCAGTTGGAGCGCCTCTTTCCCCCGGTCGTGACCGTGCCGGCGGAGCATTTCCGAGGCGGTGGGTGGTGAGCCGGCGCGGGCGTCGAGGAGGGAGATGCTTACTTCGCGGCGGGCGAAGGACTGGTTGAGGGCGGGCAGGTAGCCGATCACCAGGGCGAGGAACGCGAAACCCATCCCCGATTCGACCACCACCAGCAGTCGCGCCAGAGGGGTGCGGGGGAGAGCGTCTCCCAGTCCAAGGGTGAAAAAAGTGGTCCCGCTCAGGTAGAGGTCTGTGAGGAACCCGGTATCACCATCCGTGGACAACAGTGCCGAACCGAGGGACAAGTGAATCAGGGCGAAACCGCAGATCAGGCCGCCGGCCCAGACGCTCAGAAGCAGCAGGAGCGATATCGGGCCGAAGTAACTCAACCAGCTTTCCCGCCGCCGGGGCGGGACAAAGGCCCTGACCATCTTTACCCAGGGGCGCCAGCTCCCCCGGTAGAAAAACCGGGTGAGCCGGAAGCGGCGCGTTACCCGGCGCGGCAGGACTATGGTCTCGAAGCCCTCCCAGAGGACCAGGAGGATCAGGGCACTGCCGAATATGGCTGCACCGATTGCCATGCCGACCTCCTCACGGATTGTTACGGTGTGGGGTCACTCTGCCCGCGCAGCAGCCGGGCTGCCGGCCTGTCGACCAACCAGCGCAGCTCGCCCCGTTCCGGCATGACCATCCCGGCCGGCAGAGCGTCCGGCGTTTCCACCCGCACCTCGCGGAGAACTGCCGCCTTGTCCTCACCCGCCACAAGGAAGAGAACCAGTTCGGCCTGGTTGAGGAGGGGGAGTGTCAGGGTGACCCGGTCGATCTCCTCGCCGGCGCGCCGGACGACCGCTGTCCAGCGCTCCCGCTCGTCAAGAGCCGGTGAGCCGGGGAAGAGAGACGCCGTGTGTCCGTCAACGCCGAGCCCCAGAAACACCAGGTCGAACCGGGGCGGGGCTCCGGCGAAAAACCGGCGCAAAAGCGCCTCGTACTCCTCCGCCACCTCCCGGGGTTCGCGGTTGCCGGGAATGGGATGGATCTGCCCCGCCGGGACCGGTACCCGGTCGAGCAGCGCCCGGCAGGCCATCCGGGAGTTGCTCCGCGGATCATCCGGCGATACGCACCGTTCGTCCCCCCAGAAGACATGCAGCAGCTCCCACGGCACACGCTGTCGCAGCGGCTCCTCGGCGAGGAGCTCGTAGGTACGGCGCGGCGTTTCCCCGCCGGCGAGGAGGATTGCGCAGCGACCACGGCTCGCAGCGGCACGCGCCACCCGCTCCGCGAACAGACCGGCGGCAGCCCGGCTCAAGGTTTCCCGGTCCGGATACACCGAGATCATCTCGGCTCGTCCGCCAGCCCGGGTTGCAGCCAGTTGTGCCCCTCCCGGGCCGTGAGATGGTCGACAGCCTCCGGCCCCCAGCTCCCGGCGTGGTAATTGGGGAAATCGCTCGGAGGGACCGATTCCCAGGCCTCGAGCACGGGGGCGACGATCTTCCAGGCGCACTCCACCTGGTCAGCCCGCATGAAGAGGGTGGCATCGCCGCGGACGACATCCAGCAGCAGCGTTTCGTACGCCTCGGGCGGCACGCCGCTGAAGGCATCGCTGTAGCGGAACTGCATGTCCACCGGCCCGAGCAGGAGCCGGGTGCCCGGCTGCTTGGCCTGGATGCGGGTAACGATCCCCTCCTCGGGCTGGATGCGGATGATCAGGCGGTTAGGCTGCCAGTTCTCTACCGCGGCCGAAGGGAACGGCTGGTGCGGCGCGGGACGGAAGAGAATGGAAACCTCCGACACCTTGGTGGCGAGCCGCTTGCCGGTGCGCAGGTAGAACGGCACCCCCTGCCAGCGCCAGTTATCGATGAAGAATTTGAATGCGGCAAAAGTCTCGACGACCGACCCGGGCGCCACCCCCGCTTCCTCGCGGTAGCCGGGCACCGGTTTCCCGCCGACACTGCCGTGCCCGTACTGTCCCCGTACCGCGAAGCGATGGACCTCTTCGGGGCGGATGGGGCGGACGGCGTGCAGCACATCGACCTTCCGGTTCCGGACTTCGTCGGCAGCAAAGGAGACCGGCGGCTCCATGGCGATGAGGCAGAGGATCTGGATGAGATGGTTCTGCACCATGTCGCGCAGGGCACCCGCGCCGTCATAGTACCCTCCCCGCCCCTCAACCCCCACGTCTTCGGCCACGGTGATCTGCACGTGATCGATGTAGCGCCGGTTCCAGACCGGTTCGAAGAGCGAATTGGCAAACCTGAAGGCGAGGATGTTCTGCACCGTCTCCTTCCCCAGGTAATGGTCGATCCGGTAGATCTGTGACTCGTCGAACATGCCGGTAAGGAGCCGATCCAGTTCCATGGCGGATGGAAGGTCCCGGCCGAACGGTTTTTCCGCCACCAGGCGGTCCCGCCGGCAGTCCCGGCAGACACCGAGTTTCTGCAGGTGGGCGGCAGCCGCTGCCATCAGCCCGGGGGGGATGGCGAGGTAGAATACCCGGTTCGCCCGTACGCCCCAGTCCTGCTCCAGTTCGTCCAGCCTCTGCAGGAGAGCGGGTCCGGAACCGGCAGCGGTGAAATCGTCGGCAAGGTAGGTAACGCGCTCGGCAAACCCGCTCCAGATCTCCTCATCCACCGGCCTGCGCCGGGAAAAGAGCTCCACCCCCTCACGGAGGCGCTGGCGGAATGCCCCGATGTCCATCTGCTTGCGCGCGACCCCGACGATGGCGAACCGCTCGGGCAGCAGCCTGTCGCAATGGAGGCTGTAGAGTGCCGGAACGAGCTTGCGCCAGGTCAGGTCTCCGCCGGCACCGAAGATCACCATCACGGTCGGTTCCATCTGCAGGGCATGGGGCATCGTCAGGCTCCTCTCTCCGGATCCTTCTCCCGGTGGCCGCCAAACTGGTAGCGCATGGCGGACAGCAGCCGGCTGGCGAACAGATCCATGCCGCGGGAGCTGAACCGCTCGTAGAGGGCTGCGGAAAGCACCGGCGCAGGCACCCCCTCATCGATGGCGGCGGCGATGGTCCAGCGCCCTTCACCCGAGTCGGACACATTTCCGGAAAAACCGGACAGGTCAGGATCGGCAAGCAGTGCCTGGGCGGAAAGATCGAGGAGCCAGGAAGAGACCACGCTCCCCCGTCGCCACAGCTCGGCGATGTCCGCCAGGTCCAGGTCGTACCGGTACCGCTCCGGATGGCGCAGCGGTGTCGTCTCCGCATCCACCTCAAGTCCGTCCCTCCCCGCGTTGGCATGGCGCAGGATGTTGAAACCTTCCGCAAAGGCGGCCATGAGCCCATACTCGATCCCGTTATGGACCATCTTGACGAAATGCCCGGCACCGCTCGGGCCGCAGTGCAGGTACCCCTCCTCGGCCGTCCCGGCGCGGGACCCGCGCCCCGGTGTGCGCGGAGTGTCGCCGCGGCCGGGTGCCAGCGTGGTGAACACCGGCTCGAGACGGGCGACCGCGTCCCCTTCGCCGCCGATCATCAGGCAGTAGCCCCGCTCCAGCCCCCAGACCCCGCCACTGGTCCCCACATCGAGATAGCGGATCCCTTTGCCCTGCAACTCCGTACAACGGCGGATATCGTCGTGATAGTAGGAGTTGCCCCCGTCGACCAGGGTGTCGCCAGCCTCCAGATATGGCAGGAGTTCGGCAATGACGCCGTCCACCGCGGCGGCCGGCACCATCAGCCAGACCGCCCGCGGGGGAGCGAGCCGGGCCACGAACTCGGGCACCGTTGTCGTGCCGACGGCCCCCTCCTCCGCCAGGGTGACCATTGCCGCGGCGCTCCGGTTGTAGACCACGCAGTCGTGCCCGCCCCGCAAAAGGCGCCGTACCATGTCGCCCCCCATCCTCCCCAGGCCGATCATTCCCAGTTGCATCAGTTCACCTCCACGTGTCGTCTCCGGTCGTGCCGGCAGGAGCAGCACAGGTATCTTCAGCCCGGCACGTTGCGTCTGCCCCCTTCAGCGACAGGAGGTCCGGAATACGTATGATATCCCCGGAATTCCCTCAGGACGGCTTGATATTCTGGTTCATGTGAAAGAGGTTGTCCGGGTCGTACGTTCGTTTCACCCGGGCAAGGCGGTCGTAGTTCGGCCCGTAGGCAGCGCGGACGCGATCACCTTCGTCGGCGGTCAGGAAATTGACGTAGACGCCGCTGCTGGCGAAGGGTGCCGTGGCATTGAAGTAGTCGCGGGACCAGGCGATGCAGCGCTTGTCGTCGGCAGGATCCTCCCAACGGCAGTGGACGTTCATGACGAACAGGGCGTCGCGGTGGGCGTAGGCCGTGGCATCAGGGGCCGGACGGGTGGTGGCGCAGCCGATGGCACCAAAAAAGATCTCGCACATGGGCGTCGGCAGCCTGCCGCTGTACTCGATGGCGACGTCGAAAAGACCGTCATCGAGCGACGAGAAATTGTGGGACTTCCAGTAGTTGCGGGCACCGAAGGCGAGCAGCGGGTCGAAGGCCTGCTGCCAGGCGACGTAAAGCTGAACGCCGACATGTTCACCCAGAGGGGTGGCGAACGTGCGCAACGGTTCGATGAGCGGCTCGCCCTGCTTCGGTTCTCCGGCATAGATCAGGGCAAGGGCAATGATCCCCGTGCCGTGCACCTTTTCGGGGAGGAACGGTAGTGGCGGCGCCTGGCGCAGAATGGCCCACACCGAGAGTTCCTCAGGCGCCGTGGCGATGAACGCGCGGTACTGCTGCAGCACCCCCTTCGCCTCGGAGAGCGGGTAGACGACGAGCCCGCTCAGCACGTCCGGGCCGACAGGGTGGAGCCGGAACTCGAAGCGGGTCACCACGCCGAAATTGCCGCCGCCGCCGCGGAGCGCCCAGAAGAGGTCGGGGTGTTCGGTCGCGCTGGCAATGACGACTTCACCGGCCGCGGTCACGACCTCGGCCGACTCAAGGTTGTCAACGGTCATGCCGTACTTGCGGCTGAGCCAGCCGAAGCCCCCGCCGAGCGTCAGGCCGGCGATTCCGGTGGTGGAGTTGATGCCGACCGGCGTGGCGAGGCCGTGGGCCTGGGTGGCGGCGTCGAGGTCCGCGAGCGTGGCGCCCCCTTCGACGGTGACCCGGCGCATCCCGGGATTGACATGTGCAGCTTTCATCGGCGAGAGGTCGATGACGATACCGTCGTCGCACATGGCATTGCCGGCGATGTTGTGCCCCCCGCCGCGGACCGCGAGAAGGAGTCCGTTGTCCCTCGCGAAGTTCACCCCGCGGACGACGTCCGCCGTGGTGGCGCAGCGAGCGATGAGCGCGGGGTGCTTGTCGATCATCGCGTTCCAGATCCTGCGTGCGCTTTCGTAGGCGGCATCGCCCGGCAGAAGAACCTCTCCCTCGAAGCCGCTTTTCAACTCCTCGATCTTCCTGCTGGGCACATTCGTCATGACGTCCTCCGGGTACTCGTTGATCGTCCAGGCGACGGGCAGGGCCTTTCTTCCATACCAACCCGGGCAGCACGAAAAAAGCCGGCCTGCAGAAGGTAATCCTTCGGCAACCCGGCTTTCTTCACTCTGGAAGGTCCAAGGCTTTCCGCCCCCCCCTCGCAGAGGGTTTGGCTTTGTCGGATCTGACAACACGCGTTACGCTTTATTACTATTCTAGCGCGCCCTCATAGCGTGTCAATTTGACGTAACCGTGAGAGCGCCCTGGCCGGCATTAACGCTCGTGATCCCATTGCCCCTTCCGAATGCCGCTCTGAGCCCTACGGCTTCGTCGCGGTAAAGATCGCCCGCAGCGGCGCCGGGTGCCCTTCCCTCGTCTTCCCGCCGTCGTCCGGGTCGAGGAAGTCCGCCAGCGACTCGAAGCGCATCCACTCGGTCGCGCGCTGCTCCTGGCAGCTGGTGCGGGTGGCGTCGACACAGGCAACCTCCGTGAAGCCGCAGCGCTGCAGCCAGAGGGTCAGCGCCCCGATCGACGGGAGGAACCAGACGTTGCGCATCTTGGCGTACCGCCCCGGCGGCATGAAGACCGTCTCCTCCCCCCCTTCGACGATCAGCGTCTCCAGAACCAGCTCTCCCCCCGGGCGCAGGCACCCCTTCAGCTCCAGGAGATGGTCCAGGGGAGAACGGCGATGGTAGAGGACCCCCATGGAGAAGACCGTGTCGAAGCAGGCAAGGTTCGGCGGGACATCCTCGATGCCGATGGGGATGACGTGATGCCGGGGGTCGGCCAGGTAGCGCTGCATCACCTGGAACTGCATGACCGAGACCAGAAAGGGCTCGATGCCGAGGACGAAGTCGGCGCCGGCGCCGCGCATGCGCCAGCCATGATAGCCGTTGCCGCAGCCGACATCGAGGACCTTTCGTCCGGCGAGCGGCTGGATGTGCGGCAGCAGCCGCTCCCACTTCCAGTCGGAGCGCCACTCCGTATCGATCTCGATGCCGAAGAGACTGTAGGGGCCTTTGCGCCAGGGGTGAAAGGCCTGCAGCCGGGCGATCAGCTCTTCGCGGCTGACCGGGCCGAGATCGGCTTTGGTGCCGATGGTGACAGTGTCCTTAAGCTCGATCCGAGATGGGCGCAGCTCCGGCAGCGCCTGCAGGGCGCCGAGCCACCCCGGCATATCGCCGTACCGCTCCAGGAGCAGTCCTTCGGACAGGGTCGTCTGCAACTGCCCGGCCCAGCGCTCCTGGCCCATGGCAACAAGCTGCGGATAGAGGGAGTCGTACCAGATCATTTCATCGCGACCAGGGAGGCAAAGTTGAAGCACTGGAACCAGAGCTCGGCGGAAGAGAATCCTGCCGCCCGCAACCGCGCATGATGGCAGGCGAGGGTCTCGGGGATCAGCACCTTTTCAAGCGCCGACCGTTTCTGGCTGATCTCCAGATCGCTGTAGCCGTTGGCCCGCTTGAAGTCGTGATGCAGCTCTTCATGGAACTGCTGCCGCCCCGGCTCAGCAAAAGCGATCTTCTCGGAGAGGATGAGCACCCCGCCCGGCCTTAAGCCCCCATGGATCCGCTGAATCAGCGCCAGCCGCTCCGCCGGGGGGATGAACTGCAGGGTGAAGTTGAGGACCACGACCGAGGCGTTTTCAATAGCGACCTCCTGGAGATCGGCACAGAGCATGGTCACCGGCACGGCCGGCGCCGTATCGAGCGCCAGGAGCTCACGGCCACGCTCGATCATCGCCGGGGAGTTGTCCACCGCGATGATGTCGCAGTCCGGCTGGGTGATCCGCTGGCGCATGGCAAGGCTCGCCGCCCCGAGGGAACAGCCGAGATCATAGCAGTGACTCCCGGCCTGGGCGTATTTCCCTGCGAGGATGCCGATAGTGGAGATGATCAAGCCGTAGCCGGGGACCGAGCGCTGTATCATGTCGGGAAAGACGGCGACCACCCGTTCGTCGAACTGAAAATCGATCATTTCCTGCAGGGGCGCCGCGTAGATGGCATCGGTTTTTCTGGTCACGGTCTTTCGGTCCTTTGCAAGCTGGTCGTTCGTAAAAAAGTTGAAGATATCGGGTTTGCCGCCGGACATCAACCCCTTGTTCACTGCAGTGCACACACAGTCGACGAAAACTATACGGTTTTGAGCTTAACGCCAGACAGTTCTGAGGCGGGAGGTCTGTTGATCCTTACCGGAGGTGGGTTCTCATGGTCGTTTCGCGACCACGGGGCCGCCGTTGACCCGATCGGTCAGCCATTCTGCACGGTCGGCGTCGGAAGGTGTTGTCGGGAATCGCTTTTCCAGAGCATGCCACCTTATAGGGCTGACACTCCTCTTTGCCCTTAAAATAAACGAAATGGCTGTTTGATATTGTCCGGCGTGAGGTTTCTGGCGATTTTCCAGCGATTGCCGCCAACCAGTAACGGCTCCAGTACAAACGAGATGTATCCCACAGGGGTCGGCTCATCGGCAAGGTCTTCAGCAATAGTCACTACGCGAAAACCGACAAAGTCGCCGATAGCCGGCCAGTCGACAGCCTCGGCAAGGGTACAGGTCCAGAGCTTCTGTCCTCCGTTCCTGCCGGCAAGGGTAATGAGGAAAGTCCGCTCGCCGTCACGCCCGCGCCTTCCCTCCTCCTCAACCAAAGCCGGAATGACCGCCTCCAGCAGGATGCGGTTCGGGAAATTGGCGCAGGCATACTCAAATGCCGCACGGTTGTCTGCAAACTGCAGCAGCTCCTCTTTCTTCCTCCCGAGCCAGCCGAACATAATGCCTCCAAGGGAAATAACTGTCCAAATGGAATATATGATTTACAGCGCTGATCATTCAGAACGGCGTGGAAGTTGACCCGCAAGCCCAGTATTTTCGGGCTGGCGGTGTCTAACTGTCTTGTTGGGTGCTTTGTAAGTCATGCACCTGATGGTGGCGCTTGTGTTGGAGCGGGAGCATCCTCATCGTTGAATATGTTCTTCTTTTTGCAGTAGAGCATGCTAACAAGAAGAACTACCCAATAGCATGATGGCAATATTGCAAGAAAGATATCAGGGTAATTACTGAACAGATTCGGGGATAAAGTATCTAAAATTCCTGGGATGAAGATGTGTCCGGCGATAAATGAAACCACTAGGAAAAGTTTACGCCTGAATCCGAGCTTTATAACGATCATATAGATAAAAATGAATAAATATTGAGCTGGGAATATCGTGAACCACACTATCGATGTGACTTCAGTCGCATAGCAAACTGACGGCAATAGCAAAAGCACAAATGCCGAAATGAAGACCGAATTAACTGCTTTTTTGTTTTCGATTATCTGCATTCTCATTTTCTTATTCACCCAACGGGGAGCCACTGAGCCGCGAGCGTAGCGAGGCGTGCTCTTGTGGCGTGTTGGACTTTTATTAATTGATTTCTGAAGTTATATTCATAACTCTTTCTAGCATTAGACCAAATCTTACAAGCCAATCTTTGGCTACCTCTCTATGCCATCTCGACTCATCATCATAAACTTGAAAAATTGTTTCTGTCTTTCCTCTGTATTTAATAACAACATCGTACATTTTATCTGAAGTCTTACAAAGAGAGAGCTTTGCTCCTTTAAGTAGCTCAGGTTGCCAAACCTTCTCGAATTCTTCGATTTTTATGCCGCAGTACTTGCCCGTAGCCCACACTACTACATCGCCAGGAGACCACATTTTTAGATACCTAGCTTGAATCTCCGGTGGGGTCTCCTGTGTGTCATTTTTGACGGTTAATGCAGTATAGGGAATGCAAATCGAGTACGGCACCTCTGAAAGTTGTTCCCACGCAAGAATTCCTTTTTCAGGATTGATTACGAGCGAAAATTCGATGGACGACTTGCGAGCATCATAAAATTCGACTTTTTTGCTTTTACTTTTAAGTATTTCTCTAATTATCTCCTTGTCGTGGTAGCTACTTTCACATCCAAAGATAACTCCTACAAGTGCATTTGAGGGTATTTTTAAAAGTCTTTTAGTTCCTTCTTCATTTATAGATTCTGGCTCTATAATTAATCTAACTTCTGATTCATATTTCCAGTGATTAGATTTAGTTAGAATGAGTGGGGCTAGATTCAATTGATGCTTTCTTGAATCAAGGCATTGTTTGAAGCTTGGGTAGGCGTTTTTGTATTTTACTGGCTGACAATTGAAATGCTTTGAAATAATGTTGGCGTCAAAAACTAGACACATTCCTTTATGAGAATCTGCATAATGAGACCACATAAGGATATCGTCTGGTTTCTTGCTTAAACAGTAAACTCCATAGCCTTCAAGTCTTAATCTTATGTATGCTTCAAAATCATGCAGTCTATTTAATCGTCTAATGTCCTCGTTGCCATTTGTTAAGTATTCGAGGTATCCGTCTTTATCCTGCTGGGACCATCCGAACAATGCTGTTTTAAAGTATTTCTTCAGAATAAGCTTAGTTTCTATGTCGGGCAGATCGGTGAATTTATGCACATTTTTACATTCGAAAGGATCATTAAATTCAAAAGGTGATGCGAAATAATAAAGAGCCTCTGTTAGTTCTGAAATTGAGAATTTATTAATAGCTCTATATCTGTACAAGCGGTTTATCATCTGTCTTTTTCTCAGTTCAGTTCCAGTTGAGACTTATTTCGTTTCCTGTCCAACGGCGCGGGAGATTATCTGACGGCTTCTTAATTAGGTGCATCTCCTTGTTGTATGCTGTTGCTTTTTGTTGAAATTTAAATCTTAGACGCTTGCAGGTCTTTCCTATCTAATCTCTAATCCCTCGACAATAATGCTTCCCGTGCTAATCGTCAGCGTTCCATATAGGGTCGTAAAATTCCCACTATTATTATTGTATGTTGTGTTCCAGCCGCCTTTGAATTCCGTCGGCTGAGTTACTGTAATCATCTCCACAAAATCAATGGCTCGCGCCTGAATCTGGCCATATGCTGCATTAGTGAAGGCAGCTGCCAGCGTTGGGTATGGAACTAGACCGATTCTTACTTTGTCGGCTTCTGTAAATATTGCTGTTACAGCCATTGCATTGTTTAGTGTTAAGACACAGTTTGAATTGCCACTACAAGCTCCGTTCCATCCATCAAAAATTGAATTTGCATCTGATGTTGCAAGAAGTGTTAATATCGTTTCTCTGGTGAATTTATTGCTACAAGTACTGCTACATGCTAACCCTGAAGGTATGCTATTGACGGCGCCGCCTCCCGATCCAGATATGGTTACAGATATTGGTAAAGCCCAAACATCTGTTTGTGCTTGTGTTACCCTTTTAACAGCATCTCCGTCCTCCATACTGATGAGCGGATAGCCTTCGCTCCAAACATTATCATTCGAGCACGATTGAGCGTAAGCTATCACAGCACCAACTGCCATTGTGTCGTAATTATTAGCGTAAGGACCTCGCCAAGTGACTTTAGCAGAAGGTTGGAGACTACATACTCCGGGAGGGGCTGAAATATACCGCTCCAAGAAAACAGACGTTCTATTTTGGAGCCATCCATAACCCTGATAACCTCTACTGTTATTCAACTGGATGGCACCTATAAATGTGGAGGCGAGTGTGACTCTATCCTGAATCCAGGCACCCCACAAATCTCCGCCAGTCACCGGGTTTAACTCCCATAACCGTAGAAGGTACTCTCGTCCTGCAATCCAAGGATAGTCAAGTGGGCATTGAGCTCCAGTTCCTTCGCCGCCAAAACGCTTACAATTAGAACTGACCGGAACTGCAGACATGGAATTGTCGGCATCATCCCAGATTGAGAATAGAGCACGCTTGCCGTTGCTATCGGTCTGCGTACCCATGTAACCTCCCACTCCATTTTGAAAAACAAAATTGAACGCAGGGTAAATACCTGTTGAGGAAGAGACATCATGGTCCCAAGTTAGGAAAATATCAAAGTTATAAAAAGGGCCACTTTCTTTGAAAATATAGTCAGCGTAGGAAGGTGATGCATAGGCAGGTAAATCTATTAATAAAGTAATAGCAAAAACTAAAAATAGACAAGACAGACTCTTTGCTCTACAAAAGTTAATTTTATATAAGATATTCATTTGCTGTCCTTCTATTCAACTACCTATTGACCAGTTAGAAAGCATCTCATAAGGAATCGGCATCCTATACAAGATTTCGTGTTATCTTATAGGAGATGCCTGCTGTGACATTCCATTGCCTGTAGAACGCACAAAGCCGCTTTACCGGTCAATCCGGTAAAGCGGCCTTCAATGCTGACACTGTCCTATTCCCCACACCATCATTCATCCCATCACATAAAAGTTACCTCACACTAATACGCTCAAAGTACGCTGTCAACAGCCTATTGCTCAACTTGGGGGTTTCAGTAGCCGCCGAACAGCGGTCCTGCCGCAAACCTCCGCTCCCAGTCGCCATAGTCTATGACGTAATTGTAGCCGCAGACGGTGCAGATGCTCCTCCCCGCGAGGATCTCGCGCAGGCGCCGTCCGCCGTCGAGAGTCTTGCCCGCGGGGCCGAAGGGGTTGTACTTCATCCCGTCCCGGGAGAGGAAGACGTAGTCGCAGATGAAGAGCGTCTCCTCGAAGATGTAGAAGGTGAAACCCGGGGTATGGCCATCGATGGGGAAGGCCTCGATGCCGTGCAGGACGAAGTTTTCGGCGAACACGGTATCGAAGGTGAAGGGGCGGCAGATCTCGTGGAGAGAGTCCTCGCGGTGGATGAGCACCTGGGCGGCGAACAGTTCCCGGTAGAGGTTGGAGGCGCCGAGGAAGTGGTGGTGCGTGAACAGGATCTTTTCCGCCGGCGCCAGGGAGGGGTCGAAGGACGACGGGCAGTCGATCCAACAGGCACCGGCGCCGGTCTCGATGCGATAGGCGGCGTGCTCGATGCCGAGCGGGGGGTGGGACTGCAGCCTGGTCACCTTCCCGGTCACCGGCGTTGCCACCACCCTGTAACGTTCCGAGCACTCCTCCGCGGTGATGAAATTCTTCTGCGCGGCGCCGCAAAAGGGGCAGTGGTCGGGATGGAAGCCGACCATGTTGAAGCCGCAGACAAGGCAGACGTACTGTTCGCGTTTCATGCTGACCTCCCGCACCTGCTGCAAAGACTCACCTGCGGTAACTGATCCGGTAGATGGCGCCGCTCTTGTCGTCGGAGACGAGCATGCTGCCGTCGAGCATGACCTGCAGGTCCACCGGCCGCCCCCGCACCCGGCCGTCCTGCAGCCACCCTTCGACGAAGGGCTCGTAGGAGACGGCCCGGTTATCCCTCAGGCGGACCAGGGTGATCCGGTAGCCGATCCGGGTGCTGCGGTTCCAGGAGCCGTGCTCGGCGATGAAGACCTGGTTGCGGTAGCTCTCGGGGAACATGCTGCCGGTATAGAAGCGCATGCCGAGGGATGCCACGTGGGGACCGAGCTCCATTTCCGGGGGCACCAGCCCCTCCTCCCCATGCCGCGTGCCGTATTCGGGGTCCGGGATATCCCTGCCGTGCCGGTAGGGGAACCCGAAGTGGAGGCCGGGCCGGGGGGCATGGTTGAGCTCGTCCGGCGGCAGATCGTCCCCTAGCCAGTCGCGGCCGTTGTCGGTGAACCAGAGTTCCCTGGTCTGGGGGTGCCAGTCGAACCCCACCGTGTTGCGCACCCCGCGGGCAAAGAGCTCCAGGTGGCTGCCATCCGGGTTCATCCGCATGATCGTGGCGAAACGGGGGTCCTTCTCTTCGCAGACGTTGCAGGGCGCCCCCACCGGGACGTAGAGCCGGTCGTCCGGGCCGAACCGGATGAACTTCCAGCCATGGGGGCTCTTGTTGGGGAAGGAGTCGTTGACGATCACCGGCGGCGGGGGATTTCTCAGCCGCTCCTCGATCCCGTCGTAGCGCAGCACCCGGTTGATCTCGGCGACGTAGAGGGACCCCTTGCGGAAGGCGACGCCGTTGGGCATGCGCAGCCCGCTGGCGATGACGATCACCTCGTCGGCAACGTGGTCGCCGTTTCTGTCGAGGACGGCATACACCTTCCCCTCGTCGCGGGTGCCGACGAACAGGGTCCCCCGGGCGCCGAGGGCCATGGAGCGGGCACCCGGGACGTTCGGGGCATAGACCTCGATGTGGAAACCGGGTGGGAGCGTGAAACCGGTCATCGCCGGCGGGGCGGCGCGGCAGCCGGCAGCAGGGGGGAGACCGAGGAGCAGCAGGAGCACGAGAAACCAGCGGGCCGGGTAGTGGCGCATCGGTGCCTCCATCCGTTGCCGCAGCGGCGACCGGCACGGCAACGTGACACGTTCTTACCGCAAGTGTGCCCCATCGTGGTGAAATGTCGAGCACCGGCACCTGATTTTACGGACTGACGGGGGCTGACCCGCCACCCGCGGGATGCAGATAGTCTTTCCCTTATCGGTCGATGGGCGTATACTATAAATAGAAGTAGCGATAAGACGGCACGTCGACGATACCAGCCAAATACTTCTATCAAGATGAAACCGTTAATCGTTACTTCTAGATTAGGTGGCTCTTCGGCAGATGCCGAAGGGCCTTAATTTTTTTGAGCAGGCCGCCCGTACGCCTCCCCGCCATCCTCCCCTTGACTTTTTAGTGCAATAATTCTATTTTGAGTCATTACTCTATTTTAGGAGGTGCGCCGTGAGAGTGCTGCTCATCCAACCATGGAGCTCGTCGGAGCTGATGGACCGGGTCTACCTGTTCGAGCCGCTGGCCCTGGAGTACCTAGGGGCCGGGGCACGGCTGGACGGCCACGAGGTGAAGATCCTGGATGCCCGGATCGACCGGGACACGGCGGGGGCCATCCGGTCCTTCCGCCCCGACGTGGTGGGGCTGACCGGTTTCACCAGCCACCTGAACATCATCAGGGAGCTGGCCGCCCAGGCGAAGGGGATCGACCCGGAGATCACGGT